>Ga0182742_1003377_pt1 | contig 15736 bp, 21 predicted proteins | sample eDN5th37CBELigMG_FD_128880 | JGI IMG/M metagenome (GOLD analysis project Ga0182742, IMG submission 128880) | Enriched Miracle-Growth compost microbial communities from Emeryville, California, USA - eDNA 5th pass 37_C BE-Lig MG (version 2)... ...
AGTGAAAATCCAGACGAAAACAGTTAACTCTACACATATATTTTTAGCCTCTGCTTTGTTATGAAGCGGAGGTTTTTTTGTGACATATCAGGAGGTAACACATGATCTTACAGTAAAACCAGCCTCATAAATTCACATCCACTTTAATAACTTGTTTTTCATCTTTGTCGATTCCTATATATCGCAGTGTTTCTGCAGAAGAATGATGATGATAAATCGACATCAAAATGGAAATAGCTATTCCCTTCCGGTAAGCATGGTAGCCAAAAGTCTTTCTAAGTGTATGTGTTCCCACTTTACCGATAACTCCTACCTCCTTAGCTGCATTGTTAATAATACGATATGCCTGCTGACGAGTAATTGGTTTAAGATCCTTTTTTGACTTAAATAAATAATCTTCCATTTTAAAGTCATGTTGGGCAAAGTAATTTTCTATTTCATATTTCACTGCATTATTTATAAAGTATCCTATTACATCATCTTCTTCGATATAAAGGAATTCTTTTACCTTTTCACCATCAAAAACATCCCTAACCTTCAAAGCAAGTAAATCACTGATTCTCACCCCTGTATTAATACCAAATACAAAAAGCAAAAGGTCTCTTTGTGATTGTTTTTTTAAATTTTCTTTTATCGCATTTATTTGTTCAATGTCTTTGATAGGATCGACATATTCCACAGGAAAGTTCCCCCTTATGTTACATAACTATATCCTATCAAAAATTATGTAACATTACAATGATCTTGATTGCTTCATAATCAATTTTCAATCTACCGGTATCTTCAATTATTATGCCCACCCTTATAAAATCAATGTCAAATGAGGATATCCACTAACGTTACTTATCCTTCACTATTACAAAATTATGTAACATCAATTTTATATAGAACATGAAAGAGGTACTCCTTAGTATATATAGAAGCAAATAAAAATGCCCTCACACTAAATGAAGGCATTTTTAATCGTTAGCTAATTAGATATGTTTCAAAAAACTTAAAAATGTCGGATAATTAACTCCTGTTAAATAATGATTTGCATAATATACTCCAGCTAATATGATAAGCAGTGATAAAACTATAAAGATAATAATCGGTTTCCACTCTATCACTTTTAATAATTCCTTCATCTTTCTCCTCCTCATAGATTAATCTGAGATGGAAGGAGCTTAAGCGAAAAAATTAGAGTGGTATTTGACCTCATATAGAAAACTCATTTTTTGTGGTATTGTTTCAACAAAATAATCACAGCAATTTTCAATAATGAGATATTCGAAAATAGGAAAAATGTGTGTGTGAAGAACAAATGAAGGTTTATGCTTTTCATTTACTAATTTAGGCACTGAAGGTAAAGCGACTTTCATATCATTATTAATAGAAAAAGAAGTGATTGATGTATCTTCTATATTTAAATCAAATTTTTGATTTTCTATGTTGAAAATAGGAGAAATAAGCAGCACAATCATGATGGCGATCCGTATACATTTTATGATCATTTTCACTTACTCCTCCTCTTCCATCTTAAAATTTATTAATCAGCTTATCGAAGGTATTATATCATCATTACATATACCGGTCGATAAGTCATTTAGGCAAGATATTATATCAATTCTCTTCTATTAAAGTACAGACTACGGGAAGCCTATCTCTCTCAACTGGATTAATATCCGTATAGAAAGAATAATGAAAAAAAAATATTTTATGGTAGACTTAAATAGGAAAAAAATTTGAAAAGAGGAATTTTATGAATGTAAGTGACAAACATAAACCATTTAAATTAAGAAAGATTTTACAAGGATTAATGGTCATTATCGGCGGAATTATCGCTGCATATGGACTGGAAACAGTATTAATTCCAAACAATGTCTCTGATGGCGGGGTAACAGGATTAAGTATCGTCGGATCAAAACTATTTGACCTACCATTAGGAGTTTTGATTGCCGGCATAAACATCCCATTTATCTGGCTTGGATATAAACAAATTGGTAAGACCTTCACTATATTATCAATTCTCGGAATAGCATCACTTGCTTTAGGGACAGTGTTCATGCACCATATTCCTGCTATTATCGAAGGAGATACACTGTTAGTTACTGTTGTAGGTGGGATTATCCTCGGTTTTGGAATGGGACTAGCACTGCGTAATGGTGGCGCATTAGATGGGATTGATATGCTTGCCGTCCTACTATCTCGAAAATTACCATTTGGGACAAGTGATCTCATCCTATTCTTAAACATCTTTGTATTTATTTTCGTATCAACCGTATTTGGTCTTCAAGGTGCTATCCTTTCAGCGATCGCTTATTTTATTGCTTCTAAAGTCATTCATATTGTTGAAGTAGGGTTAAGCGGCTCTAAAACATTCCAAATTATTACAAACAAACCCGAAATAATGATCGAGACAATTCGCGATCGTTTAGGCAGAAGTGCGACATATAAAGAAGCTTACGGCGGCTTTTCTAATGAAAAATTTAAAGAGATCACATGTGTCATCAACCGCTTGGAAGAAACCAAACTTAAAGAAATCATAAATGAAATCGATGGAAGTGCCTTTGTTACCGTTTATGATGTTGCTGAAGTTAAGGGTGGTAATTTTAGAAAACATAATATTCATTAACCCTGCCTTTATTGGGATAAAATATGTAAACTTGAAAAGGCGCAATTTTATAAGTTGCGCCTTTTTGGTCTAAAAAATTAAGAAACCTGTCCCAATTGTAATAATTATCCCGCCAATAACCTTGTTTTTTGTTACTTTCTCCTTTAAAATCACAAAACTTAGAATCATCGTGATAACAACACTAGCTTTATCAATAGGCGCTACCACTGAAACCTTTCCAATAGCTAATGCAGCAAAATAGCAAAGCCATGATAAACCTGTCGCCACACCTGATAGGATTAAAAAGAGATATCCTTTTGAGGAGATTGCTTTAATTTCTTTATGATTTCCTTTAAAAAACACAATTGCCCATGAAAAAAGTAAAATAACGATTGTTCTTAAAAAGGTAGCAACATTTGAATCCACATCTTCAATTCCGATTTTTGCTAATATTGCCGTTAACGCTGCGAATACAGCCCCTAATATGGCATACACAATATAAATTTGAGAACCGGTAAAACGTTTCTTTTCTTCGTTTTTCCCAATCAACACAAAAGTACCAACAGCAATCAATGCTCCTCCGACCATAATATTAGGAACAGCTTGCTCTCCCAAAACCACAATTGATAATATAATGGTTAATACAACACTTGATTTATCGATTGGTATTACCTTGGAAGCATCCCCCATCGCAAGTGATCTGAAGAAAAACAACCATGAGATCCCTGTTGCTACCCCTGATAACAGGATAAATAGTAATGCTTTTGTTGAAATCATGGTGATGGAATGAAGCCGATCTGTGATTAAAACAATGATAAAAGCCATGATTAATACAATAATTGTACGGATAGCTGTTGCTAAATTAGAATTCACATTCTCCATTCCGATTTTAGCCAGAATTCCTGTTATTGCAGCAAAAAAAGCTGCAAGTAATGCAAGCGTAACACTCATATTAACCCTTCTCTACTCTTAAAATTTCTCCTATAAGAGTATTAAATCTGTTACAACAATTAATTCTGTCATCTTTAGAAAAATAAGATCTCATACAATAATATGGAAGTTTCTAAAACTAATTATTACGATAAATTTTAATCGATATATTCAAATCGTATAATGAAGGTTCCATATTTTTTCATAGGAGCTCTACATATTTTGTTCAGTTTGTCCCCCACTTAGTCTTAACAGTTTCGTATTCTTCTTTTGTTAAAGATAAAACAGACCCATGTCTTTTTTTAGAAGAGCCTAAACAGTAAGTCGTTTTTACCTTTTCAAACTCACAACTTGAAAGATCTCTAGTGAGTAATGGCAGATATCCCTTTCCAGTTGAATATTGATCAACCAATAAACACCATTCTTTTTTGTTATGAAATTTAAAAATCAATGGGCCCTCAACATCTTTTCCAGTTAATCCAGTTGAAGCTTCTAATGTTCCAATCTTTCTCCACGAACTCAGTATTTGGTCACTTTTTTCTATGGTGATTTGTACATCTCCTGAGTATCGATAATACATGTTATGATCTTTAATAATGGTTGTATCAATAATATGGGTATCTTTTGGACGTTCAATAAACAGGTTCGGCTTAGTAAAAGTATAGAAATCCCTTGTCTTAGCATAGTAAATATTATGGGTTCCAAATTCACCTTCAACCAAGACTCTTGAAGCCCAAAACACAATATATTCCCCTGTTTTTTCATCATATATTGCCTCAGGAGCCCACGCGTCTCCTGCATTTTGCGGAGCCACTTCAATCATCTTAGGATCTGACCAGTTTACTATATCATTTGATTCCCAAACAATAATAGATGTACTTCCGTCAGTTTGTGCTGCATCCCAACCTCTTCCATTTGCAATCCGTAAATCTGTAGCGATTATGAAAAATTGATCTCCTTCTGCTGATCGCAAGATAAAAGGGTCTCGCACTCCATTTTCACCTATATCGGAGAGTAAAATTGGTTCTCCACTATTCAAATCACTCCAGTTCAAGCCGTCTGTGCTGCATGCAAAGTAGATCTGTTCTCCTTTTTCATGCTCACCTGTAAAATGAACCATTAAATAAGCATGAAAACTCATGTCTCCTGGTTTTGTCTTCACTTTAAGCGAAATTTGCTTCTTTTCACTTAGCTCTCCAACAGTTATTGATGCAGTTAATTGTACTGGTGTATCTGTTTCAGGTCTGGATACAATACCTGCAGGAATATCATCATACCCCTCAATCTTTTTGTTTTTCACATTTACGATATCCGGTCTACTCGTTTCCCAAGATATAGTTGCTCCTTTAATAGATAACGGTAAAGAAATATTCCCCCTAATGTCATCCGCATGTGGAATTTCCAACTCTTTTTTTATTGATTCAATCATTTCCTTATCCGATAATCTTGTATCTCCCATTGAACATTCCTCCCCATTAAGTAACTAACACTTTTACAACTGCATTTAAAAGCTACATATAAAATGTCACATAGCTAGCTGTGAATCAATATAGATTTTAGATTATATCTTATAAATATCAGTAGAGTTTTCATGGAGAAGTAACTGTTTGTTTACCTGGATAATTGTCAGGGTATAAAATAGTAACCACCTTTTAACATTTTATATCATAAGGAGGATATCTAATGGACCGGGAAAAAGTGCAGCAAAAGAAAAAGAATAACCCTGATAGATTTAAAAAAGATAGGGAAAGTCAGCAGGAAGTTGATCAACTTGTTATGCCGATTGATGATCTACCTCTAGAAGATATAAAAGAGGAAAAAAGGGAAGAACGAGACAAGCATGATACAAAAGATCAATCTTCCAGCGAAAAAAAATATAAGCCCTAAAATAGAAAATAGCAGTGGTAATCCTAAACCCACTGCTATTTTTTATTTTGTTTCGTTTAAATAAGGTTGCCTCTTAATGATAAAGGCGTCCTTTCGTTAATTATTAGCAACTTTGTGGAATGGACATTTTCCAGTCATTGGTTTTGCATCATCACCAATAAAGTATTGTTTCCATTCCCGGTGATCGGGATCACCATAATGACTTATGTTTGGGTGCTTCGGAAGTTGATCCCATTTTTCCACACGTTCTCTCACTTTCTCTCTGGACATCGCTCCTCCTTTGGACGTTCCTTCTAACCCTTCAAAAATACGGCGTGGCTGAAAACCCAAAATGAGGCTGTTTCCTAAGTTTCTTGTTTTTCGTTGTTTGTACGCTGGTGCATTTCCAAATACAAAAAATGGTTCATTCGCAAACGAAAATGCCCATAAATGGTGGTCCGGATCGTACGGAATATCCTTCGGCCACTCTCTTTCATCATGTTTATGTAGATATTGCAAGATTTCCCAAAAGTAATTCCTGTAATATGAAATTGTTTTTTCCGTCTCCTCAGGCTCTACGAAAAGAAATAACCCATGCCTAACAAGCTTAGGTGCTTGAAATAAATCTATGAAGCTATTAATTGTATCAGGTAATTGTGACCAATTATCATGTGTAATGTATGAGTAACGAAGTTCCCCTTTATTCTCAGCACTCATCCCAAAATAACACGGAAAAGTAGGATCTGTAACGGTTGAGTGAAACGTCTGATATTCTTTGAGTACCCAATCTGGAACGATTTGATCGTTTACCATGTCTTCCTTTGTTAACAATAAACTCTTCTTTTTTGTTTGCATTTCATCACCTTCTATAATTAGTTTATTCATAAACAACTTTCTACTTTTAAACAAAGAGACTGCATATAAGCAGCCTCTTTCATAGATTGTTCAGTTTAAGCATGTTTTCGCATACTCTTCATAACAAAACTAACAACAAATACCAGAACAATAGCTCCTATTAAAGCTGGAATAATATAGAAGCCTCCTGCTTCCGGACCCCATTGTCCCAATAAAAGAGACCCGAGCCATGCACCAATAAATCCGGCAATGATATTACCAATAATCCCTCCTGGAATATCTCTTCCTGCGATTAGACCTGCTAACCAACCAATAATTCCACCTATAATTAATGCCCAAAGAAATCCCATTTTTCATCTCTCCTTTTTTGTTTTTTAAAATGTGTTTACTAGTAGATACCCATTGTCACAATTGATAAACTTTCATTTGCATATTTTTTCAGAAAAGCGTTGTTCCTCATTTATTTTCTCTTTTAAAAATTAATCCTTTTCCCACCTTTACGACCTGCTTTCTTCTCCTATCAGTTTCCTAACATTCTTTTTAGCCACTTTCATTCCTCCTTTGAAGAAATATACTAGTTAAAATGATGTCCTTTATTAGACGTATAAAAATAATAACCAACTTTTTTAAGTAATAAACCTATTTTTTCAGAATAACTACTCTCTCTCATTTTCAACTATTCTATTTTTCCTTTACTAGTTTTAGTATCTAAAGTTTAAGGGTAAATAATCGTTAAGAAAGATAGGATTTAATTAAAGAAATAAAACAAATTAATGGAAAGGATGGAGTTAATGATGGGAAGTAAACCGAACCCCACGACGGATTTTATCATGGAAGAAAAACCAAAGACGACAAATGAAGAATCTCAAGAAGGAACTAGGAATGATCCTGTTGCAGAAATCAGATCGGAAATGCCATCCAAAGAACAACAAAACGGTGTCGATATTACAAATCCGTATGAAATCGCAAAACGTTTAATCGAACGAGCAACAGAATCATTACAACTACCAAAAGGAGTTTATGAGATTTTAAAAAAACCGACCAGAGTAATGAAAGTTTCGATTCCAATTCGTAAAGATAATGGTGAATATGTAAGCTATACCGGTATTCGTTCCCAACATATTGATATACTGGGCCCTACAAAAGGCGGAGTTCGATTCCATCAAAACGTTACCGAGGATGAAGTAATCGCCTTATCCATGTGGATGTCATTAAAATCTGCCTTGATCGGTTTACCATTTGGAGGTGGAAAAGGAGGAATTATTGTCGATCCTCATGAACTATCTAATCGTGAGCTTGAGGAATTAAGTCGAGGATATATCAGGGAATTAGAGCCTATTATTGGACCTGCAAAAGATGTCCCTGCTCCTGATGTCAATACAAATCAACAAATCATGGGATGGATGCTGGACGAATTTGATCGGTTATCAGGGCGTAGTGTTCCCGGCTTTATAACAGGCAAACCAATTATAATAGGTGGGTCAGCAGGACGAATTGAGGCAACCGGGCGCGGGGTCGTCATCTCTATTATTGAGGCAGCCAAACGTTTGAATCTTAAACTTGACAACCTAAGTGCAGTCATTCAAGGTTTTGGAAATGTGGGATCCATTACTGCAAAATTATTACATCAACATGGAGTAAAAGTGATCGCTATTACGGATGCAAAAGGTGGAGCTTATTCACCAAATGGTTTAGATGTTATGAATTTAATAGACTATGTTAATGTAAATGGAACAGTAAAAGGTTTTAAAGATAGTATGAATATTACAAATAAGGAACTGTTTTCACTGGATTGTGATATTCTCGTACCGGCAGCATTAGAGAACCAAATTACAAGTAAAACCGCCCCTACTATTAAAGCAAAGATCGTAGCTGAAGCTGCTAATGGACCAACTACACCGGAAGGAAATCATGTAATGGAGGAAAAAGGGATATTTGTCATTCCGGATATATTATGTAACGCCGGTGGTGTAACCGTTTCCTATTTTGAATGGGTTCAAAATTCTATGAACTATTTTTGGAAAGAAGATGAAATTAATGAAAAACTCGAAGAGAAATTAGTTCATGCATTTGAAAGTGTATATATGATGAAAGAAGAGAAAAAGGTTAGTATGCGAGAATCTGCCTATCTGGTAGGAGTTGGAAGACTAGCAGAAGCCATGAAGGCCCGTGGGTGGATTAAAAATTGGAAAATGCCGATTGATTGTTAATAGAATAAATTTATTTAACTTCATAAGCCAACCAGCTTCATATTAATGAAGCTGGTTTAATATTTTTAAGGACCGTATATCCTGTTTTGTTTCAACTGTTCCCAGATGATAAATTTTTTCATATAGCTTTGTAAGTAAACGATGCTGCTCTTCTCGTGCTTCTATACCATTTTCTTCATTTAGTGATGTGAGAATTGGTTTTGGGTCATATTCCGTCATTTTGATCTCTTATAAGATACTCTCAATTTCCTCCAGTTGCTGCTTCGATGCCTCTATTTCATAATAATGAAAGTGATCATCAAATGGGGAATCTTGAATATCCCCGACTTCAACGGATACATAGTATTTTTCTGACATTTTAATCGCTCCTTGACAACTTTTTTTATTAGGCATATGGTTAATACCAATTTGATGTGAAACTTGGACATCTCAAAACGCTCTGTTATTGATCGTTTTAATAAAAGACAAAAATCGACTATGTTTTGTTGCAAGTTGTCTTCCATCACCACTATGAAAGACAAATCAACTAGGTACCACTGCCAGTTGTCTTTCATTCACACCAAAAGGGACAAAACCAGTTTTACAGAACTGCATGATTTGCAACATACTATATTCCCTGATTTTGTCCCTTCAATGGACTTCCATACTTATTCTGTTTCTGGATTCTTATTTTCGTTATCTACATCATCCTTTTGTTCTCCATCACTAGGACCATTATCTTGATCAACTCCATCAGCACACCCAGCAAGGCCTCCTAAAGTTAAAATAGCAGCCATACCACCAACAATTAATTTTTTCTTCCAACTATTATCCATTATTAATTCCTCCTTCTAAGTATGTTAGGTAGGTTTTACCCTTCAAGAAATGCATTCAAACATAAAAAAGAAATTTAAATCTCTTATCATATGTACCTATTCATTTAATCTACTGAAACGATAGACTATTTTTTATCTATGAGTGGGTTTGCATTTATGTTTTATAAAAAGGTGGACGGGTATGAGACAGATTAAGAAAACGTTAATCATATTGGGGGAGTATTCATGTTTGGATTTGAAGACATGGGAAAATTTTTTCTTTCCCTTTTCTTAGTACTACCTGTCGTTACTATCATTCATCAGAGCGGTCATTTATTTTTCGCAAAGCTTTTAGGATGTCATGTAGATATTCATATAGGTACAGGAAAAACACTTTGCAAGGTAGGCCCCTTTTGTATCCGTAAGGTCTATTTTGTTGATGGTTGGTGTGAATATAAGGAATTACATCATAAAAAAAATGGGAAAGTCAAAAAGGTGCTAATTTTTCTAGGTGGTTCTATCTTTAACATATCAGCCATTTTTCTTGTTAATGGTTTAATTCTTCAAGGGACCCTTAAACCTAGTCTTATACTCTATCAATTTGTTTACTTTTCTGTTTATTATGTGTTTTTTTCTCTATTTCCGGCCCAATTCGTAAATGGTTGTCCAAGTGACGGCAAAGCCGTCTTAAACATTATTTTTAATAAACCCTTAGAAAAAGATCCTATTAATTAACATTAAAATGTAAAGATTCAATCGTATTCAAACATGTTTAGCGTTTCTTATTTAGGGAAACTGTTTAGAAAAAACATTGGTGGTTGCTATGAAAAATAAAAAACAAAACAAACAACAAGAAAGTCAGTACCCTAACAGACAATATTATTTTCCTGAACAAATTATCGAGTCCTTTATTTTAAAAGGAAAAGATTCACTACAAATGACAAGACGTGCACAATTTATCCTTTCCATTATGGCAGGAGCATTTATTTCATTCGGTGCCCTCGCTTCCGTTTTACTGTCCAGTAATATTGAGAAAGCAGGTTATTTTCATCTTTTATCAGGTATTGGTTTTGCCATTGGATATGCCATGATTTTTTTATCAGGATCCATTCTTTTTACAGAAATTAATGTTTTACTGCCAAGTTACATATTGCATAGTCATTACTCTCTAAGCAAAAAGGTATTACAGTTCTGGCTGGTTTGTTATATTGGGAATTTCCTCGGCGCTCTTTTTGTCGGCTTTTTACTTAATCTTTCAGGTTCATTGGATAAAGAATTTTATGAAGGTCTTCTCGTTTTTATGGAGAAAAAAATGCAATTCACTGAGCGCGGAACATGGGGATGGTTCCAAGTTCTTTTTTCAGGTATTCTAGCTAACTGGTTAATTGGGATTGCTGCGGTTTTAGGGACAGCTGCAAGAGATGTATCAGGAAAAATATTGGGTATTTTCCTTCCTGTCATTATTTTTGAAGCTGGTAATTTCCAACACGCGGTAGCCAATATGGGATATTTCAGCATTACTTTGTTAGAAGGCTTTGAGTATAATTGGTTTCAATTAATATTTTTTAATATTATCCCCGCCTCTATAGGAAATTTAATTGGCGGAGGGATATTAGTTTCACTTTTATTATCGTTTGCTTTTAAAGAAGATATTGATGAAGAAGTACTTGAAGAGGAATCCGAAAATAAATAAATCAATTTAAAACCTCTCCTTTGCTGAGAGGTTTATTTGTTTAATCTTTCAGCATATAGATCTTACGTAACTAACTACATGAATTAGCTTCCCACACCAAATTAAAGCGTGTGATTAGGTATTAACTCCCCTTTATTGTCATTTCCAATGATAAATTTTTCTTAGAGAGTCCACTTGTTTTCGTTATAAAGATTACATTTGCGCTATAATAAGAACATATATTAATAGATATATATGCTTATTTTTGAATGCTTATGGAGGTGAAATGATGAAATGTGGTATGGTCAAAAATGTAGTGATCATTTTCTTGCTTGTTAGTGCTTTAGCTATTCCTCCTCAGCATTTGCAACTTATGGAAATACATACACGGATCAAAACTTTTTTGAATCCATTTTTAGTTTCTTTAATGGAACTGGCGAAAAGTACTCTTGGGGTAATGATAAAGATGATTGGGATGATGAGTGGAAAGGCCCGAATAAGGATAAGCATAATTGGGGTCATTGGGATGGCTATAAAAAAGGGAAAAACAACCGTTGTATAGAATCCATAGATATATGGAAAGATTGGTACTGCTGGAAGGATAAAGACCGAAATGACGGACATGATTATGGTTGGGACGATAAACACGGGTGGTATGATAAGAAGGATTATAGTTGGGTTGATGATAACAAAAATAAATGGTTTAGCTGGATATGGTAAACCATTTATAGAAAAACCTTTTAGAAAGTATGGTATTACATAAGTTGGCATGATAAAGATTATTAATTAACTGCTATAGAATTCAATTTCTGCTTGTAGACAATGCCTGATATTCAGGTAGGTCTACGAGCTTTTTTCATTCAGAAAATGAAAACCTCATAGTAACGTTCATATAAGTTTTTCTGTTTTTTTCCCAATTACGTATATATAATGAATTCTATAAGTTACAATTAAACATTCCTAAACCACATGAATAACACACACCTATCATAAGTCTTGGTGATGGGAAAAATCATAATTAATATATGGATTACATATACTTAACTAAACGAACTAAATGAGGGAAAATAAAGTGACAGAACAAAATAAAATTAAGTTTATTGTTGATGAACTGTTAAAATTGTCTGACCGTTTCGTAACAGTTAAAATAGAAGATAGATGTCCTTTGAATCGAAATATTGGCGGGAAGTACAACCTGCAAGAGCATGCCATTACATTATATGTAGATGAAATAAAAAAACAGTGCGAGTTATTATTCCCCGGCAAAAATGTATTCCTCGATTACACTGCTGTCATTCTTGCTCATGAATTCGGACACGCAACTGATCAATCTCTTTTAGCTTTGATTGAATTGCATGAGAAAACAAAGGAGCCGCTACAAAGAAGACAAATAGACTTCCTTATTGAGTTTCAAGCGTGGAAAAAGGCAAAAAGACTAGTACCAAATATTCCGGCCCCTTTTTTCAATTATATAAAACACCATTCTTTAGAATATTATTATAGCGAAATGAACAAATATTACGCAGTTTAATTCAAGATTGATTGTATACATCGGAACTCAAAATAGAAGCCTATAAGATTGTATAGGCTTCTATTCTGAGTTCTCTTTGTTTTATTTGATACCATTAAATAAAATTAATCATTTTCTCGTTGTTTACTGCGTGCTTCTCCACCTTTTTCACCAATCTCTTGGTAAAACTCTTTATCGTGGTTTTCAGAAGTAGCTTCTCCGCCTTTTTTACCAATTTCTTGATAGAACTCTTTATCATGGTTCTCTGAAGTAGCTTCTCCGCCTTTTCGGCCAATCTCTTGATAAAATTCCTTATCGTGATTCTTTGAAGTGGCTTCTCCACCTTTTCTACCAGCTTCTTCTACCGTCATTTTTTTATCATCGTTTTTAGCCATTTTCAATTCCTCCTCGAATAAGTAAAATATGTTGTCCTTTCGGACTTAGTGAACTATAACCGCTTTGATAGGAAAGTAAACCTCTATTATTAAATAAAGTCTAGAAATCTACTTCACAACTTTATAACTAGTTTTGTACATTCTATAATGGGGAATTTACTAGATAATAACTTTAAGTAAGGTGATATTATGCTAACAACTATTGGTCCTGATAACTGGAAATGGCATCAATTTGAGAAAAACGAGATTGAAAAAATAAAACATGTTATACATAAAGAGTACTGTCCCTTTAATAAGGAATGGCTTGATCACATACAGGAAGATAAAACAAATTGCTTAAGAACAGTTATATTAGAAAATGGAAAAAAGTTGTAAAAGGTTCGCTGATTTACGAACAAAACTTTGAGGATGAATTAGATCATAAAATCTGTCATTTTTTTATGACAAATGATCAATTGATTACCGTTAACCTTGACCTATCCTCACTTAAACATATAAGCCAGGAATTATTATTTGGACAAATAGAAAAGACCGAAAACGCTGTTGATGGATTTTTAACCATTCTTGGAGAACTTATGAATGAAATGTTATACGGTATTGATCTATTCGAAGAGAAGTTAAACGAACTAATTTGGAATGTGAGTAAGAAAAATAAAACAAGCATTCTCGATAAAATATATATGCGCAGACATGAACTTCTGCTCTGGAAAAATCTATCCATTCCATTGAAGGAACTGAAAATGGGAATAGAGGAAATCTATTTTGATGAAGGAATAAATGATAAAATTATTTTCAATCGAACGGGCAAACGGATTGATAGAGCACTGGTTCTAATTAACGAATATGAAACTGAAATTGATTCAATAATTAATTTAGAAGAAGTCATTTCTTCCCATCGAGGGAATGAAATTATGAAAACATTAACCGTTATGACAACAATCTTTACTCCGGTAATGGCTTTAGGGGCATTATGGGGGATGAATTTCAAGAATATGCCTGAGCTCGAATGGAAATATGGCTATTTACTCTCCTTTGTACTTATCATTGTTTCAACTCTAGCACTTTACGGTTACTTAAAAATGAAAGGCTGGACTGGTGACCTTTTAAAAGGCAGAAAAAAAGGATCGTTTTTCAAGTGAAATTCGTTTCATGTTGTATTTCGATATCCCGGATGTATCCTTTTAACATATTTGCCATTTTATTGTAATCTATATGTAATATCATTATGCTAAAATCTTATTTAAGCCGATAAAAAAAAGGAGTTTCATCTATGTCAAAATATTTCATAGATCATTCCAAATTAATTGTACATCGGACAGCTTTCATTACCGATGGCTGTAACCATCATAAGATTTTACATAAACACTTAGAGGAATCTAATAGTGATGAACAAGTATTACAGTTGATAAATCATGATGATTATCATCAATGCCCCCAGTGCTTTGAGTATTTCTCTTTAGAAAGGGACAAACATGACTATGTTCGTTACTAGTAAAAAGGAGCAAAATAATAAATTCATTAGCGTGAATAATAGCTCGATAAAGTAAAAACATTTGGGAGCTGGTCAGATGGTACTTAATATTCTGACCAGCTCCTTATTGATTTATGGCAAGAAAGTTTGTCCTTTTGGATACCTTCACTTAATGGTAAACGGAGAACTAATTTTCCCAATTACATAAGATCAGGATACAATGCACCATTTAAATGAAAGAAATTTTTTATAGTAAGTAAAGTTAGAGTAAGTATCTAAAAAAAATTTCAGTACTGTAAATCAGTCTCCTATTTTATTAAAATAAATATAGGGGCAAAGATGAAATTTATTAAGACTCCCTGATCACAATATGTAGCTGACTCTCAATAAAGGGCCAATTACAAAATAAGGAGAATTATATTAATGAAAACGATTAAACTCGGAAACAGCATATTAGAAGTACCAGTCGTCGCTGTCGGATGTATGCGGATTAATTCACTTGAAAAAAACGAAGCAGAGCACTTTGTTCAAACTGCACTGGAATTAGGTGCTAACTTCTTCGATCATGCTGATATATACGGCGGTGGAGAGTGTGAAGAAATCTTTGCAGATGCGATTCATATGAATGATGATATTCGTGAGAAAATCATTCTACAATCAAAATGTGGTATACGAAAAGGAATGTTCGATTTTTCAAAAGAACATATTTTAGAATCTGTGGACGGCATTCTAAAACGATTGAATACCGATTATCTAGATGTTCTTCTTTTACACCGTCCAGATACATTAGTAGAGCCAGAAGAAGTAGCAGAGGCTTTTGATACGCTTGAAAGTTCAGGTAAAGTACGTAATTTCGGTGTTTCCAACCAAAACCCTATGCAAATTGAACTTCTAAAAAAATCAGTTAAACAACCGATTGTGGCAAATCAGCTTCAATTAAGTATTACGAACGCAAACATGATCTCAAATGGTTTTAATGTGAACATGGAGAATAATTCTGCAATTAATAGAGATGGCAGCATTCTAGATTACTGCAGACTAAACGATATCACGATTCAGCCTTGGTCTCCTTTTCAATATGGATTCTTTGAAGGCGTATTCCTTGGAAACGACAAATTCCCGGAATTGAATCAAAAGATTAATGAAATTGCTGACAAATATGAAGTTAGCAATACGACTATTGCAATTGCTTGGTTATTACGCCATCCAGCAAATATGCAACCAGTCATTGGTACGATGAACATTAACAGATTAAAAGATTGCTGTAAGGCAAGCGAAGTTTATCTTTCGCGCCAAGAATGGTATGAAATTTTTAGGGCAGCAGGCAATGTTTTGCCTTAAATCTAAAACAATAGCGCAAGCGCCTTGATCAACCTCGGGCAAATAAGACGATTTAGAAATGAAGGTGTTCTTTGCCTTCATTTCTAAATGGCTAGACCC
>Ga0182742_1003378_pt1 | contig 15727 bp, 12 predicted proteins | sample eDN5th37CBELigMG_FD_128880 | JGI IMG/M metagenome (GOLD analysis project Ga0182742, IMG submission 128880) | Enriched Miracle-Growth compost microbial communities from Emeryville, California, USA - eDNA 5th pass 37_C BE-Lig MG (version 2)... ...
AGAATCAAGATGCCCCCCGCCGTGATCACTTGGAACTGTCGATCCGGCTCTTTCGCGTAGTTGTAAATTTCGACCGGAAGCGCGGTGTAGCGGTCCAGGGGGCCCTTGGGAAGCCGGAGAATCGAGCCGGCGGCGCCCACCATGAGGAGGGGGGCGGTCTCGCCGATCACTCGGGAAAGCCCGAGGATCGCCCCGGTCATGATTCCAGGCAGGGCGGCCGGTAAAACGTGACCGCTGATCACCTGCCATCGGGTCGCCCCCAACGCCAGCGCGGCCTGGCGGAGCGAAGAGGGCACGGCGCGGAGCGCTTCTTGGGTTGTGATGACGATCGTCGGCAGGATCAAGAGCCCCAAAGTGAGGGCCCCGGCCAGCAGCGAGGGACCCATCGCGAAGCCCCGGACGCCGAAGGCTCGCACGAAAAGAGCCAAGCCGAGGATGCCGTAGACAATCGACGGAACCCCCGCCAGGTTCGAGATGTTGGTTTGGACGATCCGCTTCAGTCTGCCGGGAGGCGCGTACTCCTCAAGGAAGAGGCCCGCGCCGATGCCGACCGGAATGCCGATCGCGGCGACAAGCCCGAGAAGCCAAAGCGTGCCCACCAGTCCGACGCGAAAACCGGCGATCGCCGGGTCGCTGGACTGGCGGTTCTGGATCGATTTCGCCATGAGCGAGACGAAGTCGCGGATCGTTTGGCCGAAGGAGTCCCAAATCGGGCGGACGGTCCCTCCCAGCGCGGCGTAAAGGATCGACGCCAGGAAAATCACGAGGACGAAGACGCCCGTCAGGGTGGCTAGGAAGCACGCCGCGCCAAAGAGCGGCCCCAGCATTCGGCGAAGTCGACGGTTCGGATGATAGAGCGAGTCGCCCCGACTCATTGGTAGACCTCGCGATAACGCTTCAAGACGAGGTTCGACAGGATGTTCAAAACCAAGGTGATCCCGAAGAGCGTCAGCCCAACCGCGAAGAGCGAGAGGTATTTGGGGGATCCGTAGGACGCCTCGCCGCCGATGACCTGAATGATGTAGGTCGTCATCGTTTCGATCGAGATCAACGGATTAAGCGAAATCTGGGGGAGCATCCCCGCGGCCAAAACGACCGCCATCGTCTCGCCCACCGCCCGGCTGACGGCCAAGATGAACGAGGCGATCACGCCCGAGAGCCCAGCGGGCAGCACCACGCGGGTCGAGACCTCGAACTTCGTCGCTCCCAGTCCGTAGGCGGCCTCTCGAAGCCCCTGCGGGACCGCCGAGAGAACATCCTCGCTGAGCGACGAGACCAGCGGCACGATCATGATGCCCACAACAATGCAGGCGCTCAGGGCGTTGAACTGCTGGACGTGGAACCCCAGCGGCTCCAGAACCGCTTTGAGGATCGGCGTGACCAGCAAAAGCGCGAAATAGCCGTAAACGATCGACGGCACCCCCGCCAGCAGTTCGAGCGTCGGCTTGAGGAACCCTCGCACCCTCTGGGGCGCGTACTCGCTGAGGTAGATCGCGCTCATGACGCCAATGGGGAGAGCGACGCACGACGAGCCGAAGGCGACGACGAACGTCCCCCAGACCAACGGAAGAATCCCGAACTTGGGGGGGGAGGCTTCGGGTCTGAGTTCCAGGCCGAATAAGAAATCGCCGACGCCGACCCCCGACTCGACGAAGAACTCGATCGATTGAAAAACCAGCACCAGGACGATGCCGACGGTCGTCAGGACCGTGACCAAGCCGCAGAGGCCGAGCAGCCCGGTCATGAGGGGTTCGACGATCCCCGTAAACCGCGAAGGCCCGCGCCAGGTGGCATCGGCGCGGGGAGTGGCGGGTTGGCCTCCCTCCGGGGATTCTTGAATCAAGGTCGAATCGGCCAAGTCACTACTCACGGAAAGAGCTGGACCGGAACGTGGCGCGACGGTCGCGCCCGGGAACTCGATTGTTCCTCATCCCGTCCGATCGAGCGAAACAAGCCTGGGTGGCGGCCGTCCACATTCAAGGTTCGGAGGCGATTGGGGGCGGACTCAGCTTTTCGAGGTCCGCGAGGTTGGCTTCGATCTCCTCGACCGTGGGTGGATCGTAGCCTCCCCTCTTGGCGAGCGTCGAGACGTTTTCCAGGTAATACGTCAAGAACCGCCTGAATTCGAGGCGGCCGCGAATCGACGCGTTTTTCACGAAGAGGTAAAGCGGGCGAGATAGTGGAACATACGTTTTGGCGGCGATGGTCTCGGGCGATGGCGCCACCGCGTCGGCGTCGGGTCCGGGTTGAATTGCAACGGCCGAGAGGCGTTCGGCGTTGGCCAAGTAGTAGGCGTATCCGAAATAGCCCAAGCCGTCGGGATCGTTGGCGACGCCGTTGATCAAGATGTTGTCGTCGGAATTCTGCTGAACTCCGTCGCGCTGCTCGACTTTCGATCCGAAGATCGCTTCGGTGAAGAACTCGAAGGTGCCGGAGTCGTTGTCGGGAGCGTAGAGCACGATCTTGCGGTCGGGCCACGACGGGTCGAGGTCTCTCCAGGTCTGGACGGTCGAGCCGGGCTCCCAAAGCCTCTTGAGCTGATCGACCGACAGCGCCTTGACGAACGTGTTTTTGGCGTTGACCACCACGGTGATTCCATCGTGCCCGACGAGGAAGCGGGTCCATTCGATGCTCTGGGCTTGGGATTTTTCCGTCTCGTCGGGCCGAGCCTCGCGCGAGGCGTTGACGATGTCGACCTCGCCCTGTAGATATCGGGCGAAGCCGCCTCCGGTGCCGTGGTTGTCAACCACCACGGTCACGTCGGGCTCCACGTCGATATAGGCTTCCTGGGCCGCCTTGCTAATTCGAAAGACCGTGCTGGACCCATCAATGATGATTGCCGCGTCGGGCCCCTGGTCGATGGCGTTTCCGCCGCACCCCGCGGCCAAGCCGCAGGCGAGCGCCAGGCCCAGCATCGTGACCCGGGTTCGATAAGACCGCATGAATCAAGCGTCCTCGCGCCGTCATTGGAAGATCCCGGCCGCTTCGCCGGAAGCCGGCCCAACAGCTTCCAGCATACCCGATCGCCGCGACTTCGCGAAACGCCTTCCTGGGTTGCTTTCTCGCGGGCTCCGATCCCGATATCATTGGCGCGTGCGTCCGAGATTCCCCCAATCCCCCGTCGAGGCGCTCCCAATGTTTCTCCTCGCGCTCTGCCTGGCGTTCGTCGAGCCGCCGCTTTCGGACCAGATCGCCCGCATCGGATCCGACCATGCGGCTTTGGAGAAGTGGTTCGACGAGGAATTGCGGGCGGCCAACCATGACCGTGAAAAAGTTGATGAAGCCAACGAGGCTTACCAGGCAAAGTGGTTCGGATTCGCCACGGAATTAACGGCGTTGATCAAGGCCCACCCGGGCGATCCCGCCGCGGTCGACGGGCTCATCGCGCTGACCGGGTCGATGAGAACTTTTCTAGATGACGAACTGCTCCAAATCGCGCTCCGCAACCGGGACGACGAGCGGATGGGGCGGCTCTGCTTCAACGTGTTGCATCGCGGCGGGGAACCTTGGGCGGAGGCGATCGCGAAGGCCGTCGCGGAGTCCAACCCCAGCAGGGAGGTTCGAGGCCAAGCCGTGTTTTGCCGGGGCTACCTCTGTCGCTCCGCCGCGTTTCCCTACGGACAACCCGTCCCCGAGAAGGAGCGCGACAACCTGGTGGCTCGGGCGCGTGGCTTCTTCAACGAGGCGGTCGAGAAGTACGCCGACGTTCCAACGCCGAACGGCTCGCCGACGATCGGCGAGAGGGCGACGAGCGAGTTGAAGCGCTTCGACAACCTGCCGAACCTCAAGGTCGGCGGCGTCGCCCCCGAGATCGAGGGTAAGGACCTGAAGGGAAAGCCCCTGAAGTTGAGCGATCACCGAGGCAAGGTCGTGGTCGTCGTTTTCTGGGGCTCGTGGTGCGACCCCTGCATGGCGATGGTCCCGCATGAGCGCCAACTGTGGGCGCGTCACCGGGACAAACCCTTCACGCTCCTTGGCGTCAATTGCGGCGACTCGCTTGAGACGGCGCGGAAGACGGCGGCCGACAACCAGATGGACTGGCCGTCCTTCCACGACGGAGACGATGGCCGCGGCGGTCCGATCACGACGGGTTACGATGTGCAAAAATATCCGACCGTCTACGTCATCGACGCCAAAGGCGTGATTCGATACATCGACGCGCGAGGGAAGGAGTTGGAGGAGGCGGTGGAGACGTTGTTGGCGGAGTTGAAATGAAACGGCGCCCCAAACCTGGTTGAGTCTTCGCCCCGAGGAACAGCCAATGGACCAGCGATCACTGGCGCCCCAGCGCCCGATCCGAGCGGCCGCGATCGCCGCGGCGGCCATCGCTCTGTGGGGGTCTTTCTGGTGCTTGGTCGGCGAGGTCGCGCCCGGGCGATGCATGCTCTTCATGGCGTGCTATGGGATCTTGCTCGGCGGGGGAGTGATCGGAGTCTTTCTGGCCTCCGACTATCGCGTTACCCGATGGTGGATGGCCTGCTTCTTGATCGTGTTCACCCTCATGGCGATTCTGTCCATCGTGATAATTTGCGTTCCCGAGTCGCTTCTCGAATGGATCTGGCTTTTCAGGATCACCTACGTCGTCGCCTTCGCGTGGCTGCTGGCCGGTTGCTTGTTGGCGGTCTTTGGGTGGTGGACGCATTTCCGCCGCCCAAAATTCGCGACGGTCTCGGGACCGGTTGATGATGTATCCAGCCGAAGCTGACTGATCTTCGGGGCCTCATCTGATACACTCGAATTCAAGGTGGTGTTTCCTGGTTTGCGGCCCCTAATTGGCGGGCGGCTTTGCGATGATCGTGGTGAACAGTCGGGTGACGATCGATGAGGCCGAACTCGACTTCGAGTTCATCCGGGCCGGCGGACCGGGGGGGCAGAACGTCAACAAGGTCTCCACGGCCGTCCGCTTGCGGTTCGACGCCAAGGGCTCGCCCTCGCTTCCCGAGGACATCCGGCGCAGGCTGATCGGGATCGCCGGAAAGCGGATCGGCGCTGACGGATTCCTGACGATCCACGCGCGGGCCAAGCGGACTCAGGAGGGCAATCGCCGCGAGGCCGTCGAGCGGCTGGTCGAACTGATCGACCAGGCCAGCGAGCGGCCGAAGATCCGCCGCCCCTCCCGGCCGACCCTCGCCTCCAAGAAGCGCCGGCTCGAATCCAAACGCCGCCGCGGCGAAACCAAGGCTGGTCGTCGAGGCCGGTTCACCCCGGACGATTCGTAGTCGTGGACCAATCCCGAACCAACACGTTTGGGGTTGGGCATCCATTACGATTTTGACGGCGAGGGTTTTACAAGGGACGGCCGGTGCACGCCTTACGAACGATCCGCCCGCGCGATCAAATCGCGGTAAAGCGCGACGTAGCGGTCGACGACGGCGCGGAGGGAGTATTCGGCTTCGATTCGGACGAAGGCGGCTTGGCCGAGGCGGCGGGCTTCGGCGGGGTTTTCGATCAGGTCCAGGAGAGTGGTGGACCAGGCTTCGGGGGTTGGGGAGGGGACCAGGAGGCCGGTCTCGCCGTGCTGGATTAAGTCGGTGTTGCCGCCGATGCCCGAGACGACGCAGGGGAGGGCCGACGCCATGGCCTCAAGCAGCGAGTTGCTCATCCCCTCGGCCACGCTGGGCAGGACGAACAGGTCGGCCGCGCGGAGATAATCGGCGGGGCTCGCCGCGGCGCCGACGAACTGGACCCGGTCGGCGATCCCGAGCGCCTCGGCCCGCTCCATCAACGCCCGGCGGTCGCTTCCCGGTCCCACCAGGATCAGATTAGCGGCCGATCGGCGGGCGACCTCGACCCAGGCGTCCAGCAGCAGCGGGAGGTTCTTCTGGGGGTGGAGTCGCCCCGTGAAGATCGCCCGGGGACGAGGCAAGAGGCGGTCTTCAAGGGCGCTTGGGCCGGGGTGGAAGATGTCGGTGTCGACCCCGCTCCGCGTTCGGGTCAGTCGATGCGTCGGGACGCCCAGGGCCGACCATTCGCGCTCGATCTCGCCGGAGATCGCCGCGAAATGGGTGTTGCGGAGGATGAACCCATGGAGCAGAGGGGCGGCCCGCGCGCGACGCAATTCCTGGGCCTCGCCGTAATAGCCGGAGCTGGCCGGCTGGACGAGCGTGGGAATTCTCCGAAGCGTGTGGCGCGCCGCGCCGGTGGCCACCGCCTCCCAGAGGGCTTGATGGGTATGGACCACGTCAAGCTCGCGACGCAGGCGGCGGAGCGCCAGGCCAACGCTTGAGACGAAGCTGAGGGCGAAGAGGGGACCGCGGTCCCAGGTCTTGATCCAGCGGTGGATCTGAACCCCTTGATGCTCCTCGTTGTTGATCGGATAGCCGGGAATCGATCGCGTGACGACGCGGACGGAATGCCCTCGGCGAACTAGCTCGACGGCTTGGGCGAGCGCCTGGCGCTCGGCCCCGCTGGCGAAGGGATGAAAGTAGCTGACCACCAGGCCGATGCGCAAGGGACGTTCCATAGGCGATGGGAGACCGTTCGGCCGCCGTGGGACGGAGCGCGGCCCGTTCAGTCGCCGGCGGGCTCGTGAACGTTTTTCAGGTTATGGAAATGCGGGTATTGAGAGAGCACCCCGCGGGCCTTTCGGGCGAGCGACGAGACGACGAAGACGCCGTGGCCTCCCTCGAAGGGGAGCCCTCCGAACACGTTGCTGCCCGGGGTGGCGTCGCTTCGGGCCGGGATGCCCTCTTCTTGGAGCATGTTGAGAACCAGGGCGGCCTCCATCTCGTTGGCGACATCGCAGAGACGAACTTCTTCGGCTTCGGGCGTGGGTTCTTTGACCATGATCGTTGCTCCCTTTTCAAGGAAAGACCAGGGCCGATCCCGACCGACCGCCCCGAGTGGGGGGCCGGCCAAGCCTCGGCCCGAAGCTCCATGGCCGTTGAGATCAGCGGGTGATGGTCAGGCTGGGGATGTCCCGACCCTGGTCGTCGGTGATCTCGCCTCGGCTGACGGTGATCTGGCTGACTGTGTAGACTCGGCCGCTGGGCATGGCCACCTTGACGTCCCAGTCGCCATCGGGAAGCCGAACCGCGAACCGGCCGAAGGCGTCGGTCATGGCGACTCGCTCTTCAAAGGTGTCGTTCCGATTGGTCAGGAAAACGCGGACTCCCTCCTCCGGCTCGCGGGTTTCGCGCTCGCGGACGCGGCCGAAGAGGATGTTTCGGACTTCGGGTTCCGGGGCGCGGCTTGGGGTGAAGACCGGCCGTTGCGCCTCGCGGCGCGTCGAGTTGCCGAGCGACCCCATTTCGGTCGGGGCGGGCAAGAGGTCCTCGGTCCCCGCCGGGGCCAACGGCACGAGATCCTCGTCGACGTCGGGCGCCCTGGGCGCGGGAATCGGGGTCGGCTCCATCTCCTCCACGGGGGCGAGGGGAGCCGGAATCTCGCCGTCGGGCCTCACCGTCGATTGCCGGCGCTCCTGAGGGGCCTGGGGAGCCGGCGGGCTTTGGACGCTCTCCGGCGCTTCTCGCGGTGTCGCGGGGGCGGCGGTTTGGGCCGGGGGCGTCTGAGCGCGGGGCCTGGGCGTCACCGCGGGAGCCGGAAGGGGCTCAACCCCGGATTCCAGGGCGGGTTCGTTGTCGATGTTGGGCTCGGACTCGACGGTCGGTCGCCTTGATGGCGCCGGCTCGGCGCTGGACCTGGGGGCCCGCTCGGGGGCCACCGCTCGGGTCGTCACCGTCGCGGGGCCCATCGCGATCGCGTCGGGGCAGCAGGAGCTCAACTCGCGAACGAAGGCGCTGGCGACCACCGAACGATCGACGATCGAGGGAACGCTCACAAACGAGGTGGGGAAGGTTGAGACGGTCGGAACGTAGCGGGTGGTTGGGTAATACAGCGTCGTCGGGAGATAGCCGGTCGTGTAATAGGTTCGGCCGGTGGGGATCAGTCGGTGGCCGAAGAGGCTTGGGCGATATCGGGTCTCGTAATAGGTGGAGGTGGGGACGAGAACCGAGGCGGGCCTGGACACCACGCGCTCGGTGACGTAACTCGTGGCGTAAACCGTCGGCGCGACGAACGAAGTTGGGATCGCGTACGAGGTGGTCGCCACATACGTGGTTGGGACGGACACCGAAACAACACGCGACGTCGGCATCCAGTCGACCGTCTCCACGAAGATGTCATGGGCCGAAGCATTGCGTCCGGCGCTCGAAGCCAGAAAAGCCGCCGTCAGGACCGGCAACCAAAATCCGCGGGAGCGCATCGTTGAGTTCCTCGCATAATGCTGGACAAGGCCCCGGTGGAACCACCTCGGCTTCATGCTCAGGGCTGCTTTATCTAGCTTAGCAAATTTTACAAGGCGGTCCAAGAACCCCGCTTTTTTGGATTATAGGGGATCTGGGCCCGGGACTGGTGCTTAGGTGCAAATACTGGGCCGATAAGTTGAAAACGCCTTGTTTCCCCAGCGGAGAACTAAGCGGTTTCCGGCTTGCGCTTCAGGATTCCGAGTCGCCGCGCGACATCGGCGGCGCCCTCCTTGGCGAGGGTCTGGGCGGCGCTGGCCAGGACGCGGGGGCCGAAGCCCGCGGAGTCGCGGAGCACGGAGATCGCTCGCGCCAGGGGCACCTTGTTGTGGGGAGGGCGGCGTTCCTTCGTCATTATCGCCTGCACGTAGTAATTGATCACGACTCTTCCACGAAGCGGGTTGCGGGATAGCCCCAGCGCGCTGGCGGTTGCCTCTTGGACGAGTCGCGACTCGCGAACGAAATCAACGGGTCTCGTTTTCGATCTCACGTTCGATTTATGCTGGCGAAAGTAATTGAGGACATCCGCGATTCTCACGATGTCGTGGTTCATCAAGACGTTGATGTAGGTCATCCAGTCGCCACAAATCTTCATGTCGACGACGGGGCCGCCGGCCGTCTCCAGGGCCGACCGGCGGAAGACCACGGCGCTGGCGTTGGGAATGGTGTTCCAGGGGAATAAATAGCGGGCGCAGTACTCTCGTCCGGCCATCGCGAAGTCGCGATCCCAACAGGAAAAGTCGTAGTCGACATACCTGGGATCGCGCTGCTGGACATCCAAATAATTCCCAAGCGGTTGATCGTTTTCATCAACCAACAGGGAGTTCGCGACGGCGAGGCCCGCGGTCGGATTCTCGTCGAGGGCCTTCACGAGCTTCTCCAGCAGGCTCGGGTCGGCGTAGTCGTCGGACTCGGCGATCCAGACGTATTCGCTTTGGCTGAGGCTCAACCCAAGCCGCCATTGAAGATACGCGGCGCCGGAGTTCTTCTCGTTGAAGACGGTCCGGACGCGCGGATCTCCTTGGTACCGCGCGATGACCTCGCGACTGTCGTCCGGCGACTTGTCGTCGAGAATCAGCAACTCGAAGTCGCCGGCGGTCTGTGAGAGGATGCTCTCAACGCGCCGAGGCAGATATCTCGCATGGTTGTAATTGGGGAGAATCACGGTGATGCGGCGCATTGCGTGAGAACCTTCCATATCGGCGCGATGAGTGCTTTGGGGACCGTGGACTTTGTATCTCAGTGGGACTCGCGGGGGATCGGAGGGGCTCCGGGCTGTCGCCGTAAGTATTTGAAAATTCTCGCCTTGTGAAATAAATTGCCCGCGAGATTCACGCTCTGTTTGAGCTTTCCCGAGCCCCCGATCGCGGCGAGGCCGGATCAGCGAGGGGTTGCCTCCCGGGCCGATGGACCGCGCGGTCGGTTGATCTCCCAAACCGAGTCTAATTGGAACGCTCATTGGCCGACGGCGCCAACACGTACCAGTGCGTTCCTCCGCGAGTCGGAACTTGAAACGTCACGGTCCCCTGATCGTGTTTTAGCGCCTCGCGACTGACCACCTTGCCATCGGCGGCGAGGGCTAGGAGCTGGAGGTTTTGGTGTTCGGTCTTGAGGCTGATCGTCCCTCGCGTTGGCTCGGAGAGCAGCGGCGCGCGATTGTTGGGGCTGGGCAGGACTCGGGCGATGGTCGTGACGAGGATGAAATGCGACTTGGCGAGCGGTTGGTCGTCGACGCTGGAGAGGGCGACGACCGCCTTCTTGGTTTGGAACTGGAAGCGGGCGTCGGCCGTTTTGAGCTGCTCGCCGCCGATCCAGCCGCTGACGGCTTGGGTTTTGGCGGTGTCGACGATGTGGATTCCGCGCTTCCAGTCGCGAGTCAGCTCACCGGTGTCGGAGCGGACCTCGAACTGATCGGGGGGAATCATGTCGCGGTCGGGATCGTCGATCCGGATCGATCCTTCGGGCGGGCTGGTGGGCTTGAGCCAGGAGAGTTCCTTAACTTCGGGAAGGCCGATCGTCAGTCGACTTTGCTCCATCAGGGTGCGTATCGTCGCTGAACTGTCCGGCGTGAGGGCTCGATCGAAGAATTGCTCCGACTCGAGCGCCAAATAATAGGTCTTTTGGGCCGGCGCGACGTGGCCGCGGCGATACAGCAGGGCGGCGGCCGGCATGACCCCAGTGAGGGCGGGGTCGTAATAGGTTGACCAAGTGCTGACGCCGCGGGGAGGCGCGAGCTTGTCTTGCGAATAGTTGTAAAGCATGGGGGCGTCCCAGCCCTGGAGGGCGGCCATCGAGGCCGTGTAGAGAGGCGCCGTGAATCGATCGACGGCGGGGTATGGGACGTTCCACTCGGTGATGGTCAGGGGCTTGCCGGCGACCCTCGCCGCGCCGATCCAAGGGATGAAGTTGGCCTCGAAGCGCGGGTTGACTCCCAGGGCCTCGGCCTCGCCGTAGGAGTGAACGTCGATCACGTCGCCATCGGAGAGGGCCGGCAGCGTGAACAAAGGCGCGCGGCCCCAGAAGTTGGTCGTCGCGATCACGGCTCGCGTCCCCATCGACCGGAGATCGCCGATCATCAGCGTGTTGAAGCGATGCTCCACGTCATTCAGATAAATTTTGCTCGGCCCCGGCAGCCAGGTCTGGAAGACCTTGGCTTCGGGCAACCCATGCTCCAGCGCGAATCTCTTGTAGTCTTCGGTGAAGAGGGCGTTGTGAAAGGGGCGGTTCTTATCGGGCAAAAGGGAGTTGCCGTAGTGGTTGACCAGATCGTTTTCGTTGGTGATCAACACGCCCATGATGGCCGGATCGTCCTTGTAGGCGAGCTTGGTGTATGGGTTGACGTGGTTGAGGTACCTCTCCTGGAACTCGCGCATGAGCCCTTGGACCTCGGTGTTGTAGTAGCTGAGGCCCGATAGCCCCCCCTTGACGTCGACGACCTCGGAGGCGCCTTGCCGAAGTTGATCGGCCGGCTTGATTCGTCGGCCCACCTCCATGTCAAGCCAGACGTAAATCCCCTCATCCTTGAGGCACTTGATCCACCAATCGAGCGCGTCGAGCGAATCGGGGTCAAGTCGCCGGCTGGACTCCGCCTTGTTCCCGAAAATGTTGGGCTTGACCCATTCGGAATCGTGGTGATGAATCCGCATCAGGTTGTAGCCGAGTTGGGCCATTCTGCGGGCCTGAAGGGGGACGGTCTCGCGAGGGGTCGTAAAAATGGCGTAGGCCGCGAGGTTGGCTCCCCAGAATCGGGCGGGCGTTCCATCGCCGAAGATCAACCGATCCCCTTGAACCTTGACGAACCCGTCGCGTCCGGCGGGACGTTGTTCCTTATTCAAGAATCTCAGATCCACCGGGCTGGCGTCCCAGGCCAGGGCGCCGGCGAACCAGTCCGCCGTATCGGCCGGTCCGTATCGCTCCTCGGGCGAGGGAGTTCGCGAGGCGCCCTCGGGAAGCGTCAGGGTAACGCGAAACCGTTTGATCGCCGGTTCGACGTGATCGGCCAGGAAGAACGTCCGAATCCGGTTCTTTCGACCCGCCTCGTTGTGGACTTTGGCCGGGGAAGGATCGCATCGGAGCGTGATCGTCTGATCGGGTGTGAGCCTCCAAGCCCATCCGGCTTCCCCCTCAAGCAGCTCGGGGGCCGGCGCGGAACCGCCGAAGGCGGGGGCGTCGAGCTGGAATCTCCACGCCCAGCCGCCGCCGATCGCTTCGGCGAGGCTTTCAGTCGAGGTCCATTGCAGGTCCATCGCCAGAACGTTGGGTTCGGGCGAGTGGATGGAGCCGACAAGCTCGGTCTTGAGATCCGGGACCCGGCCGCTCAGCGTCCCCCGGCCATCGCTGCTCCAATGGAGCTCGAACTCGGAACCGGCCCATTTCCAGTTGGGGCCCCAGTACGCGTGGGACGCCTCGGCGACCGTCGAGCCCTTGTACAAGATCCGAATTTCGCCGGTTGGGTTGAGGGACATCGACCAATCCTCGCCCCGCATGGCCGAGAGGTCGGCGCCCGGCTCGCCACGGCTCGTGGACGCGTCGAGGCTTGGAACCCCCTGGTCGCGGAAGAGCCAGGCCGAGACGAGCGACGCCGCCATCGCCAGGATGATCGCGATTCGTGGCCTCATTACCGTGGTCTCCCCGAGAAATTGCTAAAACATAAGAGGCGAAGTCGGACTGTGGCGAACGAGGGATTTCGATGCGCGGCTTTCCTTTCGGAGACGACCCATCTTCGTCGATTCCTCGGTCGGGACGCAACGCCCGGGAACCGGAGGGCGAAACGGAATTGCCGCGCTCGGTTTCGGTTCGCTTGGGGCTTCCCCATTCCCCCTATATAGGATCCCGATCCATGTGATGTCCAGAAGAGCGCCGGATTGGAAGAGGGCTTCTCACAGGGCCGATCGGGAGCTACGCTTAACAGGGGCAACGGTCGCGGCGGCCGCGAAGCGCGACCACGATCCAACGAATTAGATAGCGCCGCCGACATCCGGAACAACGCGAGGTTCAAGTCTCCAGTCGCGACATGAGCGTCGCGCGTGGTCTCCGCGCCAGAGGCGGCTCCCGCTGGAGCCGAGCTCCCATTCAAATTCGGCGGGCGTTCCCCGGTGTGGGGCGCCAGTCCTTCAATCGTCATTCGCCAGGACCGCTCGATCGTGACGTTTCTCATTCCGCTGGCGCTCATCGGTTGGGTTCCGTTCTGCCTGGTTCTTTTCGCGACGCTTCCCCGACAAACGGCCGTCGTGGTCGCGGTTATCGGGGCTTGGCTTTTTTTGCCCCCGACCTCCATCGTGATCAACAGCATGCCGAATTTCGGCAAGGCGTCCGCCTTCTCCTTCGGCGTTCTGCTGGGAACGCTGTTGTTCATGCCGGATCGACTTTTGCGTCTTCGTCCGCACTGGCTGGATCTGCCGGTCCTCTGCTATTGCATCGCGCCGTTTTTCTCGTCGATGACCAACGGGTTGGGGCCTTACGACGGCGCGTCGGCCGTTTTCAGCGTGATCACGACATGGGGACTTCCTTATTTGGTGGGGCGGATCCATTTCAATGGCGAGCGGAACCTGCGCGACCTGATGATCGGAATGGCCGTTGGGTGCGTCGTCTTGATTCCGTTTTGCTTGTATGAGATGCGGATGAGCCCGGCCCTGCTTCCAAAGTTGTATGGATTCGGAAAATTCCAGGGCGCGAGGTTTGGGGGTTGGCGACCGCGCGTGTTTTTCGCGACCGGTCTGGAACTTGGAATGTGGATGAGCATTTGCGTCTTGTCCGCGGTCTGGCTCTGGCGCTCGGGGGTCTTCACCCGGCTCGCGGGTTGGTCGGTCGGCCACGTCGTGCTTCCGGTCCTGACGGTGGTGACGGTCCTTTGCCGCTCCACCGGGGCGCTGGCGCTGCTGGTCATCGGTCTCGGCGTGTTGTGGATCTGCAGGCAATTCAATTCTCGTCTGGGGATGATCTTGCTGCTGGCGGGGTCGATCCTCTACGTCGGAGTTCGCGTCCCGGACCTCTGGGATTACACGGGGTTTATTTCCTTCCTAAGAACGAACTTTGATCCCACGCGAGCCCAGTCTCTGGAATTTCGGTTTCAGAACGAGGACATCCTGATCGACAAGGCGATCCAGAAGCCGACCTTCGGCTGGGGCGGTTGGGGACGAGCCCGGGTCTACAGCGAGTCCGGTAAGGACATCTCCATCACCGACGGCCTCTGGATCATTATCATGGGGACGACCGGCGCCTTCGGGCTCGGCTCGTTCTTGGCCTCCTTCCTTTTGCCGGGCTTCCTCTTCGTATGGAGATACAAGCCCAGGGAGTGGGCCACTCCGGTCGCCGCCGCTCAGGCGACGGCCGTTTGCGCGATCGCCATTTACATGATTGATTGTATGCTGAATGCGTTTCCCAACGCCGTCTACACCGTCGCGTTGGGAGGTCTGGTCTCCTGCCTTCAGGTCGGGCGCGACGACTCGCTCCAGGATGATGGAGACGCGGCGCGGTTGTCGCGCGAGAGCCATTCCGCCATCCCTCCGGCCCGCGGCGATTCGACCGAGGCGCGGTTGGCCGACCGTTACATCGAATTGGCCCGAAGCTCTCAGCGAGCCGGGGCGGGCGCCGAGGCGGCCGCGGCCTGGCGGCACGCGCTCGGGTTGCTGGAGGACCGTTGCGCGGCCTCGCCGGAAGATCCGGCGTTGGCGCGCCGACGCAACGACTGCGTCAACGACCTGGCCTGGTTTTTGTCGACCCGCCCGGACCCCGCGCCCGGGGAACGGGCCGAGGCGGCGCGCCTGGCCCGCCGGGCGACCAAGGCGGACCCCGACGAGGCGGCCTATTGGAACACGCTGGCCGTCGCCCTCTGCCGGGCCGGCGACGCCCTCGGCGCGCTGGAGGCCGCCGAACGATCGATGGAGCTGGCGGACGTTTCAACGGGTTTCGATTTCGTCGCGCTCGCCCTGGCTCACGCGCGGATCGGCCGCAAGGACGAGGCCCGACGATGGCTCGCCGCCACCAAGGAATGGCGCGAGTTGAACCGAGCCGACCGCTCAACGCTCGACGCTCTGATTCAGGAGGTCGACGCCGCGTTGGGCTCGTAAGCGGCGACCGGATTTGCCTCCGCTTTCGCGTTGTGCGAGAATCGATCCCGGACGGCCGACATCCCCTCCCCGGCGCGATCCCCGGTGATGGCGCCGCCCCATTCCGCAATCGAAACGGCGAGGAGTTTCGACGTGACCCATCAACGCGACGCCCTTGAGGTTTTGGACCGGGACTTCCTGGAAATCCGCGCGAAGCTTCTTGAGATCGCCGCCGGCCTGGACCGGATCACCCGCGCTCCCGGCCGCCCCGTGGAGCCGCCGGACCCCAGGTTGGCGCAGATCCATCGGGCCATCGACGCGCTCCGCGGCCCCGATCCCGACCGGGCCGAGACCATCCAACTGATCTTCTCCCTCCCGTATGACGAAGCTTGGCGAGAGACCCTGGAGGTCGGCGTTCCCAGGCGGGATTAGGGCCATGCCACCCGGCCGCCGATTCCCCTCCCTCGCGTTCATAAAGTCGTTCCCCCGAGACGTCGGAGTCGAACATTGTCCCCATCCCGTTTCATGACCCGCGGGCCGTTGCTTCTCGGCCTGCTTTTGATCGTTCAATCGACGGCCCGAGACGCTCGGGCCGATGAACCGCCGAACCCCTGGCGCCTCCAGAACGGCGATCGCGTCGTGCTGGTTGGCGACACGTTCATCGAACGCGACCAGCGGTACGGCTATTTGGAGACGATGCTGACTCTGGCGAATCCCGACCGGGACGCGACGTTCCGCAACCTGGGATGGAGCGCCGACACGACCCGCGGACTCTCGCGAGCCGGCTTCGATCCGCCGGAGGCGGGATTCGCGGCCTTGAAGGAGCAGGTCCTGGCCGCCAAGCCCACGGTCTTGGTCGTCGGTTACGGGATGGCCGAATCGTTCGACGGCGAGGCCGGGCTCTCTCGGTTCGTCGAGGGCTACAACGCCATGCTC
>Ga0182742_1003379_pt1 | contig 15727 bp, 21 predicted proteins | sample eDN5th37CBELigMG_FD_128880 | JGI IMG/M metagenome (GOLD analysis project Ga0182742, IMG submission 128880) | Enriched Miracle-Growth compost microbial communities from Emeryville, California, USA - eDNA 5th pass 37_C BE-Lig MG (version 2)... ...
AATCACCAACGATACCAATGGGGCTTAAACAAGATGACTCCAGTTCAATACCGAAGTCATCTGTTAGCATCATAAGTCCCTTTATTTAACTGTCCATTTTATGGGGTATAGTTCACTGTCCCCGTGTCCTCCCCGTGTCCTCAATAAAAAAACCTTTCCTAAAACTAGAAAAGGTTTAAAAACTATTATTCTTCATTTGAATCCTTGATTTTATCATGGCAGCGGTAGCAGATTCCATGAAAGGTCAGGCGGTGATCTTTAATTTTAAAGTTCCAGCGCCGTTCCACTTCTTCCTCAACATCGTCGAGTAAATCCTCCTGAATTTCATCAACCGCACCACATTCAATACAAACAAGATGATGGTGAAAGTGTGCTGCGCCTTCCTGACGCAAATCATAGCGGGATACCCCATCACCAAAATTAATTTTATCGACAATTTTTAATTCAGTCAGTAACTCAAGTGTTCTATATACAGTTGCTAAACCGATCTCAGGCGATTTTTCTTTTACAAGGAGGTAAACATCTTCCGCACTTAAATGATCCTCTTCATGCTCTAATAATACGCGGACGGTTGCTTCACGCTGAGGTGTTAGTTTATAGCTGGATGAATGCAACTGTTTCTTTATTCTATCAAGTCTGCTTTCCATTTTAGAAGTTCCTCCCTCGCCACTAAACATTCCCATTATAACAGATAAAGGGGTAGATTCAAAATAAAATTATTACAATCAAGTGATAATAGGGATTATCAAGTAATAATCAATATAAACACACTAAAAAACGGATAAACCTATTGGTTCATCCGCTAATAAAGTTAAATGGAGTGAAGAACTGACTTCATTAACATAGGTGAAATAAAAGCCTCAATTCCAGCAGCAGCTCCCAGGAAAACAATGGCAATTGCAAATGCAGCCATATATCGGCCAAATAATGGCAGCATCGGTTCGCCGATTTTCTTCATGAACTGTCTTTGGATCATCTTTAATGAGAATGACACGGCAAGGGTTGCCGAAACAATAAAGATCGGGATAATAAGAAAGTTTTGCGGCAGAACAGCTACAAAAGAAAGCAAAAATCCATTCCAGCCCATTTTATTAACTAAAAACCCAACCGTAAATCCCACTACCATACCTTTCATGAACAATAACACAAGGATGACCGGAAGCCCGATAATGGAAATACCCAATATCCACATAAGGCCAATATATTTCGTATTATGGAAAAAGCTTTGCCGCAAAAGATCATTGGACGCAGCTATCTCTTCATTTGACATTTGACTGAAGAACTGTGAAAGGTAGTAAAATAAATCTTCTTTTTGTGTAAAGCTTAAACTATTAACAACGATAGCCCCAAACACAACACCCATTAGAAAAAGGACAATGACAAATAAATAAATTGAGGAATGCTCACGAAAATGGAGTGCAGCGACGTTCTGGTACATTTTTTTTCTCAATTGCTCTTCCTCCCGTTCTCTTCTTAGCGCATTAAAATTTAAAGCGCGAGGCTTCTTCTCCTAAGAAGTTTTCCAATTAGTAAAGTGTATGCTTGTCCTTTTTCGGTATGACAGTTTTTCGGCTTGGAATTTTCAAAATGAAAGAGCAAAAAACATCCAGCCCCATTAATGAGACTGGATGTTTTTTAAAAGTATAATGAATCTGCTTCAAGATTTGTCCAACGTTAGCACATTAGTCAGTAATTTTCCCGTACTTACCTCCTCCGCCAGCTGAAAGATGTATTTTCCCCTCTCTTGCTTTAACAATCATTTCAGCCGTCTTAATCGGGATAATTTCACGTAACTTTTCTAATGGAACCTCATGGAGAATAGCCATTTCTGTGCCGAAATAATCAAGCAGTTTTCGGAGCATTTTCGGACCCAATCCCGGAATGAATTCCAGCGGCACCTGATGAATATAGGGCGGGCGACCTGCAGGCGATTCATCAGAAGTCTTTAGCTCCAAGATTCTGTCAGCAACGCCCTTCACAAATTTTGTATGACCGCATTCGCTGCATTCACCGATTTCCGGGTCGAATGGAGCGAAACATTTAGCACATACGGTCTGATGATATTTGCCGAGTAAAGGATCAAGGCCATAATTGGCTATAATCCCGCGGCCATCAATCCCTTTTAATGCTTTTTCAAGCTCATTAAATGCAGGGGCCACCATTCTGAGCACATGATATTCTCTGGCAATTTTTTTTAAGGAATGAGCATCAGAATTGGTTACAAAGGAATACTGATGAAGCTCCCCAATTTGATCAGCCATTTTTGTATTCGCACTTAGACCAAGCTCAATGCCATCAATCAAATCTTTATCCAGTACTTCCGTTAATGAGCGTTGGACGCCTTTGCCAAACAAGCTTTTAAAAGGAGTAAAGACATGCGCTGGAATAAATAATCCCCCAAGCTCCTTAACCTTGGCCTGCAGCTTTCGTCCGGACACATAAATCCGCTGAGAGCTTAATGTAATATTTTTCAAATGGCTGGAAAGCCACATGGAAAATTCGCGCATGATCTCTAAGTTTCGAAAATAGCAAAGAACATGGATTGGGCCATGGCAGCTTTCATCATATATTTCCAGCTCTGAGCCTGGGATAATTGTCAAATCGCCAAATTGCAGCCCGCCTTGCGGATGATCAGTTACATCCCCTGTCTCCTGGAGCTTGCTTATCTCCAAAATAACCTCTGGGGAATGGCAATCAATAATACCAATGATATGGAGGCCCTTTTCATTTCTGGCATGCTCAATAATATTTGTAAACGTCAGCGACTTAGCTCCCGTAATCTTTACCGGCTTGCCTGTCATTGTTCGACCAATATGAATATGTAAATCTGAGTAGTATTTATTCATCTTTATTTATTCAGCGCCTTTTGCAATTGCAAGTATTGGACTGCGTAGGCAGTTTTTGCATCATAAATTTTCTTTTCCTGTAATAATTGCTTCGCTTCCTCCAGGGTCAATTCGATTAAATTCACAAATTCATCCTCATCAAGACCTGCGGCATCCTCCTTTTGCTCCAGACCCTTTGCGATATATAAATGAACCAATTCATCGGCAAAGCCTGGTGAAGTATAGAAGGAAATAAGGTGTTCCATCTCCTTGCTGACATAACCTGTTTCTTCCTCAAGCTCACGTTTAGCGCACTGCAGTGGATCCTCGCCCGGCTCAAGCTTGCCAGCGGGAATTTCAACAATGATTTTTTCCAATGCTTTTCTATATTGCTCTACCATGACAATTTTATCATCTGCAGTTATTGCCAAAATGGCAACCGCTCCAGGGTGCTTAATAATTTCCCGCTTTGAATGGCTGCCGTTTGGAAGTTCTACATCCTCTACCTGTAAGCTAATCACTTTTCCATCGAAAATCTTTTCTATTTTTATTGTCTTTTCCTCTAAGCGATTCATGTTTTGGCCACTCCTGTTCTATTCCGATTAGTTTGTCTCATACATATTATCATACATCACTAGGAGGAATATAAAATGAAGGTTTACGTTCATGAAAAGGGCGTTATTCTCGTAGGGAAAGCATGGCAGATCCGGGCAAAATTGAAGGAATATCGAAAGGAATTTGCCTTATTAAAGGATTGGGTAGATACAAAAGGGCCTAAGAATTGAGATTTTCTCTTTATCTTCGTTAAAATAGAGAAAACAAAGGAAATCGAGGTACGATTTAATGAAGAAAAAACGACTGGGCAAATCAGATTTAAATGTAAGTTCTCTTGGACTTGGCTGCATGTCCCTCGGAACAGATCCAAAAAAAGCTGAAGCCATTATTGATGCGGCATTAGAAGAAGGGGTTAATTATTTTGACACGGCAGATTTATATGACTTTGGCGAAAATGAACAGATTGTCGGGCAGGCGCTAAAAAAGGTAAGAGACCAAGTAATTATTGCAACAAAGGCAGGAAACCGCTGGAATCAGCAAAAGGATGGATGGAGCTGGGACCCCTCCAAGACATACATTAAAGAGGCGGTTAAAGCCAGCTTAAAAAGACTTGGTACGGATTATATCGACTTATACCAGCTTCATGGCGGAACGATTGAGGACCCAATCGACGAAACCATTGAAGCGTTTGAAGAACTAAAGCAAGAAGGGTGGATTCGCTATTATGGCATCTCATCCATTCGTCCAAACGTCATTCGCGAGTTTGTAAAAAAGTCAAATATCGTGTCAGTCATGATGCAATACAGCATTCTTGACCGCCGCCCAGAAGAAGAAATGCTGCCAATGCTCCACGAGCACGAGGTTGGTGTTGTCACCCGCGGAGGGCTTGCAAAAGGACTGCTAAGTGAAAAAATGCTCGAAAAAGCATCGGAGAAAGGCTATCTTGATTATTCATTCGAGGAGCTTCAGGAAGTGCTTCCCGTTCTTCGAAAAAGAGTGGCGGATACACGGTCCATGACCGAAATCGCCATACAATATAATTTGGCTAATCCTGCTGTGACATCAGTTATTGCAGGGGCAAGCAGCGTTGAACAGTTGAAAGAAAATGCACAAGCTGTTCGAGCTATTCCACTAACGAATGAGGAGATTTCGGTTATTCAAGGGATAGTTAAAGCAAACTTGTATGAGCAGCATAGGTAATGTTGGATAGGATAAAAGGTTTATGCATTACAAAAAAATCGCTTAGGCTACAATGTCCTAAGCGATTTTTCTATTTTATGTTTATTTGAAATTTTTCCAGTTTAGATCACTTTCACCAAGAAGTTCTTCAAAACTTTTATTTTTTTCCCGCAGTCTTCTTTCTTCCCGTTTGCGTTTTTCTTCTTCTTCGATTCTTTTATCTTCTTCTGCTTTTAACTGCTGCTTAGCGTCTTTTAGTTTTTCCATTAAATCACTATTTAGCATATCGCCAAGTGTAACTGGCTTATCATCCTTTTTCGGCTGGGAATGCTGTTTTTTCTTTTTCATGGTATCGCCTCATAAAAATAATTTTGTCACTTATTATAGCATGATTTTGACCATTTATAAATTCCAGAAATTCTATCCGATTCCCAAACGGATCATCAATAAAGAAACGATTTCTCCCATTTGTGATCAATGCCTGTAAATGAAAAAGTCATCTGAAATCTTCCTCCACATAAATAGTAAAAGGCACAGCATTAGTAACTGTACCTTTTATGATTCAATTTAGAATGCATCTGTAATAACATTCTCATCTATCTGCAGCTCTGCTTCGGTGCATTGAATAATTTCTTCAACTGTAAAGCCTTTTGCCACTTCAACCAGCTTAAGTCCTGAGTCTGTTACATCAATTACCGCCCGGTCCGTTATAATTCGGTTTACAACGCCTTTCCCTGTCAGCGGAAGTGTACATTCTTTGAGAATTTTTGATTCTCCGCTTTTGTTCGTATGATCCATGATAACAATGATTTTCTTTGCACCGTGGACTAGGTCCATAGCGCCGCCCATCCCCTTAATCATTTTTCCGGGGATCATCCAGTTTGCAAGATCCCCCTTTTCGGAGACCTCCATTCCGCCAAGAATGGCGACATTCACATGACCGCCGCGGATCATAGCAAACGATTCAGCGCTGTCAAAATAAGCTGCCCCAGGAATGGCAGTAACTGTTTCTTTACCTGCATTAATTAAGTCTGGATCCACTTCCTCTTTAGATGGATATGGCCCAATGCCAAGTAACCCGTTTTCTGACTGGAGCACCACTTGCTTATCTTCTGAAATATAATTTGCTACAAGCGTTGGCATGCCAATCCCAAGATTGACATAGAAGCCATTTTGAATTTCCCTTTCAGCCCGTCTTGCTATTTTCTCACGAACTGCTGCTTTATCGTTACTCAATGGCAGCGTCTCCTTTCTAAATGGAATAATTTATCTTGCTAAAGTCAATCTTTCAATCCGCTTCTCTTGATTTCCTTCGATTAATGTTTGGACATAGATGCTTGGTGTGTGAATAGAATTCGGATCAAGCTCGCCAATTTCGTATAGATTTTCTACTTCGGCAATTGTTACCTTCCCGGCAGCGGCAATCATTGGGTTAAAGTTTCTTGCAGTTTTATGATAGATAAGATTTCCCATTTTATCGGCTTTCCACGCTCTTACTAAGCTGAAGTCAGCGATTAATGATTCTTCAAGCAAATATTCTTTTCCATTAAATACCTTCGTTTCTTTTCCTTCAGCAATGGGAGTTCCTACCCCAGCCGGCGTATAGAATGCAGGGATACCTGCACCGCCTGCCCGAATTTTTTCAGCGAGCGTTCCCTGCGGAAGCAGCTCAACCTCAATTTCTCCTGATAACACCTGTCTTTCAAACTCTTTATTTTCCCCAACATATGAGCCTATCATTTTCTTAATCTGCTTATTCTTTAATAGCAATCCGAGACCCCAGTCATCCACACCGCAGTTATTGGAGATGACTGTTAAGTCCTTTACCCCTTTTTCTGCAAGAGCCAAGATTAGATTCTCCGGTATTCCGCAAAGGCCAAAGCCTCCGACCATCAGTACTGCGCCATCATGAATATCCTTAACCGCTTCCTCAAATGATGTACATATGTTTTTCATGTTCATTCTCCCCTCTCATCCTGAGAACGTTTTAACCTTTTTTAACAAAAGGCATGTAAGCATTTGCCGCTTGGAATCAAAAACATTCGCTCATGAAAGATTTTTTTACGCTAATTCTACGACTGTTGCTACTCCAAGGCCGCCTCCGATGCATAGAGTTGCCAAACCTTTCTGCGCCTTTCGTTTTTTCATTTCGTGAATTAACGTGACGAGAATTCTTGCACCGCTCGCTCCGATTGGATGACCTAGTGCGATGGCCCCTCCATTCACATTCAAAATTTCCTTATTAAAATGAAGCTCCCGATCTACTGCAAGAGATTGGGCAGCAAATGCTTCATTAGCCTCAATCAGATCCAGCTCTTCCATCGATACAGACGCTTTTTCCAATGCCTTTTTCACTGCGTTAACTGGACCGATTCCCATTATACTCGGATCAACCCCAGCACTTGCATTTGCCTTAATAGTCACAAGCGGCGCAATCCCCAGCTCATCAGCTTTTTTTCTGCTCATGACAACAAGCGCAGCCGCTCCGTCGTTAATTCCGGAGGCATTGCCTGCTGTGACACTTCCGTCTTTTTTAAAGGCTGGTCTTAAAGATGCTAATTTTTCGGCAGTCGTTCCCTTTTTTGGGTATTCATCCGTATCGAAAATGATCGGATCTCCCTTTCTTTGCGGAATTTCTATAGGAATGATCTCGTCCTTAAATCTGCCGCTTTCAATAGCATTTATAGCCTTTTCCTGGCTTTGTGCAGCAAATGCATCCTGTTCTTCCCTTGTTAATCCATATTTATCGCATAAGTTTTCTGCTGTAATTCCCATATGATAATCATTGAATGCGCACATTAAACCGTCAGAAATCATCGTATCAATGAGTTTCTGATCTCCCATTTTAAATCCATTGCGTGCATTTTGTAATATGTAAGGTGCCTGTGACATATTTTCTGTTCCGCCGGCAACAATAATGTCTGCATCCCCAGCGATAATAGCCTGTGCTGCCAGGTGGACTGCCTTTAATCCAGAACCGCAGACCTTATTAATAGTCATAGCGGAAACGCTTTCAGGGAGCCCGGCTTTTAGTGCCGCTTGTCTTGCCGGGTTTTGTCCAAGACCTGCCTGCAATACATTACCAAGAATAACCTCGTCGACTTGTTCAGGAGATACACCCGCTTTTTCAATTGCTGCCTTAACCGCAGCTGCTCCTAAATCCGTAGCTGACACATCCTTCAGGCTTCCATTAAAACTGCCGATTGCGGTACGGACTGCGCTGACGATTACAACCTCTGTTTGTCCCATATGATTCCTTCCCTTCTCGTCCAATTCAAAAACTTTGCTGAAAAGTTTTCCTGTCTTTAAGTAATTTCTAGAATGAATTGCAGAATTCCTTTTATTTTGTCAAATTTTCTATTATTCTTGCTTTTTCAAAATGGAACCAACTAAAATAAAGAAAATAGAAAACCTTTAAATCTATACACTATTAAACTATGAGATTGGAGTGGGAAACATGACGCTTGAAATGCCATCAAAAGTGACAATGATTGAAGTCGGTCCCCGTGATGGGCTGCAAAATGAAAAATCCTTTGTCCCGACTGATGTAAAAAAGGAATTTATTAAAAGTCTGAAAAAAGCGGGGTTAACTGAAATGGAGCTGACCTCCTTTGTTTCACCAAAATGGGTGCCGCAAATGGGAGATGCAGCTGAAATCGTCGCAGACTGCCTCGATGATCAAGCACGTGATATTGTTTTAGCGCCTAACCGAAAAGGAGTCGACCGCGTTTATATGACAGAGTGCAAAGCGGTTGCATTATTTGTCGGTGTCAGCAATACGTTCAACAAGAAAAACATTAATAAAACCACACAGGAAAGCATGAACGAATTAATACCGATTATTGGAGAGCTAAAAGAAAAGGGCTATTTCGTCAGAGCATGTATCTCCACTGCCTTCTACTGCCCCTATGAAGGTAAAGTAGAAATTGAAGACACAGTCAATCTATGCCGCCAATTTGTCGAAGCGGGTGCTGACGAGCTGAGTGTTGCTGATACAATTGGAATGGCAGCTCCTCATGAATCCTATGCTTTATTCAGCCGTCTAAAAAAGGAATTTCCAAATATCCTGATGACAGCCCATTTCCATGATACGAGAAAAATGGCTCTGACAAACATTTACGCTGCCCTGCAGGCTGGTGTTGACCGGTTTGATACATCGGCTGGCGGTCTAGGCGGCTGTCCTTTTGCTCCGGGTGCAGCCGGCAATGCGGCAACTGAAGATGTTGTCTATATGCTTGAGCGAATGGGCATCGAAACAAATGTCAATCTTGATCAATTAGTTGAAGCAGTTAAAATTGTTGTACCGCATATAACCCGCCCAATCGAAAGCACCTATTACCGCTTGCAGACACAATCTGTCTAATTAACAGAAAGTTTTCATGAATAAGCACCCCCTTCTTTATCCATGTTATTAAGTGATAAACCAAGAAGGGGGATATGCAAATATGTCTAAAAAGCAGGAAAAAGGCTACAGTCAAAAAGGAAAGCCGAATAGTGATACTGTCAGCCAAACGATTGCAGCTGAAGAATTAGAAAAAGCCATTCACCCGACAAAGCGTCAGAATTCTGAGCAATAAGACTACGACCAAAGCCGCTCCTTTTGAGCGGTTTTTATTTTCATATGGAAAGTTAACCCAGAGGTAATTCATGTTTTAAATTCCATAAAAATGGTAAAATAGAATAAACAGCTGCCGGAGGGATGAATATGAAAAGACTTCTTCGCTTTACTCGCTATCTCCTTTCCTTCATCGTTTTTCTGTCTACTATCGGGATTTATTTTTCCAATCGGCTTATGTACATGAGGAAAAAAAAGGACAATTTTATTGTTGAACGCGAAACAAAAGCTGGACGGTTTCATCCGGAGAAATTTGAAAACCTTCCAAAAAAGGAGGTTTTGATCCCTTCTCCATTTGGCTATGACCTTAAAACGGTGATTGTCGAGCCTTATCCATCAAACCGGTACATGATCATTGCACATGGGGTTACCGAAAATAAGGTAAATTCCGTCAAATATATGAATCTTTTTCTGGAGCGGGGGTTTAATGCAGTAATTTACGACCATCGCCGCCACGGAGAGTCAGGCGGAAAAACCACTAGCTTCGGTCATTACGAAAAATTCGATTTAAAAGCAGTCGTTGATTGGCTTAAGAAGACAAAAGGCCCCGACATTCAGATTGGCATTCACGGCGAATCTATGGGAGCTGCAACTTTGCTTTTGTATGCTGGCATGCTTGAGGATGGGGCAGATTTTTATATCGCAGATTGTCCATTTTCGGATTTCAAGGAACTGCTTGCCTACCAAATCAAATCCGGTATGAAACTGCCCGCAAGCCTGATTCTCCCTTTGGGCGATTTATTTTTGCGTTTGCGCCAGAAATATTCGATCAAAAATGTTTCTCCGATTTCTGTGATTGATAATATTAAAAAGCCCATTTTATTTATTCACAGCCAAAAAGATGACTTTATTTTACCAAGCATGTCACAGGAGCTGTTTGAACGTAAAAAAGGGCCAAAAAAGCTTTATATAGCATCCAACGGTGTTCATGCACAATCGTTTAATGAAAATCGGGAAGATTACGAGAATGTGATTGATGAGTTTTTGAACGAATATGTATTTCCTAATCGAATGGAGTATATTTCTCACTAAAGGCTCAGAGCTTCTGGGCCTTTTCTTTTCTAGTTCAGCCTTGGTCCTGCTCCTTTGTCAATCCTTGAAATCCCTCTCGCTGCTTTATATTCGCCCGTCTTATAGAAATAGCGCCCGCTATCTTTTTCAATAATTTGTGCACTGACAAGCTGATTATTTTTCCCAAGCACTTCGACCGTCTGTATGTCCTTATCCTTGATTTCTCCGAAGATAACGGGGATATAGTACTCGAGTTTCCCCTTATGGTCATAAATATAAAAGGCATCCGTATAGGTGGTCAGCCTCTCTCCTTTTTTATAATCCCAATGGTTATGGCCCGCATTTTCCCAGCCTTCCCCATCACTTCCTTTTAAAAAGGCAACAGTTACGGCGTCAAATGCTTCACGCTGATTTTTTTGATGAGTTAAATATAATAAAACCATACCGCCTTTTACTTTCTCCTGATGGATAACCTCCTTTACATTAAACGGGATCTCCCCCTCTATCGCCTCATCCATTGTTTTAACCGAGCATGCCGGCAATAGAAGGATCACTGCAATAAAGAAAATGACCCCTTTTACCTTCACCTTTTTCCCCTCCATTGCTTTTTTAGGTACTTTACCATTACATGTAAAAGTCAATGGAAACATGCCTATTTTGGGGATATTTTTTATTGGCTTTTTGTTTTATCAATTTTATTGCAGAGTGATCGCTTGCTTTTTTCCTTTATTGTTATTACCATCATTTTAAGTATGGAAATCTTATGAAGAGGTGGTTATGTATGTCAAAGGTAACAATTAAAGTCAATGATAATGGTTCTTACCGCATTACTGGGGATGTCGAGCTTGTTGACGCCGAGGGGAATAAGTTTCCTGTCAAACCAACATTCTCTCTTTGCCGCTGCGGCAGAACGTCTAATTCTCCGTTTTGTGATGGCAGCCATAAAGGACATTTCGAATCTGCTCCGCGTGCGCCAAAGTCTGAGGAAGAGTAAGGTTAGGTTTTTAACAGTTGAACGGGGAAAAATCATCCCCGTTTTTTCCTTTCTAATCCAGCTTTTGCAGGTGCTGCAGGTTCTTCTTCCGTAATCCCCTGCAAGCTCTCCCGATTCATTTTGCTTGGATCTTCACCTGGGCTTCCAGGGGCAATATGTGACATCGGAAGCTGTTCTAGTTCCTTTCCTCTTGGCATGAAATAACACCTCCCTTTTACTAGGGTGCTTCCGCCAAGAAAAGGCTAGCCATTTTGGAGGCTGCCATTATTTTCATTTTCCTGTTTTATTCTGCTATACGGACATCAGCTATGTCCGAAATGCTGATACGATGGATTTCTTTAAAATAGTCGGCAATATGAAGCTGATGATTGATTTCATCCCAAGAATGAATGTTTCCCACGAGAAGCTCATAATTTTTATAACTATAGTGAGTGATCGCAACTGGCCTACCGTACTCGATTGCCTCGGAAATGACTTCATTCATGTTTTCAAGTGTTTGTTCATCAATTTCGCGCTTTTGGTCAAATGTATCTTCCTTCGCCCAATCTCTTAATAATTTCACGTGTTCCGGGAGCATCATGGATGTCCATTTTATTCTGCCTCGATCTCGAATCATGACCCAACCCTCTTTTCCTAAAATACAGTCTACCTTTTATGTCCTCCAACAAGCTTGGACCTGAGCCTTGCTGTTCCTGCATTTGTATAGGAGACGGCTCGCAAAAGGGCACCCGCCCCGAATTTCGATCTGATATGATCAACCGTGTAGCCGAGCTCACGCTTCTTCCAGACATTCGGTTCAAAGAGGCTCAACTGCATTTCGTTGTCATCAGCAAGATTGCCAAGTGAAATAGAAATTTGCCGAACCGTTTTTCCTTCATAAAATTTATGAAACAGCTGTATGCAGACACGATAAATATCCATGGTCACGTTCGTCGGCTCATCAATGGTCTTCGAGCGGTAAAAACCGCCGCCAAACTCATCCTGGCTATAGCCAAGCCCGAAGCTAATAGTTCTTCCGGACTTCCGGTGGCTCCTTGCCCTTCTTGCCACCTCCTCACACATTTCAAGGATGACATACTTAATTTCATGCTCCTCCTTATAGTCCCGGAGCAGTATTTGACTTTTTCCGAAACTAACCTGGCCTTCCATAATCGGTGCGCCAATCTCGGAAAGATCAACTCCCCATGCATGGTAATAAAGCTGATTTCCCATAATGCCAAATTTCTTTTCCAGCTTCTCCAAGTCATAGTGGGCAAGCTGGCCAACGGAAAAGATCCCCATTCCGTTCAGTGTTTTTTCCACGCGGCGCCCAATCCCCCACATTTCCCGCAAAGGGGAAACCGGCCACAATTTCGCTGGCACATCTTCATAGGTCCATACAGCAATTCCGTGCTTTTTTGCTTCCAAATCAAGACAAAGCTTTGCCAGCAGCATATTGGGCCCAATGCCGATCGCACTGGGGAGCTGAAATTCCCGCTCGATATCGTCCTTAATTTTCTTGGCAATGGTAAAGACATCCCCCCAAAGCTGCATGGTTCCGTCCACCTTAATAAAACTTTCATCGACACTGTACATATGAATGGCTTCCTTCGGGACATAGCGATTGAAGACACGGGTAAGCTCGGTTGAAATTCTTAGATAGGTAGCCATTTTTGGCTCGGCAATGATAATTCGCGGATCATTCGGTACCTCATAAAGCCGGCTTCCTGTCTTAATGCCAAATTCCTTCTTCATTTTCGGTGATGCCGCAAGAACTACACTCCCCTTCCTTTCCTGGTTGCCAGCTACGACGAGATAGCATTCAAGAGGATCATGCCCGAGCATAACGGCCGAACAGCTGGCATAGAAACTTTTCATATCCACGCACATGACCTGATTATTTGGCATCGTGCTGTAATCAATCATAGATCTTCCCCCTAGAAATCTTCAGGCCCTGAGGTTAAACTCTCAAAAAGAACGTTTGTTCTTATTTATACCCATATATTAAACGAATATACGTTCGATTTCAATGGAAATTAAACGACATATTTCTTTAAATTTTCCAGCAGGTGCACTAGCATAAATATACGTATAATCAACTCGAGGGGTGGTTAACTAATGGATCGAAAGCTTATTTTTAAAATGATTGAAAACTGTCTTAGGCAATATAATGAAACGATTACATATAACAGTGCGGAGTTTGAAGAAATGTATGAGAAGATCCATATTCTAAAAAATGGCGAGGAAAAAGAAAGCGAACTCCACGACATCGTCAATGACGTCGTTTATGGCTACATTACAAATTCGCCTTATTTTTAAATTGCGGCTAAAACCGCTTTCACACATTAACGCGATGGGGGTCAGGCCCCCATCGCGTTAATACGGCACAGCGTCGGGGGCCTGACCCCCGGCGCTTTAAAGCGGTACAGTTATTTTCGATCAAAGAATCGTCTGCCGATGCGTTCGAAGATGCGCGGGAATAGGACGTAGAAGATGCTTCCTGCATTCATCCAGCGGGGCAGGTTGATTTCTCTTATTGGTGTGAGCATGGAGTCGACAATTCTTTTTGCAACAAAGTCAGGCTTTAGCATAAACCCCTTGACACTCTTTACATAGGTTCCCTTTTCATCAGCAATATTAAAAAAGTTTGTTTCTATTGGCCCAGGATTAACGGCTGTTACATAGATGTGATGCTTGGAAAGCTCCATCCGAAGGCTATTGGTATATCCGAGGACGGCGTGCTTCGTCGCTGAGTATACGCTCGATTTCGGGGTAGCAATTTTTCCAGCCTGGGATGCTATATTAATAACGTGGCCGCTCCCCTGCTTGATCATTTTCGGTAAGATCAGGCTAGTACACGCCATCAATCCAACAACATTGACAGAAAACATGCCTTTAATATCCTCAATCTTAGCCTCGTGTGCTTCGCGGAATACCCCATAGCCAGCATTATTGACAAGAACATCGACAGTGTCAAGCTTAGCCAATACCTTGGAGAAAACGGTCTGTATTTCATCGGTATTGGAAACATCAAGCTGGAACACATCGATATTCACATGATAACGGCCTTCTAATTCGCTTTTTAGCTCCTGAAGCTTGTCGAGATTTCTCGCAAGCAGCACAAGATTGGCCCCTCTTTGTGCACATAACGAAGCCATCTGCGCACCAATGCCGCCTGATGCCCCAGTAATAATAATGTTTTTATCTTTTAAACGATCCGCCATAATTCACCTCATTTGAAAAAACTACGCTGAAAAAAGAAAGGCACTTCCATCTTTATTTATACTAATTTCCCCTAACGCATTCAAATAATCAAGCTGAGCAATCGTTTCAGAGATGGTCAATGACAGCTCGCGTTCATAAACGGCAGGGAAAAGCCGTTTGCAAATCTCAAACACAGAAAGCGCTCCTTCTGTTTTTAGCATGTTCTTCACTTGCATAGCACGGTCATGCTGGCGCGACAGCCTCTTATCAATAAGTTTACCTGCATCAAATATGTCCTCGCCATGCCCGGAATAAACCAGCCGTATTGGAAGCTTTTTCAGCTTTCTTAACGATTCATTGTATTGGACCTGCGGCTTTGGCCGCTTCGTTGTGCCAGGCAGAGGCGGTTCAATTAAGGGATTAGGAGAAATATGGGCAAGCAGATGATCACCGCCAATATAAACGCCATCGGATTCCCGCAGCAAACCGATGTGGCTTTGGGCATGCCCTGGTGTTTCAAACACAGTCCATTGTTCAAGCCCTTGCGGATGGTCCCCCTCTGCTAAAATACCAGTCAACGGACGGCTGCAGGAAAATTTTAACGACTTTTTTTGCAGTTCGATAAAGGGAAAATACTTTTCCGGAATTCCGCACTTAGGAAACAAATCATAATAAAAATCGTCATGTTCCTTCAAAAATTCATCGGTACGAACCAGCCATCTTTGATTAAGATGATGCCCGTATACCTCTAATGAATCTGGAAAAAAGTCCAGCAGACCGGCATGGTCAGGATGGTGATGTGTAAGCACCACCTGTTCAATATCACTCGGGGACAATCCCAGTTCTTTCAGCTGCGACTTAAGGGCTTCCCAAGCTGCTTCTGTTCTGGGGCCGGCATCAACAAGGGTAAGCCGTTCACCTTTTACCGCGTACACATTCACATCCCCTACAGGAAAAGGTGTAGGAATAACGATCTTTGCGATTCCATCATTCCATTCTGGCATATAATCAGCTCCTCAATTACTATTCTTACATAGAGTTTCCATTCAATATTTTAAAACACTTCAGCATATACCTTTCAGTTTAACCTTCTTTAACGCAATTGTCATTATTTTCGAATAACTTATTTTTCAAAGGAAAATCCAGCTTGGAAAGCATGTAATTGCGGACAAAGGAATAGGAATGAGTGGAAAATTCTCTGGGAGTATGGTAATTAATATAAATAGAGTAATAATATAATAGTAGAAAAACGTATTAATAGATGGCGCAGACCGCATCTGCGCCTTTTCTAATTCTCCCAGGTTCCTTCCCTAAGCCAAAAAAAGGGGCCGCCAGAATGGCGCCCCCTTATCCAAAAATTATTTA
>Ga0182742_1003383_pt1 | contig 15715 bp, 15 predicted proteins | sample eDN5th37CBELigMG_FD_128880 | JGI IMG/M metagenome (GOLD analysis project Ga0182742, IMG submission 128880) | Enriched Miracle-Growth compost microbial communities from Emeryville, California, USA - eDNA 5th pass 37_C BE-Lig MG (version 2)... ...
CCGGGCCTGCAAAGCCAAGCGCCTCGACGTCGATCTGATGGAACTGCCGGTAGCGCCCGCGCTGCGGCCGCTCGTGGCGAAACACCGGCCCCATCGCGTAAACGCGGCGCGGACGATCGTAGAGAAGATTGTGCTCGATGGTGGCACGCACCATGCCGGCCGTGAACTCGGGGCGCAGCGTCAGCGACTCGCCATTGAGCGAGTCGGTGAAGGTGTACATTTCCTTCTCGACGATGTCGGTGACCTCGCCAATGCCGCGCGTGAACAGCCGCGTGTGCTCGAGCACGGGCGTGCGCAGATTGGAATAGCCGTAGCTGCGCAGCCACTCGCGCACGAGATGCTCGAGCTGTTCCCACCGGGCGGCGTCGCCAGGCAAAAGGTCGTTCATTCCGCGGATGGCGGCAAGTTTCTTAAAGGGTTCCGTCATTTTTTCTGCAGGCGGACGCGCTGCGCCCTTCATTCGGTGATTTCTGATGCGGGCGACGTCGCCCGCCCATAGCGGCGAGCGACATAGCTCTCGACGATGGCCTGGAATTCCTGTGCGATGTGCTCGCCCTTGAGAGTGACTGTACGCTCGCCGTCCACGAACACCGGTGCTGTGGGAAGCTCTCCCGTGCCCGGCAGGCTGATGCCGATATCGGCGTGCCTGCTCTCGCCGGGACCGTTCACGACGCACCCCATTACCGCCACGTTCATCGACTCCACGCCAGGATACTGGGTCTTCCAGACCGGCATTTGCGCACGCAGGAAGGCCTGGATGCTGTCTGCGAGCTCCTGGAAGAAACTGCTGCTGGTCCGTCCGCAACCGGGGCAGGCCACGACCATGGGGGTAAAGGCCCGCAGCCCCATGGTTTGCAGGATCTCCTGCGCCACGATGACTTCGCGCGTGCGCTCACCGCCGGGTTCAGGCGTCAGCGAGATCCGGATGGTGTCGCCAATGCCTTCCTGCAGCAGCACCGACAACGCCGCCGTCGACGCAACGATACCCTTGCTGCCCATGCCAGCCTCGGTCAGTCCAAGATGCAGAGGATAGTCGCAGCGCGCGGAAAGATCGCGATAGACCGCGATCAAATCCTGTACATGACTCACCTTGCAGGACAGCACGATGGCGTCGCCCGGCAGGCCGAGGGCTTCGGCGCGCTGCGCGTTCGAGATGGCCGATACGACCAGCGCATCGCGCATCACCGCCTGAGCCGGCCAGGGTTGCGCGCGACGGCTGTTCTCATCCATCATGCGCGCCATCAGCTCATGATCGAGGCTTCCCCAGTTCACACCGATACGCACGGGCTTGCCATAGCGGCAGGCCACATCGATCATCTGTGCGAAATTGTCGTCGCGACGCTTGCCGCCACCCATGTTCCCGGGATTGATCCTGTACTTCGACAGCGCCTGGGCGCACTCCGGAAACTGGGTCAGCAGCTTGTGGCCGTTGTAGTGGAAATCCCCCACCAGCGGTGTGACCACCCCCATGCGGTCCAGTTGCTCGCGAATGGCGGGCACCTCGCGGGCGGCCTCCGGTGTATTCACGGTGATCCGCACCACCTCCGAGCCTGCCGAAGCGAGCTCCTTGACCTGGATGGCGGTTGCAATGGCATCGGCCGTATCGGTATTGGTCATCGACTGCACCACCACTGGTGCATTGCCCCCTACCCTCACCACGTGATCGCCCCAACGGACGCTGACCTGGCGTGTTTGTCGACGTGGCCGCGGGCCCACCTGACATGGACCGGGCAGACTGGAATCCTTTTCAGCGTACATTGAACGATTACTCGAGAGTCAGCCGCGCCACGTTGCCCCGCTGGTGCGGGCCCAGGTCCACTGCCTTCCCCTGCCAGTTCAGGCTCACGCCCTTGGCGTTGCCGATGACGACACGTACCGGCGGAGTGGCATCCACCTGGGGACTGACGCCAGGCTGGAGCGTGCTGGACAGCACCACGGAACCCGATGCATCACGCACCTCGACCCAGCTGGCGGCTGTGACATTGAATTGAAGCTGGTTGCCGACGACCGACGGTGCGGGGGCGGCCGGATCGGCAGGAACCGACATCGTCGTGCTGCCAGGCGATGCGCCTGCAACCGTGGGAGCGCCGGGCGTCGGTACGCCGGGCGTCGACACGCCGGGCGTCGGTACCTGCGGCGCAGCGGCGCCTGCCACGCCGGGTTTAGCAGCGCCTGGCGCACCCGCTCCCGGCACCGAGATGCCAGGCAGGTTGAGGCCGGGGATTGCAGCGGCCTGCGGCAGGGACGCGCCCGTCCCGCCGGCTGCGGGCGCTGGCGCCTGCCTGTCGGATGCACCTGGCACGGCAGCATTCTGGCCACCAGCGCCCGATACACCGGCAGCAGGACCCACGGCGCCATCCGTACCGGGTTGCGTCATGTCGACGGTTGCAGCAGGCTGGCCGGGACTCAGGGGATTGATGGCAAGCGTGGATTCGCGGCCGTCCACCATGGGAAAGCCGGAGACCTCGGACGTGCCCGTATTCGCATTGCGAGGCAGCCACCATGCAAAGACGAGATAGGCCGCCAGTGCCAGGGCACACAACAGAAACAGCACCAGGAGCACCATGGGCCACGAGCGGCGGCGGCGACCGTCGCCCGACCAGCGAGGCAGCGTGCTGTGAGGCAGCGCGCCTACCGGTGTCAGGTTCCCGACCTGCACCTGCTGATGCTGGAGGTGCTCCGGCAAGGCGCTCATGAGCGTCTCGGGCGCCACATCGAGCAGGCGTGCGTAATTGCGGATCAGCCCGCGCAGCGAAGGACCCTGCGGGAGCTCCTCCCAACGATCGGACTCGAGCGCCTCGATCTGGCGCACGCCGAACTTCAGGCGTGCCGATACGTCGGCGACGCCCCAGCCGCGCGCTTCCCGCAGCGCCCTCAGGGAGGAGCCAAACGAACCAGGCCCGGCATTGCTGCGTACAAAATCAGGGGAATCGTCAGAACCCGGCAGAAAAGGATCTATGCCGGAATATTGCTGGCTCATGCGCGCGCCTCAACGATCGGAATGCTCGAGAGCCGCGTGGCCGCCCGTTCCGACAGACGGGTTCTATCGCGGACCTCGCCTGCCAGTTGTCCGCACGCAGCATCGATATCGTCCCCCCGTGTCTTTCGCACTGTCGTGATGACGCCCGCGTCAGAGAGACGCCGGGCAAACAGTTTGACGCGGGCAGCAGGCGACCGCTTCAGCCCTGACTGAGGGAAGGGGTTGAAGGGGATCAGATTGAACTTGCAGGGCACCTGCCGAGCAATGTCGATCAACTGTGTGGCATGCTCGTCCGCGTCGTTGACGCCGTCGAGCATAACGTATTCAAAGGTGATGAAGTCGCGCGGAGCGAACTCGAGATAGCGCAGGCATGCAGCCAGCAACTCGCGCAACGGATACTTCTTGTTTAGTGGCACCAGGCGGTCGCGCAGCGCATCATTGGGTGCATGCAGCGACACGGCAAGCGCAACAGGGCAATCCTGGCCCAGCCGGTCCATCATGGGCACCACGCCGGACGTCGACACGGTCACGCGCCGGCGTGACAGGCCATAGGCATTGTCGTCCAGCATGAGGCGCAGGGCGGGCAGCACGGCGTTGTAGTTGAGCAGGGGCTCGCCCATGCCCATCATCACGACGTTGCTGATCAGGCGATCGTCTGCCGAGGCAGGCGCGTCGCCCAGGCGGCCGTTGTCACCGTCCCGCTGCAGGGCATGTCGGGCCCACCACAATTGCCCGATGATCTCATCGGTGCGAAGGTTGCGGTTGAAGCCCTGATGGCCTGTGGAACAGAAGGGACATGCCACCGTACAGCCGGCCTGCGATGAAATGCAGAGCGTACCGCGATCGTCTTCGGGGATGAACACCGTCTCCACGGCATTGTTCTGCCCTACGTCGAACAGCCACTTGCGCGTACCATCGTTCGAACGATGCTCGAGGTTGACCCCGGGGGCGTGCACTTCGCAGCGCTGCGCCAGCATTGCCCGGAAATCTTTCGCAAGATCGGTCATGGCGCCGAAATCACAGACGCCACGCTGATGTATCCAGCGCTGGAGCTGCTTGGCGCGAAACGGTTTGTGCCCCCAGCCGCCGACCAGCTCGATGAGCGCGTCGGTTTCCAGCCCCATCAGATTGATATGTGGCTGCGGGACGGCCTTGTCGGATTCAGTATGCATGGCGAACTGGGGAGCCGCGAAGATCAGCGGCTGTGAATATTGATTTCCGGGAAGAAGAAAGCAATTTCTGCCCGGGCGGTTTCGGGAGCATCCGAACCATGCACGGCGTTGGCGTCGATGCTGTCAGCGAAATCAGCACGGATCGTACCAGCGTCAGCCTTCTTGGGGTCGGTAGCGCCCATCAGGTCACGGTTCTTCTGGATGGCGTTTTCACCTTCGAGCACCTGAACGAAGACAGGGCCGGAGATCATGAACTCGACCAGATCCTTGAAGAAGGGGCGCTCTTTGTGAACGGCATAGAAGCGCTCTGCGTCGGCGCGCGACAGTTGCTGCAGGCGAGCCGCAACGACTTTCAGGCCAGCGCCTTCAAAACGGGAAACGATCTGGCCAATAACGTTCTTGGCGACTGCGTCGGGCTTGATAATCGAGAGGGTACGTTCGACGGACATCGAAAACTCCAATAAAAACAGGTCTTTGCGATAAACTTTGCAACATTAGATTGTATCATGCGGGCCTGTTGTCGAATTGATTTTCTGCAGTCGACGTGATGATGGCGACAAGGGAACCCTCAGGCCGTCTCGCTGTCTTACTCCACTGTTGCACCTTCGGAGCCTTCCTACCATGAACGACCTACGCAATCCCACTCTCGCTCATCCAGGCGCGGCCGGTTCCGTCACCCGGAATCGTGTACTGCGCAATACCTACTGGCTGCTTGCGCTGTCACTGATACCGACGGTGCTCGGTGCAGCTGTCGGCATGTACACGGGCCTGGCCCAGGTGATGGGACAAAGCCCCGGCATCACGGCCATGCTTTTCCTGGCAGGCGCGTTCGGCCTCATGTTCGCCATCGAACGCAACAAGAACAGCGGCCTGGGCGTTGCGCTTTTGCTCGCATTCACGTTCTTCATGGGCATCATGCTCTCGCGCCTGCTCGGCTTCGTGCTGGGCATGGGTAACGGTGCATCGCTGGTCATGATGGCTTTCGGCGGTACGGCAGCCGTATTCGGCACCATGGCCACGCTCGCCTCCAGCATCAAGCGCGACCTGTCCAGCATGCAGAAGTGGCTGTTCGTGGGTGCGGTGGTCATTCTCGTTGCCGCGCTGGCCAACATCTTCCTGCAGATCCCTGCGCTGATGCTGACCATTTCCGTGCTGGCGATCGTGATCTTCTCGGCGTTCATGCTGGTCGACCTGCAGCGCATCGTCAATGGCGGCGAAACCAACTACGTCACTGCCACGCTGGCCGTATACCTGGATGTCTACAACGTATTCGCGAACCTCCTGATGCTGCTTGGCATCTTCGGTGGCGACCGCGAATAACCCGCCCCGCCCGGCCGACCCCGTGTCGGCCCCGGATGCGAAAGCCCCTGCGAATCCGAATCGCAGGGGCTTTTTCTTTATGCCTGGGTATCGAACACGGCCATCGACTCGACGTGCCCGGTGTGCGGGAACATGTTGACCACGCCCGCTGCCGAAAGCCGGTACCCTCCTTCATGGACCAGGATGGCCGCATCCCGCGCGAGGGAAGCGGGATTGCACGAGACGTAGACGATACGCGCAGGACGCTCAGCCGGCGCCAGGGCCGACAAAGCCTGGGACACTGCCTGAGCGCCCTCTCTTGGGGGATCGATCAGGATCCGATCGAAGCGACCCTGCCCGCGCAGCCAGTCGACGTCGACCTCGAAGAGATTACAGGTGGAAAAACTGGTGTGCTTGTCCAGGCCATGCTGGCGGGCGGCCTGAAGCGCCCTGTCGGTCAACGTGGCACTGCCCTCCACGCCCACCACTTCCCGGCACCGGGTCGCCAGCGGCAGCGTGAAATTGCCCAGTCCGCAGAATAGATCCGCCACGCGGTCTTGCGGACCTGCCTCGAGCAGGTTCAGGGCCCGGCTCACCAGCACCCGATTGATGGCGTGGTTGACCTGTGTGAAGTCGGTTGGCCGGAACGGCATGCGCAGGCCGAATTCCGGCATGCTGTAGGCCAGGGCATGCTCGTGCTCCGGGTTAAGCGGACGCACCGTATCCGGCCCCTTGGCCTGCAGCCACCACTGAACGCCATGTCGATCGGCAAACTCTTCCAGCAGGCGGACATCCCCATCCGTCAGCGGCACAAGATGACGCAGCACCAGCACCGTGGCCACATCGCCCACGGCCACTTCGATCTGCGGCATCCTGTCGGGCGCCGACATGGCGCCGATGAGCTCGCGCAGCGGGATGAGCAGGCCTGCCACATGCGGCGGCAGCACGTGACATTCGCGCATGTCGGCCACATAGCTGCTCTTGCGCTCGTGAAAGCCCACCAGCACTCCGCCCTTTTTCGGAACCAGACGCACCGTCAGCCTGGCGCGAAAACGATACCCCCACGTCGGCCCGTGAATGGGGGCCAGCAGCCGCCCGGGGTGCAGTTTGCCCACATGCCACAGGGCATCCTCGAGCGCACGCTGCTTGACGGCAACCTGCGCTGCGGGGTGAAGATGCTGCATGGCGCACCCGCCGCATACGCCAAAATGCGCGCACCGCGGCGCCACCCGCTGTGAGGATGGACGCTGTATGTGTTCGACGCGGGCAATTTCGTATGAAGGCTTGCGCCGGACCGTCTGGACGCTCACGCGTTCGCCCGGCAGCGCCCCCTCGACAAAGACGACCTTGCCATCCTTGCGCGCGATTCCACGCGCCTCCAGGTCGAGGGATTCGATATCCAGATATTCTTGCATCATGAAAAATAGAAGATGGCCGGCCATGGGCTGCCGGCGGCGTGGGTAAGCTAGGCTGCCTGCTCGGGCCAGTTGGCCAGGTATTCGCGCCAGTGGTCCGCATCCAGGGCGCCGAGGGTGGAGCGCACCAGTTCGATTTCCGACTGGTACTGGGCCGGCGACAGCTCACCGCGCATGAGACGGAAACGGCAATACATCAACCAGGTATTGACGACATCCGTTTCGCAGTAGGCGCGCACTTCGTCACCCCTGCCCTGCTGCCAGGCAGGCCATACCTGGCTGCCGTCCATGCCCAGCTTTCCGGGAAAGCCGCACAGCCTGGCCAATTGATCCAGCGGTGCATTTGCGCGCCCATTGTACTTGGCCAGGACGTCCATCAGGTCGACATGCCGTGTGTGATACCGACTGATGTAGTTGTTGAAACGAAAGTCGCGATCGTCCTCCCCCATATCCCAGTATCGCGCAGCCACGATGCCGTGGACCAGGGCCCGATAATGCAGGACAGGCAGATCGAAACCGGATCCGTTCCAGCTGACGAGCCGCGGGGTGTAGTGCTCGACGACCTTGAAGAACTGCTGGATCAGCGTCGCCTCGCTGTCGCCCGGCTGCCCCAGCGTACGGACACGCAGCCCGTTATCGTCCCGGAACACGCAGCCTATGACGGCAATCTTCTGCAGATGCAGAGGCAGGAAGTCATGACCCACGGCTTCCCGGCGGTCGGTAAATGCACGCTCGGCCACCTCGTCGTCAGGCACTTCGCGCCCCCAGTCGTTGAGGGCGCGCAGGCCCTCAACGTCCGGGATCGTCTCAAGGTCGAAGACCAGCGTTGGCGTCATTACCGCGGGGGAAGGTACTTTGCCGGATCCTCGGGCGTTCCGCCACGGCGGATCTCGAAGTGCAGGCGGGGTGACGGCGCATCGCTCTGCCCCAGCTCGGCGATCTGTTCGCCACGCCGCACATTCTGACCTTCCTTGGCGATGAGGCGGCTGTTATGGGCATAGGCCGAAAGAAACGAAGCGTTGTGGCGCACGATGAGCAGGTTGCCGTAGCCGCGCAGGCCGCTGCCGCTATAGACCACGACGCCATCGGCTGCCGCCACAACGGGATCACCCACGGCGCCCTCGATATCGACGCCCTTGTTGCCGCCGGAGTTGAATCCCGCGATCACCCTGCCGCTGGCAGGCCACAGCCAGTCGATTCCGCTGGTATTGACGGCGGGCGCGGAGGCTGCTGGCGTGGGTGGCGGTGTATCCGGTGTGGCGTTCATGCCCTCGAGAGGACGCTGCTGGACGCCGCTTCCTCCTATGGGCTCGGCCTGCGCGACCGTCGCCGCAGGCGGCGCAACCGCAATGTTGCCGCCCTGCCCGCCTACCTGGAGGCTCTGGCCGACACGCAGCTGCGAAGGATCGGTAATGTTGTTCAGCCGGGCGAGGTCCTGCCAGGTCATGTTATGAGCACGGGCGATCGAATAGAGCGTGTCGCCTGGACGGATAACGTAAGAGGAAGCGCTATTGCCCGTTGCAGCGACAGGTGCGGGCTCTGGTGCCTTGGACCCCGACATATCCACCACCGGTGCCTTGGTACCCGTGGTACATGCGGCCAAGACGCATGCGCCGGCCACCAACGTCCCTGCCCGGCGCACACTGCGCCAGCGTGCAGTCAAGGCAAACCCTGTGCTCAACATCCAAATCTCCTTGCAGATATCTGCTCAATCTTTCGCATTCATAACTGTACCCCGGTTTGCAACGGCACGAACCTCACAGGCTCCAGTTCGGTGCGTTTCCAGTGCTTGGCCGAGGTGCGCTCAATCAGCACCAGTCTTTGATGGCCACTGCCTTCCGGGGCGACCAGCCTGCCCCCGATGGCTAGCTGCTCGAACAAGGCTGTCGGAACAGACGCTCCTGCCGCCGCGACGACAATGGCGTCGAACGGCGCGAACGCAGGCAGCCCCAGGCTGCCGTCGCCCAGCAGGAGACGCACGTGCGGCAGGTTCAGGGCCAGCAGGCGTGCGCGTGCCTGTTCATACAGTACACGCACTCTCTCTATACTGTAGACCTCGCGGGCAACTCCCGCGAGTATGGCGGCCTGGTAGCCACAGCCTGTACCGACCTCGAGCACTCGCCCCAAGTTCCGCCCATTGCGTGCTGTCGCGATCATACGCGCGACGATGCGTGGCTGCGAGATGGTCTGGCCAGCGCCGATGGGAAGCGCTGCATTCTCATATGCCCGGCTGGCCAGCGCTTCATCCACGAAGGCATGCCGCGGCATGCGCCGCATGGCAGCCAGCACGACCCCATCCTGTATGCCTTCCTCGCGAAGTCGCTCCACCATCTTCTCGCGCAGGCGATTGGCGGCAATGTCCGGCGTGGCGCTCGGTAGCGGCCATGCACGCGTATTGCCGACATCGATGCGCCGCCCCGGGCCTGCAGTCATGCGGGTGTTGCTGTTGGTCGGTCGCACTACAGGCGGCGGCCTGTTCGGTGCGGCGGCGATGCGCTGTAGCCGCCCCGCCGAGAGGCGCGTATTGCTATTGGCCGCCGTCACGCCCGACTTCGGCCTTTTTGCGTCATGCATTGTCTGTGCCTTTTTTCGGCATCACGACTTGTCGAGCCAGTCGCGGGTGGCCTGAATCTGTTCGCTGTGCGTCAGGTCCAGCTTGAGCGGCGTTATGGATATCGCGCCGTCCGCAACAGCATGAAAGTCGGTCCCTGGCGCATTGTCTGCCACCTTGCCGGCGGGTCCGATCCAGAAGATCTGGTCGCCAAACGGTGACACGGTCTTGGCAACCGGCTCGGAGGGATGGCGCCGGCCCAGGCGAGTCACCCGCATGTCCTTCATCTCGCTGGCGGGACGGCTGGGAATATTGACGTTCAGCAGCGTCGGGCCCGGCAAGGGATGGGCAATGGCACGCTCGACCACCTGCCTGGCGACCAGGGCGGCCGCATCCAGGTGTGCCCACCCCTTCTCCTCGAGGGAAAAGGCGATCGAAGGTATGCCGAACAGAAAGCCTTCGGTGGCAGCCGCCACGGTACCGGAATACAGCGTGTCGTCCCCCATGTTCTGGCCATTGTTGATGCCCGAGACGACGAGGTCCGGCCGACGATCGAGCATTCCCGTGAGGGCCACGTGCACGCAGTCGGAAGGCGTGCCGTTCAGGTAATTGAAGCCATTGGCTGCCTGATGGATGGACAGCGGACGGTGGAGCGTCAGCGAATTGGACGCCCCGCTGTGATTGGTTTCCGGCGCTATGACAAAAAGCTCTGCCAAGGGGCGCAGCGCCTCTACCAGCGCCTCCAGGCCGGGTGCGGTGTAACCATCGTCGTTCGCAACGAGAATCAGCACTTAATCCCCCGTTAAAGGTAAGAATTCTATTCGAAAGCCTCCACCACTCGACCGAAGGTAAATTTTTGTTTCATCCAGTGGAGGACACCAACCGGTGTATTCTTGCGCTCAGATCTTTGTCGTCCACCTGAAAAATAGTCTTATGACGGCCTTCATTGCTGAACTTCCATTTGCTGCCCTGCTGCTCATCACCATCGTACTGGCCTACCTGATCGGCTCGATACCCTTTGCCGTGGTCGTGAGCAAAGCCATGCGCCTGCAGGACCCCCGCACCTACGGGTCGGGTAATCCGGGAGCGACGAACGTGTTGCGCACCGGCAACAAGGCTGCAGCATTGCTGACGCTTTTCGGAGATGCGGCAAAAGGCTGGCTTGCGGTCTGGCTGGCCATGAGATGGGCGGGGCATCCAGGCGGGGATGTCGTTCCCTTCGTCATGCTCGCTGTTTTTCTCGGCCATCTGTTCCCTGTATTTCTCGGGTTCCGCGGCGGCAAGGGCGTGGCGACCGCCCTTGGCATTCTGATCGCTGTCCAGCCGCTGCTGGCTTTGGCAACGGCAGCCACCTGGCTGATTGTGGCAATATTTTTGCGATATTCCTCCCTTGCCGCGTTGTGTGCCGCGATTTTTGCCCCTCTTTTCTATATTTTCGGGGGCGGTGTTGCGTGGCCGGCACATGCTCCGATCGGCGTAGCCATCGGGGCGATCAGCCTGTTGCTGATCTATAAGCACTGGGGCAACGTAGAGCGCCTTCTGGCCGGCACCGAACCCCGTATCGGTGCCAAGAAAGAAGGCGCCAAACAGGCGCCTTCGAAAAACACCAGGGCCGGGCACTGAACATGCGCCGGCAGTACCTCATCACGCCGGCCCTGACACGGTATCCAGGTCCCAGCGGGGACGCACTGTGAATGAAGGATCCTCCACCGTCATGGTGGCCAGGCCCGCCTCGATCCGCATGGCTGCAGCAAAGGCAATCATGGCGCCATTGTCGGTGCACAATGCCAGGGGCGGGAAGAACGCTTCCGCCCGAAGTGCTTTCAGTTGCCTGGCCAGCTGTTCACGCAGCAGCTTGTTCGCGCCCACGCCCCCGGCTATCACCAGCCGCTTGAGGCCGGTACGCCGCAGGGCCTTGACCGACTTTCCGACCAGAACATCGACGATGGCTTGCTGCGTCGCCGCGGCCAGGTCGGCGTGAGACGACTCGTCGAGTCCCTGTTCGCCTGCATCGGCCTGCAACTGCTTCAGTTTCGTCATGACGGCCGTCTTCAGGCCGCTGAAGCTGAAATCCAGATCATCGCTGTGCAGCTTGGGGCGCGGCAACTGGAAACGCGAGGCGTCTCCCCGTTCTGCCAGCGCCGCGAGCGCAGGCCCGCCCGGATACCCGAGGCCAAGCAGCTTGGCTGTCTTGTCGAATGCCTCGCCCGCTGCATCGTCGAGAGTCTCCCCGAGCAACTCATACTGCCCCACGCCGTCGACACGCATCAGTTGCGTATGGCCGCCTGACACCAGCAGCGCCACGAAGGGAAAATCAGGACGCGGTCGCGCCAGCAGCGGAGACAGCAGGTGGCCCTCAAGGTGATGGATGGGTATGGCTGGCAACCCCCGGGCCCATGCGATGGATCGTGCCACACTGGCACCGACGAGCAGCGCACCGGCCAGGCCAGGCCCAGCCGTGTAGGCAATGGCATCCACGTCGGACAGGGTCAGGCCAGCTTCGCCGAGGACCTGGCTGGTCAGAGGCAAGACACGACGGATGTGATCGCGTGAAGCCAGTTCGGGGACCACGCCACCATAATCCTCATGCATGGCCACCTGGCTATGCAGGGCGTGCGCAAGCAAGCCACGGCTCGTGTCCACCAGGGCCACGCCGGTCTCGTCGCACGAGCTTTCGAATCCAAGAACAATCATTTCCACAGTTTACAACTACCACGGAGATGTTATGTTTCGCCTCTCCCGATCATTCGGCTTTTTCCAATCACAGGCAGAGCGAAATGCTTGAACAGTTCTTTAGGTTGCGAGACCACAACACCACGGTGCGCACGGAAATCATGGCAGGGGTCACCACCTTCCTGACCATGGCATACATCATCTTCGTGAACCCCGATATCCTTTCCACCACCGGCATGGACAGGAACGCCGTGTTCGTCGCAACCTGCCTGGCTGCGGCTTTCGGCTCGCTCATCATGGCATTTCTTGCGAACTGGCCGATCGGCATGGCGCCGGGTATGGGGCTGAACGCGTTCTTTGCCTTCACTGTGGTCGGTGCCATGGGCTTCACCTGGCAACAGGCGCTCGGCGCGGTCTTCATCTCGGGCGTGATTTTCGTCGTGCTCACCGCGACAGGCATCCGTCAGTGGCTGATTACGGGAATACCACGCTCCCTGCGCAGTGCCATTGCCGCCGGTATCGGGCTGTTCCTCGCCATCATCGCCCTGGGCAGCGCAGGCCTGGTCGTGGCGAACCCCGCCACCAAGGTCGGCCTGGGCGACCTGCACAGTGCACCCGTGCTGCTGTCGATCGTGGGCTTTTTCGTCATCGCGGCGCTGGATGTGCTCAAGGTCCGAGGCGCCATCCTGATCGGAATTCTGTTCGTCACCGTTGCCAGCATGCTTCTCGGCATCAACGAGTTCGGCGGCGTGTTTTCCATGCCCCCCAGCCTGGTCCCCACCATCATGCAGCTGGACGTGGCAGGCGCCCTGCATGCCGGCTTTATCCACGTCATCCTCGTGTTCGTGCTGGTAGAGGTGTTCGACGCCACCGGCACCCTGATGGGCGTGGCCAAGCGCGCCAACCTGAGTGTGGAAGGCCCCCAGAGCCGCCTGGGCCGTGCCCTGTTCGCCGACAGCGCCGCCATTGTCGGCGGCTCGCTGCTCGGCACGAGCAGCACCACCGCCTATGTCGAGAGTGCCTCCGGCGTGCAGGCCGGCGGCCGTACCGGCCTGACCGCGCTCACAGTCGGCGTCCTGTTTCTTGCCGCGCTCTTCATCGCTCCGCTGGCAGGCTCGGTGCCTGCCTACGCCACCGCACCGGCCCTGCTGTACGTAGCCTGCCTGATGCTGCGTGAAATGACCGAAATCGACTGGTCGGACATCACCGAAGCTACGCCGGCAGCCATCACGGTCATCATCATGCCGTTTACCTACTCCATCGCCACGGGCCTGGCATTCGGCTTCATCAGCTATGCGTTGCTGAAGCTCTTTGCAGGGCGGGCTCGCGAGGTGCATCCGGCAATGTGGGTCGTGGCTGCCCTGTTCATTGCGCGGTATGTCTTCTATCCGTCCTGATCCGGAACACCCTGCTGGAACAGGCCCGGCGGCGCAGGCTGCCGGGCTCCCGCACCACCCGTCTCAGGCCCCCAGGTAGGCACGCCGCACCGCTTCATTCCCAAGCAGGTTGGCACCTGTATCGGCCAGCACGACCTTGCCGGTCTCCAGTACATAGCCGCGATCGGCCACCTGCAACGCCTTGTGGGCGTTCTGCTCCACCAGGAATACGGTGACTCCGTTCTCCCTGATCGTCCGGATGATGTCGAAGATCTGGGCAATGATCATGGGGGCAAGCCCCAGGGTCGGTTCGTCGAGCAACAACAGGGTCGGCTTGCTCATCAGCGCACGTCCGATGGCCAGCATCTGCTGTTCTCCCCCCGACATCGTGCCGGCACGCTGGCCCGCCCGCTCCCTGAGCCTGGGAAACAGGCCGAAGACATGTTCCACACCCTCTTCCAGCTCGCTGCGGCCGCTGAAGAACCCGCCCATCTGCAGGTTCTCCAGCACCGTCAGGTCAGGGAACACGCGGCGTCCCTCCGGAGAGATGGCAATGCCGCTGCGCATGATGCGATGGGTGGGCCAGGCAGTAATGTCCCGGTCCTGGAAAACCACCTGGCCCGATGTGGCGTGCGGTGTTCCGCAGATGGTCATCAGCAGGGTCGTCTTGCCTGCCCCGTTGCTGCCGATGAGCGTAACGATCTCGCCCTTGTTGACCTCAAGCGATACGCCCCCCAGGGCTTCGATGGCGCCGTAATGCGTATGGATGTCGCGCAGTTGCAGCATCACGCCTCCCCCAGATAGGCCTTGATGACCCGCGGCTCGCTGCGCACCACGGATGGCGTGTCGGTGACGATGGGCCTGCCATGCTCCATGACCATGATTCGGTCGGACACCCCCATGACCAGGCTCATGTCGTGCTCGATGAGCAGTACGGCCAGGTCATGATCCTGACGAAGCCGATCGATGAGCACCTGCAGTTCGCGCTTCTCGTGGGGATTCAGTCCTGCAGCCGGCTCGTCCAGCATCAGCAGCCGCGGACGAGTCACCATGCAGCGGGCGATTTCAAGTCGGCGCTGGTGACCATAGGCCAGATTGCCGGCCTCACGGTTGGCATACGGAAGCAGCCCCATGCGATCCAGCCATTCCGCTGCATGGTCAAGCGCCTGTGCTTCGGCTCGCCTGTATGAACGCGTCGAGAAAAGTCCTGCCAGCAATCGTGTATCGACCTGCTGGTGCTGTGCAACCAGGAGATTCTCGAGCACGGTCAGGTTCTTGAACAGTCGCACGTTCTGGAAGGTGCGCACCAGCCCATATCGGGCGACCTTGTGGCTTGGCAGGCCGGCAATGGATTCGCCTCCCATCGTGATGTGCCCGCTGCTGGGACGGTAGAAACCGCCGACGCAGTTGAACACGGTCGTCTTGCCGGCTCCATTGGGCCCGATGATGGCGAACACTTCCTGGGGCTCCACGGAGAAAGCCACATTGTCGACCGCAAGCAGGCCGCCAAAACGCATGCTCAGGCCGGACACATCGAGCAAGGGCGCCACACTCATCGCTTCAACTCCACGTAGGGCCGCTTCATCGGAAGCAGGCCTTGTGGCCGCCAGGCCATCATCAGCACCATGACCAGCCCGAAGAGCAGCATGCGGTACTCGGCGAACTCTCTGGCCAGCTCGGGCAATACGGTCAGAAAGACAGCGGCCAGTATCACACCCAGCTGCGATCCCATCCCGCCCAGCACGACGACAGCCAGAATCAGCGCGGATTCTATGAAGGTGAAGGACTCGGGATTGACCAGACCCTGGCGGGCCGCGAAGAACGCACCGCCAAAGCCTGCAAACATCGCTCCCAGAGTGAAGGCCGAGAGCTTGATGGTCGTGGGGTTCATGCCCAGCGAGCGGCATGCGATCTCATCTTCGCGCAGGGCTTCCCAGGCTCGACCGATGGGCATCCGGATGAGGCGATTCGATATGAACAGCGTAATCAGGGCCAGAGCGAGCGCCATCAGGTACAGGAAGATCACCATGTGCGAACCGCTGAAATCCAGGCCCAGCAGTTCATGGAAGGTCGTCCCGCCTTCCGTGCTGGGTCGGCGGGCCATCTCCAGCCCGAAGACCGTGGGCTTGGGGATGCCCGAGATTCCGTCGGGTCCATTGGTGATGGTGGTCAGGTTGGTCAGGAGCAGACGAATGATCTCGCCAAACCCCAGGGTGACGATCGCCAGATAGTCGCCGCGCAGCCGCAGG
>Ga0182742_1003384_pt1 | contig 15713 bp, 11 predicted proteins | sample eDN5th37CBELigMG_FD_128880 | JGI IMG/M metagenome (GOLD analysis project Ga0182742, IMG submission 128880) | Enriched Miracle-Growth compost microbial communities from Emeryville, California, USA - eDNA 5th pass 37_C BE-Lig MG (version 2)... ...
CAGCATCGCCCTGAACACACGGCGGGAGCCGATCGCCTGACCGATGCGCGCGCCCAGAATGATGAGCCCGGCAACGACGAGCGAGTACACGACGATGGCCGTGCCCACCGTCGTGGCCGGTGCCCCGAGGCTCGAGGTGATGCCGTCGATGGAGACCTGGAGCGTCGAGACGTTGAACACCATCAGCATCTGCGCGAGCCCGATGACGACCATGGGCCGCCACGAGCTCCGGGTGCTTCCGGGGGTGCTCGACTGATCGCTTGTCATGTCGTTCCTCCGGGGCGAAACGCCGCACCTTCAGCGTGGAGCAACGCTGGATACAAACAGGTTGAGCCCGAGCTCGCCGGACAGGAAGCGGCTCGCCAGCTGACCGCGCACGCTGTTGCCTGCCTCATCCAGCGGCGGTGAGAACGTTGCGAGCCCGCCTTTGCCTGGAGCGATCGTCACGATTCCGCCGCTCACTCCGCTCTTGCCAGGCAATCCCACTTCGTACAGCCAATCGCCTGATTGCTCGTACATGCCCGCGGTGGCGAGTACCGCGAGCACACGCGCACAACAGGTCGAATCGATCACCTGTTCGCCGGTGCGTGGATTCACGCCGCCATCCGCGAGCGTCGCGCCCATCGTAGCCAGGTCCTTCACATCGACGCTGAGAGCGCACTGACGCGTGTAGAGATCGATCACCTCGTCCACGTCACCGTTCAGCCGACCGTAGCTTCGGAGAAGCTGCGCCATGCCCCGATTTCGATGATTGGTGCGCGCCTCGCATCGATACACGTCCTCGTCTAGCGCGAGCGACCGGCCGGCGAATGCGGACAGTCCGTCGCTGATGAAGTGCCACCGCTGCTCCACCGTTGCGCCCGGAACGAGGCTGGTCGTCGCGATGGCGCCGCTGTTCACCATCGGATTGACGGTTCTCCCGGCGTGCAGCTCGATCGCCATCACTGAGTCGAACGGCAGGCCGCTGCTGTTCACGCCGATCCTGCGGCGGGCTTCCGCGCAGCCGAGCCTCTGACAGAGGAGCGCAAAAAGAAACGGTTTGGAGATGCTCTGGATCGAGAACTCGCGATCCCAATCCCCGGCAGTAGAGACGAGGCCGCTCACACCAACCGCACACAACCCGAAGAGATCTGCGGGGACTCCCGCCAGGGCCGGAATGTAATCCGCCACGGAACCGTCATCGACGTTCCGATATCTGCGATAGGCTTCCTGCAGGCAGGCGTCGACGAACTCGCGCTCCGGCATCACGCCCGTGGACACTCTGCCGCGCGCGGAATTCTCTTCGCTATGAAGACGCGCGTGCATATCGCGCTCCGCTATTGGCGTCGACCCAAGGTACACGCTTGAGCGCGCTTATGCGGCGCGCTTTCATTGGACCAAAGATTAATAGACCGGGCTTGGTGAGGGGCTAGTGTTTCCCTTCATCGTGGGCACTCGCAGCCTGAGGCGCAATCATGACAAGGCGAACCGTCTCGGCAGGAGCACACGGCGGCGGGCACACGCATAACGGCGTCGTCGCCGAAGAGCCGGCGCATACGAAAACAACGGTCGAACGCATGCTCGATGTCGTCGAGCGGGTGGGCAACAAGGTTCCCCATCCGGTCGTGATCTTCGTGATGCTGATAGGCATCGTGATCCTTCTCTCGCACATCTTCTACCTGGTGGGCGCGAGCGCCACCTATCAGGCGATCAATCCGGAGACGCACGAGGTCGAAGAGCTCACGACGAGCGCGCAGAGCCTGCTAACGGCCGACGGCTTCCGGTTCATGTACACGTCGATCGTCCAGAACTTCATGGACTTCAACGCCGTCGGCGTCATCATCGTGGCGATGCTCGGCGTGGGCGTCGCCGAGGAAGCCGGGCTCATCCGGGCGCTCATTCACAAGCTCGTGCTCGTCGCCCCGCGCAAGGCGATGACCTACATCCTGGTGTTCATCGGCATCGTCTCGAGCATCGCGGCCGACGCCGGATATCTCGTGCTGATTCCCCTTGCGGCAGCAGCATTCCTCACGCTTGGCCGCCACCCGCTTGCCGGGCTCGCCGCCTCCTTCGCCGGCGTGGCGGCGGTATTCAGCGTGAACATCCTGATCAAGCCTCTGGACGGGATACTGACCGGCATCACCAACGATGCCATCCATATCCTCGATCCATCCCGATCGATCGACCTGACCGCGAACTTCTGGTTCTCGGTCGCATCCGTCGTGCTGCTCACGTTCGTCGTCGCGTTCATCACCGAGCGCGTGGTCGAGCCGCGGCTCGGCGCTTACACCGGGGAGGGCGCCCAGCCTGCCCCGGACAAGAGTGAAGGCATGACGCCCGAGGAATCGCGCGGACTCAAGTTCGCGACCTGGAGCCTTCTCGGTGTCATCGCGATCTTCGCGCTGCTGACGTTGCCCTCGGGCGCGCCGTTGCGGAACCCCGAAAGCGGCTCGATCGTCGGCGACTCGCCGTTCATGAACGGGCTGATCGTGTTCATCACGCTGCTCTTCCTCGGCGTCGGATGGGCCTACGGGATCGGCGCCGGAACGATAAAGAGCACCGTGGACGTCGTCACTGCCATGGAAAAGGCGATTCGCGGTCTCGCGGGGCTCATCTTCCTGCTGTTCGTCATCAGCCAGTTCCTCGCGTTCTTCACGTATACGAACATGGCGACGCTCGCGGCCGTGCACATGGGGGACGCGCTGGAGAACGCAGGTCTCAGTCCGCTCACGCTGCTGATCGGATTCGTGCTGGTGGTCGTCATCCTGGATCTCATCATGACGGGCGCGATTCCGAAGTGGGCGATCTTCGCCCCCGTGTTCGTGCCGCTGCTCATGCGTCTCAACATGGATCCGGCGGCCGTGCTCGCGGCCTATCGGGTGGGCGACAGCCCGGTCAACGCCATCTCGCCGCTGAATGCGTACTTCGCGCTGATCGTCTCGTTCGCGCAGAAGTACGACCCGAAGGCGGGCGTGGGCACCGTGATCGCGCTCATGCTGCCGTACGTGATCGTCCTGCTGATCGTGTGGACGGCGCTTCTGGCTATCTGGCACCTGTTGGGGATTCCATGGGGGTTCTAGAAATGATCTCTTCTCTCACACTGGAGCAAGCATCACCGTCCAGGTATCGGGCGGACGTACTGGTCATCGGCGTGTATGCGGACGGAACGCTGTCGGCAGCCGGCCGCGCAATCGACGATGCTTCGAAAGGCAGGCTCGCGGCCCTCGTCAAGCGAGGCGATCTCGAAGGGAAACCAGGCTCCACCTTGATGCTCTACGACCTGCCGGGCGTACCGACGCCGCGCGTTCTGCTCGTGAGTCTCGGAGAAAAGGCGAAGTTCGGCGACAAGGCGTACCGTGACGCCATCAAGGGAGCCGCACGCGCACTGTCGACGACGAAAGGCAGCACCGCGGCCATCGCACTTTCCGGCATGGACGTTCCGGAACGCTCACTCGCATGGAAAGTTCAGACGGCCGCTCAACTTCTCGCGGATGGTACATACACCTTCGCCGCGCCGGGCGTCCGGTCCAAGACGAATGGAAACGGCGCCGGTGCACGCGAGATCGCGCTGCTCGTCGATGAAGAAGCCACGCCTGAGCTGAAAAACGCGGTGGTACGCGGCCAGGCCATTGCCGAAGGAATGGCCTTCGCAAAGGATCTCGGAAACCTCCCCGGAAACGTCTGCAATCCTGCGTACCTCGCGAACGCTGCGCGCACGCTCGGCAAGGAGTTTCAGCTCGGAGTCGAGATCCTGGAGCGGGAAGACATGGCGAAGCTCGGAATGGGCTCCGCGCTTTCTGTCGGGCGCGCGTCCGAGCAACCGTGCAAGTTCATCGTCATGCGATACAACGGCGCCGGAGAGACTGCCAAGCCGATCGTGCTCGTTGGGAAAGGCGTCACCTTCGATACAGGCGGCGTCTCGCTGAAGCCCGGCGACGACCTCGACATGATGAAATACGACATGTGCGGCGCTGCTGCCGTGTTCGGTGCCCTGAAAACCGCGGCCAGACTCTCGCTGCCGCTGAATCTCGTCGGCATCGTCGGAGCCGTGGAGAACATGCCGGGCGGCAATGCGAGCCGCCCAGGAGACGTCGTGACTTCGATGTCCGGACAGACCATCGAGATCCTGAACACCGACGCCGAGGGCCGGCTCGTTCTCTGCGACGCCCTCACCTACGCGGAGCGGCTGGATCCCGAGTGCGTCATCGACATCGCAACGCTGACCGGTGCCTGCGTGATCGCGCTCGGTTCGCAGGCCAGCGGCTTGTTCTCCAGCGACGACGCCCTCGCCGACGAGCTTCTCGAATCCGGCACCCGCACCGGCGATCGCGCATGGCGCATGCCGTTGTGGGAGGAGTATCAGGATCAGCTCAAGTCGAATTTCGCGGACATGAGCAATCTCGGAGGCAGGCCTGCCGGCTCCGTCACGGCGGCGTGCTTTCTCTCGCGCTTCACCGGCGCCTATCGCTGGGCACACCTCGACATCGCGGGCACGGCCTCGGTGGGCGGCGACGCAAAGGGAGCCACCGGCCGGCCGGTGCCTCTCCTTTCGGAGTTCCTGCTGAGACGCAGCGACCGGACTGCCGCACGAACGTGATCGGAGGGCCGACGCAAGCGGTCCGCCGTAACCCAAGGCCCAATGGACCGGCTGCAGCCCCAGACGAGAATGCCCGGACCCAAGGCCAAGCCCCGTTGAGGAGGATCCCTAGATGAGCACCCTGATCGGTATCGTTTTCGAAGACCAGACCACCGCGTTCGAAATGCGGGCCGCGCTGCTGAAGATGCAGAAGGAATACCTGATCGATCTTGAGGATTCGGTGGTCGTGACGCGCGACGAGAAGGGCAAGATCAAGCTCGACCAGGCCGTGAGCCTCACGCGCGCCGGCGCGATCGGCGGCGGCTTCTGGGGAATGCTGATCGGCTTCATCTTCATGAATCCGCTTCTCGGCGCGGCACTGGGGGCCGCGACCGGCACGGTCATGGGCAAGTTCAGCGACATCGGCCTGAACGACAAGGTGATCAAGGATCTCGCGCAATCGTTCAAGCCCGGCTCCTCGGCGCTCTTCGTGGTCGTGCGCCGTGCGACCACGGACAAGGTGCTCGAAGGCCTGAAGAGCTTCGCCGGCAAGGGAAAGGTATTCCAGACTTCGCTCAGCAAGGACGAGGAAGCCTCTCTTCAGCAGGCCCTGGAAGCGGCCTGAGGAGACGCTCGCCGCGTGGGCCGCGGGAGGATGACGGGACCTCCAGCCCGTCCTCGACCCGCGGCCTCTTCCACTCCACGCGCCAGCGTTCCCGCGTGCCGTGCTACTTCCCCTGCTACGTGCCGCGTGGAGCGAGTATCAACGCGACTATGCACGCTACTTCGCAATAGCGCTGGTCTACTACGCACTCCTGTCTCTCGTTCCGCTGCTTCTTCTGGCTCTCGCCACGCTGGGACTGATTTTGCAATTTTCGGACGCCGCCGCGAGCGCCGAGCAGCAGGTTCTGGAAACCATTCACGCGGGTTTCGGAGTGGAGTTGCGCTCGTCGATCGAGCGCCTTCTCCAACGGCTCAGGCAGGACTCGCTGGTCAGTACGATCGTCAGCCTCGTGACGTTGTCGATCGCCGCTTCCGCGCTCTTCAAGCACCTGAGGCTCACGTTCCGCGCGATCTGGAAACAGAAGCCTCCGATCATGTCCGACTCGTTGTTCGGCGTGATCCGCGCCGTAATCACGGAAGCCGCGATTGCGTTCCTGATGGTGCTCATCGGCGGCGGGCTGCTTCTTGCGGCTTTCGTAGTGCTGTCCGTGCTCCAGTGGACCTCGGGCGTCGTCGGGAAAATTCCGCTCGTCGGCACGCTCGCCGCCTGGCTGATAGCGCTCGTGCCCTCCTTCGTGATCGCGCCGGGCGTGTTCGCCCTCCTCCTGAAATACCTTCCGCCCAGGCCGCTTCTCTGGCGCGACGTGGCGCTCGCCTCCGTTCTCTGCGGAGGTGCCTGGATCATCGGTGCGGAGCTGCTGGCCCTCTACGGCAAGTTCGTGACCCACGAACCGAGCGCATACGGAACACTCGGTGCCATCCTGATCGTGATGCTATGGATGAAGGTGGTGAGCCAGATGCTGTTCCTGGGGGCCGAGCTGTGCAAGGTGGTGTTCCGGTCCAGGCAGGACGCCCAGACCGGACCCACCGCCTCAGTGGAGATCAGGACGCCGCCGTTGCCCGGGAACGCCAGTCGCTTGCGGTAGAGCCCGTCGCGTTGCCGAGATGGGCCGCCTGGTCCTTCACGTCCTGCGCGGCGTCCTTCACTTCCTGCGTCACCTTGCGAAGCCCGGCTTCGGCGGATCTGCCTTTTCCGGCGAGCCGGCTGAACGGAACATTCGAAGCGCTGCGCAGGACGAGCGCCGCGCCCGTCAGGGCACCGATGATGCCCACGGCGTTCCGGTGACGAACGCCCCATCCCATGAGACCGAGGCCCACGGTGCCGCTGCAGACCCTCGTCGGTCGCGTCCACTTGTCCTGCATGAGATTGTTTCGGACCGTCACATAGCCCTGTCTCAATTTCGCGGTACCCGCGGGCCGCGCGATCTCGTCACGATCCGAAAGATGGTCCGCGACGTTGCGGACGCCGTCGCACGAGCGCACGACTTCGAGCACATGCTGGTGCTCCTTCGCCAGCACGTCGCCATGCAGGATGACCTCGCCGTTGTGGGCGACGACGCCGATCTTTTCGCTGTCCGGAACCGAGCGCCACAGGCCCATCCTCACTCTTCTCGCGAGCGCCTTGTCCTGGCGGTCTTCCGAGCTGAACCAGGAGCGTGCGCGAAGCGACGCGCCCTTGTAGCCGTCCTTGATGTCGTCACCCAGCTTGTGGGCTCTCTCGTTGATCTGCTTCGCGGTGTCCTTGCAGCGGTTGCCGAGCTCCGAACGCCGACGCTTGCCGTTGTCTGGATCCAGGAGATAAGCACCGACTGCGGTGATGGCAATTCCCGATAGAGCCGCAACGACCTGGCCGGGCCTGTTCATGAGACGTCTCCTCGTGCTGGAACCGTACAATCCCGCCGCGCGCGTGCGCGGGACCTGGGTGATCCCGAGAGGGTCCACCCGGCCGCAGGCGGGTCACAAGTGAACGTTGGTCCAATGGAGAGAGCAGCCGCCGTTCGTCACGGACAGCGCGTTGAAGCGCTCCCGTCCCCCGTCCCACCGCGCGCGAGGCGTGCTGCTGCTAGAAGTCGGCCTTCAGCCTCACGTACCAGAAGGCGCCATTGAATCCGAACGGCGAAGAAAGCGGTCGCGTCGCGCCGAGCGAGATCAGCACCGAGTTGGTTTCGTCATCCGGGAACTCGTCGAAGATGTTCTCGCCGCCGGCCGAGATCGTGAACCTGTCGGCAACCTGGAAGCTCCCTTCGAGGTCCACGAGCGTCTTCGCGCCGAAGGAGCCGACTTCACCGAAGGTCCTGTCTTCCCAGGCTCCGAAGCGGTTCAGGCGCAGGCGGGCACGGAGCGTCTCCGTCGGAGAGTAGTCGAACGTGAGCACCGAGCGATGGTTCGGCAGCTGGTTCTCCAGGTCGAACACGCGATCCTCGTCGATGGTGCCGGCGAGCACACGGTCCACCTTCTGCTCGTTCCAGGCGTGCTGGAAGTCGATGCCGAGCTCGCCGCGCGGCAGGCTGAACTGAGCCGTCGCCGCGAGATCCGCGCCACGAACCGTGGAGTCGACGGCATTGGTGAAGAACGAAACCGTCCGGAGCAGGGTCGCGCCGGGAACTCCCGCGTTGATGAGCGCGAGCTGCTCGGCCGAGCCGGGCTCCACGTTGATGGTCGCAAGCGCGATACGGTCGTCGATGTCGATCTCGTAATAGTCGAGCGTGAAGCTCAACCTCGGATTCGGCGTGAACACGATGCCGGCGGAATAGCTGAACGAATCCTCCGGATCGACCGGTGTCGACCCGAGCGCCACCGCCGCGGGGCTCGCGACAGGGAACGTCCCGAGTGGAACGAGGTTGCCGGAGGAGTCCGCCGTCGTCGTCACATCGAGCGTGCTCACCTGCCCCGGAGTCGGCGCGCGAAAACCGGTGTTCAGCGTACCCCGGATCGCGAACGCGTCGGTGATTGCAAATCGGGACGACACCTTCCAGTTGAAGGTGCTGCCGAAATCTTCGTAGTCCTCACCGCGCACAGCTGCTCCGGCGCTCCACCGGCTCGTGAGGTCCGCTTCGACATCGATGTAACCCGCGTAGCTCTCGCGCGTGAACTTTCCTGCTGCGTCCGGCGAGTCTCCCTGGAAGCCGTCCGAGCCGACTCCGAAAAGGATGCCGGTCGGACCGAATTCGTACGACTGCGGATCGCCCGCCGAGATGACGTATTCCTCCTCGCGATACTCGGCACCGAACGCGATATTCACCGGGTTCGCAAGCCCGGTGTCGATCGGGTACACGAAGTCCAGGTTCAACCCCGTCTCGCGCTGGCTCAAGTCGCCTGGCCGGAAGTTGAGCGGCGACGTCACACCGAGGCCCGGGTTGATGGAGTTCTCCAGCTTGTAGCTCAGATCGTTGCGGCCGAATCTCGCGGTCGCATCCCAGCGCAGACCGCCGGAGAGTTCGCCCCGCACGCCGCCGACGACAGCATAGTCCGTGATGTCCGCTCCGAAGTTCGGGTTGTATCCGCCGGGAAATCTCGTGTAGATCGGGTTCAGCGCGACGAACCCGCTCGGGCTCGAAGGATCCGCGGTGACGTAGTCCGCGGGATTGAGACCGCGCGCGACGATCTCGCTGATCAGAGCGGGATCCACGGGATCCGGCAGCCCATCCTCGTCAGCGTCCACGAACAGCGTGGCACGGGGCGCCACTCCCGGCACGCCCACCGGCGCGCGGTAGAAAAAGCCCGAAGTGTTCTCGATGTCCGCGTAGCTCGCGTGCCCGTGGATGGTGAAGGCCTCGCTCGCAACGATCTCGGTGTTGACGAAGACCTTCACGCCCTTCACGTCCGGATCGCCCCAGCGTTGGCCGAAGCCATCGAATGGCACGAGATCCGGTCCCACGACTGCCGCCACCGCGGCCGCATCGGGGCGCGGGCTGCCGCGAGAGGTGATGTCCGAGGAAACGTACTCGGCCGCCGCATTCAGGAAACCCTCCGCGCCCAGCGCGAATCCGAAGTTGGCTCCGGCACGGATGTTCTCGCCGTCGCCCTTGCCGTATTGCCCGAACTGTCCCGAAAGCTCCAGGCCGTCGGTGTCGTTCCGGAGCATGACGTTGATCACGCCGGCGATGGCATCGGAGCCGTACTGGGCTGCGGCTCCATCACGCAGTACTTCGATACTCCGGATCGCGTTCGACGGGATCAGCCCGAAATCCACGGCCTGCGCGCCCTGATTCACGGTGCCGAAAGGCTCGGTCTGCAGGTTCACCAGCGCCGAGCGGTGACGGCGCGAGCCGTTGATGAGCACCAGCGTCTGGTCGGGAGACAGGTTGCGAAGATTCGCCGGACGCACGAACGAAGTGCCATCCGCGATCGGATAGCGCTGCGTGTTGAAGGACGGCGAGATGTTGCGGAGCTGTTCGGTGAGATCGGGAGATGCCTGGTCCGCCAGGTCCGCTCCGCTCACCACGTCCACGGGTGACAGCGTTTGCGTGCTCACGCGGCCCTGTACGCGCGTGCCCGTGACCACCACCTGTTCCGTGACGGACGCCGGTTCCTGAGCCGGCCTCGTTGTTTCCTGCGCGGCTGCGGTCCCCACGCCCGCAACGGCAATCCAAAAGGCAATCGCTGGAGTACCGGTTACTGCGCTCATGGCGCCTCCCTTTCCGGATCTTTGCGCAGCGAGACTTGTTACCCGCCGCGCACACACAACGGCCTCGAAACTTGCGGCTTTCCGGGTAGCAAGAAATGACCCCAAAAAACCTTGGTCGCGCGGCTCCGGCATTGTCTACGGGACCTTTGGTCCCATGCCCGTGGGTCGACGGATGGCAGCTTTTGCCGTGTGTTTTCGGGGCCGGACGCTCGGCGCGAGCAGGGTTGCGCAAGGAACTGTGCCGACCTGGGCAAGCCGCGAGCGAATGCCGCGCGTACTGTGGCGCGGCTGTGTCGAGCACCCCCACGACAATCGACGCCCCGATCAATGCCACTCAGGTGCGGGCGGTAGCGCTGTGTGCGCTCGTCACGCTGATCGAGGGGATCGACCTCACGCTCATCCCCCTGCTCGCACCGAAGATCACGGAGGCGTGGTCCGTTCCGGCGGCGGAGTTCGGAATCATCCTGTCGTCGGGTCCCATCGGGCTCATCATGGGTGGCCTGGGAGTCGGGTATCTCGCCGACCGCATCGGGCGCCGTAACGCGCTCATCGCCGCGATGCTGCTGATGACGGTGGCTACGGCGGCCACTGTGCTCGCGACCAACGTTCCGCAGCTTCTCTTCGCGCGGCTGGTCACCGGGATCTCGTTCGGCGGAGTGATCCCGGCGGCGGTCGCACTCGTCTCGGAATCGCTCCCCGCTCGTGTGCGCGCCAGTGTCGTGGCCTTCGTCTTCCTCGGGCAGGCAGGTGGCGGGCTGCTGGCGGCGCTGCTTTTGAAGCTGCCCATCGCGGACGGACCGTGGCAAACGCCGGTGCTCTACGTTGCGGGTGGGTGCGCCGTTGTGACGGTGCTGCTGATTGCGTTGCTGCCGGAGTCGCCGCGTTATCTGACGATGAGCGGTCCACGCAATCGGCTGAGGGACCTCTTTTCCGATGGCAGGGCGCTCGGCACTGGGCTGCTTTGGGCTACCTTCATCGGAGTGTGCGCGGCGGTCAGCTTCTTCACGAACTGGCTGACGCTGATCCTCACGCATGCGGGCAAGCCCACCGAAGTCGGGGTGGACGCGATTGCGGTTTACTCGGCTGGCGCGATGTTCGGCGGACTGGTTTTACCGCTATTCACCCGGCGCTGGCACACGAACAAGGTTCTGCTGGTCTCGATAGTCGGGGCGGTGGCCAGCTGTATCGGAATCGGCCTGGTGTTGCCGTTGAGCAATGCCATCGTGCTTGCGATGGCGACGATCTGCGGTGTGTTCGTGTCCGGCGCGTTCTTCATGCTGTATCCGCCGGCCGCGCGGTTCTATCCCACTCACGTTCGCTCGACCGGGATCGGCGCGGCAGTCGCGTTCGGTCGTATCGGAAACATGCTGAGTCCTGCGGCCGCGGGGTTCATGCTCGGCGCAGGGATACGGCCGGCGACGGTCTTCTTCGCTATCGCGATGCCGATGCTGCTTTCCTGCGTGACACTGGTGGTGTTCCATCGCCTGACCGCCACCGACGCATCCGCGAACACGCTCGACTGAAACGGGAAGCGCCCCTCTGCGGAGCAATCGCCACTGAATCGAGTCAGCGCGTCGCGCTGCCCTTCTTTCCGCTTCCCGTTGCAATGGAGAGCGTCAGCGCCTTCAACGCTGCAAGATAGATTTCGGAAAACGTCGGGAACGGCTGGATCACATCGCGCAGCACGTCCAGCGGCACGCGCGCCCGGATTGCGAGCGTTGCCTGCTGCAACCACTCGCCCGCTTCAGGGCCGAGCGCATAAGCGCCAGTCAGCCGCTCGCCGTCGCTCAGCACCGTAAGGAAGCCGTTCGACTTGTCGTAAGCACGCGTGTACGTCGCGGTCTTGGCAACATCCGCGACGCGAGCGGTCGCGCTGAAGGGAGCCTCCGCCGCGCCGACCGCTGCAGCCTGCGGATCCGTGAACGTCACTCTCGGCATGGCTTCGTGGTGAGCTTCACGCGGCTCGCCGAGGATATTCGCAGCGACGATGCGGCCTTGATACTTCCCCGCGTGCGTCAGCAGCCAGAGGCCGTTTACGTCGCCGATGGCCCAAAGCCGTTCTCCCGCGCGAAGGCGACTGTCGACAGGTATCCCACGGCTCGTTGCCTCGATACCGACGGTCTCCAGGCCCAACCCCTCGACGCGCGGACGCCGGCCGGTGGCCACGAGGAGCCGCTCGCCGCTCACCGTCCGGCCGTCGTCGAGCTGGATTGAAAAGAGATCGCCTTCGCGACTCGCGGCGACGGCACCCGTACCCACGATGATCTCGATACCGTCTTCCCGAAGAGCATCGGCAAGGGCATCGCCCAGCGGCCGCGGCTCGCGCGAAAGCAGGTGCGCGGATCGCTCGATGACGACCGCTTCGCCACCCAGCCGGCGAACCGCCTGTGCCATCTCCACGCCGACCGGACCGCCTCCGAGCACGATCATCCGGCGCGGGACCGCCTTCATTCCCGTCGCCTCGCGGCTGGTCCAGATGCCCTTGAGATCCTGAAGGCCCGGCACCGGGGGAATGATCGCGTCGGAGCCCGTGGCGATGACGATGTGGTTAGCGGTATGCCGCTTGCCATCCACCTCCACTACGCCGGTACCCGCGAGCCTACCGTGGCCGCGAATCAGATCGATGCGATGCTCGGCGAGCCACCGCTCCTGGCCCGCATCCGAATAGTTCGACACCATGTAGTCGCGCCAGGCGAGCGCGGCCTGGACATCCAGCTGCGCCGTCGCTGCCGCATTTCGAGCTCCATGCACGGCTTCGCCGGGCCGCAGAAGCGTCTTGGACGGAACGCAGGCCCAGTAAGAGCACTCGCCTCCCACGAGATCACGTTCGACGACCGCCACCCGCAGCCCGCCCTCGGCAAGCGCGCCCGCGCAGTGCTCGCCGGGCGAGCCGCCGCCGATGACGATGACGTCGTAGTCGTTGCTCATGACGGGAGAGGCTTACCGGACCGCTCCTTCACGAGATAGTCCGCATACCACGCCGGCCAGTTCTCGTCGCGATGACCGATGCGCTTTTCGTGCTCGCCATGCGCCGCGGCGGCACGTTCGAGCGCTCTTTCGAGATCCCTGGACGACGTGAAACTCGTGTCGTCGCCGTCGATGCGTCCGGGGAATCGTGCTGTCACTTCCTGAACGAGCCAGCTGTTTCCGTCCGGATCCTTGAACGAGACGAACGACGCGTAACTATGCGCCCCAGGATCCCGGCCGGGCTGCGGCGGCGTTCCCGGACCCGCGCGGTGAAACACCTCGCTCACCTCGGCTCCGCGCGCGACGAGCGCCGCCCGAGCTGCCTCGATATCGGAGACGACCAGGTACAAGCCCGGCGCGGAGCCTGGAGCGGCCGAAGTGATGCCCTTGCCGATGTGTATCGAACATTGCGAGCCGGGAGGCGTGAGCTGCACGCCGCGAAACTGGTCACCGACCACGAAGTCGCCGTCGAGTCTCCAGCCGAGAGACTCATAGAAGCGCTTGGCGCGATCGACATCCGACACCGGAATGACGACGACTTCGAGCTTCATGTCGATCACGGGTGCCGTCGCCGTCCGGACCGGAGGTTCGCCGATCGCCTGTTCGCTGATCGCCTGGGGAGTGGCCATGTCGAGCTCCTGCATCTTCAGTCAGTTGCACCTCGAGCCATCATCGACGCGTCCACCGCGATTGAGCCAGTGGACGTTGGAACCATGGACCGGCTGGGATACCCCAGCTCAGTACTCGGCGAACTGCTCGTCCTGATAGCAATACAGCCAGCGCTCTCCCGGCTCGGCGGATGCAATCACCGGATGTCCGCTTGCAAGCGCGTGCTTGCTGGCATGCTGGTTCGGCGAGCTGTCACAGCAGAGCGTGACGCCGCACTCCTGGCACGTTCGCAGGTGAACCCATCGCTGGCGGTTCTTCACGCACTCGCTGCACACCCTGAACTCGGGGTGCTTCACGTTCGAGACCGCTGTCAGGTGCGAGCAGGCGTGAGGTTTCGACATCGGCCGAGCATCGGCCAAGCCGGATGGTTTGGCAATCACCAGCGGGCATGTGGACGTGCTGAACCTTGGGCCTGCTCCTCGCAGTACCCGAGGTCGTTCGGCCGGCGCGCTGACCGTGCCTCACTTGAACAGATTGAGGAAAGCGGTGACGATCAGCGCGTTAGTGAAGTCGATGAAGAACGCGCCGACCATAGGCGCCACCAGAAAGGCGCGAGGCGCAGGCCCATAGCGCTGCGCGAGGGTCTGCATCACCGCCATCGCGTTCGCTGTAGTGCCGAGCATGAATCCGACGAAGCCGCCGCTCATCACGGCCGATTCGTAATCCCGCCCCATCCATCTGAATACGGGCCCTCCGGCCACCAGCACCGCAAGCCCCACCTGCACGATGATGATCACGACGAGCGGTATCGCGAGCCCGGCGAGCTCCCACAACCGCAGCGTCATCAGCGCCATGACGAGGAAGAGCGAGAGCGCCACCGCGCCGAAGGTATCGATGAAGCGGTAGGAAAGCCGCAACCAGCCCGTCGCCTCGTCGAAATTGCGGATGGCCGCGGCGACGAGCATCGCTCCGATGTACCCGGGAAGCGTCACACCCATCGCGGCGAATCCCCGGCTGACCCATGCGCCGATCCACATGGCGACGAGTATCGCGACGATGTTCTTCAGGATCGGGAAGACATGCGCGTCCTCGCCCTGATCCGGCTCCAGCGAGACCTTCAGGTCTCCCTCATCGGCCGCGTCCGTGCGTGGTGCATCCTGCGTGCCCTGGCTTGCCTGCAGGTTGTACTTCCGGACGAGAAGGGTGCCGAGCGGCCCGCCCACGAGGCCGCCCGCAACGATGCCTCCCATCGCGGCCGCCACGGCGATCGAGCCCGCCCCCACGATGCCGGCCTCTTCAAAAAGAGGCGCGAATGCGAGCCCGGTCGCCGGCCCGCCGGTCAGGGTGACGGAGCCCGCCAGCACGCCGAACAGCGGCTGCAAGCCAAACCCCATGGCCACCAGAACTCCGGCGACGTTCTGCACGACCGCGAAGACGGTGGCGAACGCGAAAAACCGCATCACCAGCGGCCCGCCTACACGCAGCAGCTGAAGGCTCGCGCCGAACCCGATGGACGTGAAGAACGCCACCATCAGCGGGCTCTGAAGCGACGTGTCGAACTTGAAAAGCGTGACGCCCTGATTCCGGGCGATCAGGACGACCACCGCCACGAGCAGCCCCCCGATCACCGGCGGCGGAATGTTGTATGACTTGAAGACAGGTACCGCGCGCTGCAGGCCATAACCCACAAGGAGCGCCACCCCGCAAAACGCGAGGGTATGAATCAGGTCGAGCTCCAGCACGCGGGACGATTCCTTTCTGGCGAGGGCACGCGATTGTCCCGTTTTGGCTTCGCCGGGCACAAGCGCCGGTTACAAAAAGGTTTCGGCGAAATACCTGCGACGCATAAAGGCATGCGCAGCCGGCTTTTCACTAAGCCTACGAATCTGCGGATACTCCCCGCCCCCCGGGCGCTTTCTCGTGCCCGACCGGGGTCACCTGCAAACAGGCCGCCGGTCGAACCGGACGGCCCTACAACTTCACCGGAGAACTCACCTTGAAACGCAGGCACTGGATTCAGGCCGCCCTCCTCGGCACGGCAGGCGCGCTCGCGATGCTGGCCTCGCCGGCTTACGCGAAGAACGTCGAGCTGCTCAACGTCTCTTACGACCCTACCCGCGAGCTCTATGAGGAGTACAACAAGGCGTTCGCCGCATACTGGCAGAAGAAAACCGGCGACAAAGTGACCATCAAGCAGTCGCACGGCGGGTCCGGCAAGCAGGCGCGCTCGGTCATCGACGGGCTTCAGGCGGATGTCGTGACCCTCGCGCTCGCCGCGGATATCGAAGGGGTCGCGGCCACGGGCAAGCTCATCGCCCAGAACTGGGAGGGCCGGCTGCCCCATAACAGCACGCCCTACACCTCCACGATCGTCTTCCTGGTGCGCAAGGG
>Ga0182742_1003385_pt1 | contig 15705 bp, 15 predicted proteins | sample eDN5th37CBELigMG_FD_128880 | JGI IMG/M metagenome (GOLD analysis project Ga0182742, IMG submission 128880) | Enriched Miracle-Growth compost microbial communities from Emeryville, California, USA - eDNA 5th pass 37_C BE-Lig MG (version 2)... ...
CCATCTGCCTGGCACGACGGCGCACCAACGTTCTCTACGCCCTCATCCGCGACAACCGGACCTGGCAACCTGAATCACCCCCAAACATCGCGGCGGCTTGACTTCTTCATTGAGAGTCCTTTCTAGATGTGGTGGGTCTTGGCGTATTCGGCACCGGCGTCGCCGCGGCTCAGCCGCGACTTGAGCCCGGTCGCCCACCACACGGCGGCGAGGACGACGATGCCGAGGAACACCCACTTGTTGTTGGTGAACTGCGGGAGGAAGAGCAGTGCCACGGCGACCCCGAGGAACACCACCAGCGCGGTGACGTACAGCGGCAGCCGCCAGCGGCCCAGGTCGAAGGTGCCGGGCTCGCCGACGGGGATGGTGCCGCGCTTGTATCCGACCAGCAAGCCGATGGTCTGCAGGATGTAGACGAAGAAGAACAGCAGCGAGGCGATGCCGATGATGTAGTTGAACGCCTGCTCGTTCACCAGCGCCGAGCACAGCAGCAGCGCCGACAGGCAGCCGAGGCCGAGCACCGCACACGTCGGGGTCTTGCTCTTGGGCGAGACGTGCCGCCACACGTGCGACAACGGCAGCATGTTGTCCCGGGCCATCGAGTAGGTGAGCCGGGTGGCCACCAGGATGTTGGCCAGCAGGCATGCCATGATGTTCGTCAGTGCCACGGCCACAACGATTTTCGTGACGACGGGCCCGGCCTGCTGGTTGATGATCTCCTCGATGGGCGCGGCTGAGTTGGCGGCGACCGCGTCGGTGTCGCGGATGGCCAGCACGTACACGATGTACATACCCAGCTCGATGACGATCGAGGTGACCAGCGCGTAGAACATCGTCTTGGGCACCACGTGCCGGGCGTTCTTGGTCTCCTCGGCGACGTCGGCCCCGGACTCGACACCGATCAGGCCGAAGAACGGGCCGAGCGCGGCGGCCAGCCACGCCAGCATGTAGGAGTCCTTGTCCCCGGACTCACCGCCGGTGAACAGCACCGAGATGGGCTGGTGGTTCTCGGGCGCGGAAAAGGCGATGACCGCGACCAGCAGGGTGGCCCCGACCGTGATGACCAGTTCGAGGCTGACGCCGATGTTGTTGACCATGGTGGCGAACCGGACGCCGTAGATGTTGATCAGCACGCAGACGAACACGACGCCGATGGCCAGCAGGATCTGCGCGCTCTGGCTCATGCTCCAGCCGAACAGCCCACCCAGGTAGCCGGACAGGATGAAGCCCACCCCGGTCATCCCGCACACCCAGCCCATCAGTGCGATGAACCCGGTGAACCAGGCCAGGTTGGGGCCGTTGATCCGGCTGATCCACTGGTACGAGTAACCGGCCAACGGCAGTTTGGCCGTGAGGTCGGCGGCGATGAACGCCCACAGCGCGAACACCGCACCGGCCAGCAGCAGCGTCCACACGAACGGCGCGCCCGCGGTGAAGTAGCCGGCGCCGAAGCCGGTGAACACCGCCGTGGTGGCACTGATCGTGGCGAAACCGATGGCGAACGAGGCCAGCGTGCCCACCGAGCGGTCGAGCTTCTGGGTGTAGCCGAGCTCGGCGAGCTTGGCGTCTTCTGCGTTCAAGGATGAATGAGGCGAGTGGGGTGGTGAAGCAAGCGCATCCGTCATGATCACTCCAGGTGAGGTGAAGTCGGGGAACGACTGCTGTAAGGAAAACGCCACCGGCCGGTCACCGGAAGTTCGATCTTTTGATCTAGTGATAATCGTTGTTTATCACTGCAGGTCGGCTCCTACGTCGTCGCCGTCGCCGAAACTCCACCGCTGCTGCACGTGCCGGATCAGGGCATCGGCCTGAGGGCTGAGCGCGCCCGGGTGCCAGGCCAGCGCGACATGGCTGGGCGGCCGGTCCACGATCGGCACGTAGACGATGCCGGGCCGGTCGTAGAACCGCGCCACAGACGATGTCGTGAAGCTGATGCCCAGGCCGCGCGCGATCGAGGTGGTCTCGGCCTCGTAGGTGGCGGCGACCGCGGCGATGGTCGGCGGCCGGTTCCCGCGGACGTCCATCGCCAGCCAGTAGTCGCGCCACCGGCCCGCGGTCAGCGGCGCGCAGACGATCGGGTCATCGAGAAGTTCGGCGATCCGCACCTCGCGTCGTCCGGCCAGCGGATGATCCCGGGGTAGGCACGCCACCCAGGATTCGGAATCCAGGATCAACATCCGGTGCTCTGGCAGGTCCACCGGCGGGCGGATCAGCGCCACCTCGGTCACACCGGAGGCCAATCCGGCGGTCGGGTCGGCGAAATCGAACTCGATCGGTTCGACGCTGACGTCGGGGTAGGCGGCCTCGAAATGCCGCACGATACGGAACAACAGGTCGGCGCCGGTGCCGATCAGATATCCCAGCCGCAGCCGGCCCTGCCGGGTACCCGACAGCGTCACCAGGTTGTCCACCACCGCGTCCACCCCGGCCAGCGCCTGCTGCACCTGCGGCAGCCACGCCGCACCCAGATCGGTCAGTGCCACCTCACGGGTGTTGCGGCGCAACAACACCACCCCGAACGCCTGTTCCAGCTGTTTGATCGCGGTGGACAACGCCGGCTGGGTGATGAACAACCGCTCGGCGGCGCGGCGGTAATTCAGCTCCTCGCCCAGCACGGCGAAGTAGCGGAGTTGCCGCAGCGTCACATTCGGCAACGTCAGTGCACGCCTTCGGTGAGATCGCGGACCTCGGGGTGGCGGGCGCGGGTCATGGAACGCAAACCCTAGCCGAACTCCGGCACCGGGTCACCGTTCCGGTAGGTCTCGATGACGTCGAGCCGCTCGAACAGCTCGTCGTGGCTGAAGGCGTGCTGTTCGGCGGTGCCGACGAGCACCACCCGGACGATCTCGCCGTCCTCGGCCGCATCCAGCCACAGCGAGGTCACCGGCAGACCGTCGGCGACGTCGGCGCCGGACGGCTCGAAGTACCAGATCGCGTAGTGGTCGTCCGACTCGTCCTCGTCGAAAGCCCAGCCGCGCTCGGTGATCCGTTCGTCGAACTCGGCGAGATCGGCGACGACACCCTCCTGCACGGCCTGCAACTGCTCGATGACCTCGTGCGGCACCCACCGCGAATCACGCGCGGCCTGCCGCTTCTTACGCCGCGCCTTCTTGGCGTCGCTCTTCTTCGACACGGCTCAGCTCAGCGCCTGGTCGAGGTCGGCGATCAGGTCCTCGGTGCCCTCCAGGCCGATCGAGATGCGCACGACACCGTCTCCCAGGCCGATCGCGGCGCGGCCCTCCGGGCCCATGGCCCGGTGGGTCGTGGTGGCGGGGTGCGTGATCAGCGATTTGGCGTCACCCAGGTTGTTGGAGATGTCGATGACGCGCAGCTTGTCGAGCACCTCGAACGCGCGGGCCTTGCCGTCGTCGCCGTCGAGTTCGAAGGTCACCACGGTGCCACCGCCGCGCATCTGCCGCTTGGCCAGCTCGTACTGCGGATGCGACTGGAGGAACGGGTATTTCACCCAGCGCACGGCCGGGTGGCCTTCCAGGAACTCGGCGACCCGCTGTGCCGACCGGTTGGAATAGTCCACCCGGACCGCAAGCGTCTCAAGACCTTTCAGCAGCACCCAGGCGTTGAACGCGCTGATCGCGGGGCCGGTGTGGCGCATGAGCTTCTGCACCGGGCCGTCGATGTACTCCTGATCACCGAGGATGGCCCCGCCGAGCACACGGCCCTGGCCGTCGATGTGCTTGGTGCCCGAGTACACCACCACATCGGCGCCCATCGGGATGCCCTGCTGCAGCAGCGGTGTGGCGAACACATTGTCCAGCACCACTTTCGCACCTGCGGCGTGGGCCATCTCCGATACCGCGGCGATGTCGACCAGCGACTGCATGGGGTTCGACGGCGTCTCGAAGAACACCGCCGTCGTGGGCACCGAAAGGGCTTCCTCCCACTGCGAGAGATCGTCGCCGTCGACGAACACGGTCTCGACCCCCCAGCGCGGCAGGATCTCGTTGCACACCACGAAACACGATCCGAACAGGCTGCGCGCGGCGACCAACCGGTCCCCCGCCCCCAGCAGCGCCCCGAGCGCGGTGAACACCGCGGCCATGCCGGTGGCGGTCGCGAAACACGCGGGCGCGCCCTCGATGAGCCGCAACCGCTCCTCGAACATCGATATCGTCGGGTTGCCGTAACGCGAGTACACGTAGCGGTCGATGTCGCCGGTGAACGCCTTCTCGGCGGCCGCGGCGGTCTCGTAGACGTAACCCGACGTCAGATACATCGCCTCGGCGGTCTCTTCGAAACCCGAACGCAGCAGGCCGCCGCGCACGCCGATGGTCGCCTGGCTCACGCCGTCGGGCAGGGGCGCCGGGATGCGAACGGATGGGATGTCGTCGGTCATGACCGTCCCCTAGCTCTGCTTCCACGGAAGGCCGACGGCCTTCCATCCGGAGCCACCGCGGTGCCGGTTCTCGTCGAGGTGGCCCTCGAACCCGTCGAGGATGTTGTAGGACGGGCCGATGCCCGCGGCGGTCGCGGCCTCGGCGGCGCCGATGGACCGGTTGCCCGAGCGGCACAGGAACACCACGGGGCGTTCCCCGCTGACACCCGCGGCCTTGAGGTCCTCGACGAAACCGTCGTTGTGGGTGCCGTCGGACCGGTTCCACTCGATGTAAACGACGTCACGCTGCAACGAGGACAGGTCGGGCACGCCGACGAACCGCCATTCGGCGTCGGTGCGACAGTCCACCAGCACGGCCTCGGAGTTCTCGCTCAGAAGTTTCCAGGCCTCCTCAGGCGTGATATCCCCTGCATAGCTCACGGGCGTGAGTCTCCCATACTCGTGCAGACCCGCCATTCGCCGTCCTCGCGCACAAACGTGGTCTCGACGTCGATCTTGTCGTCCGGGGCCTTCTCGTAGTGGTACACCACAGTGGCGGTGGCGCGGTCACCGTCGATGCGCACACCGGTCACGTCGTCGACGTACCTGGGACCCTGATCCTGCACCGAATCACGTTGCCGGGCAAGGAACTCGGCCTCATTGCCACGCTGGTCGGCGCACGTGTACCCGGCGAACGCGGAGTAGTCCTCGCGCTGCATGGCGTCGTTCTGCCCGACCGCCGCGCGGCCCACGCGTTCCTCCTCGGACAGCCCGTCGCCGCCGCTGAACGCATTGACCAAGAACACACCGATCACGACGAGCACAATGACCACGAGCGCGGTCAGGAACGGCGCCGCGGTGGGCCGGTCGGGCGCGGGCTGCGGGTCCCCCGGGTCCTCGGAGTTCCTGGTGTTGTCAGCCATGGCTCACCAGAGCCTGCGCAGGGCGGTGCCCACCCGGCGGGCCCGGTCGCGCGCGACGATCACATCCGGTGCGGTGGCCAGCGCCACCCCCAGACGGCGACCGTCGTCGGACTCCTCGGCGCGGCCGAACAGGCGTACATCGCTCTCGGAGGTGGCGAGCGCCTCGCCGAGCACGGCGGTGACATCGACCGACGGCGCCGCCTCGGCACCGGCGTAGGTGACCTCGGCGGCACCCGGCGAGATCATGATCGTGTCGCACGCCAGTCCGAGGATGGCCCTGGCGTGCAGTTCGAACTCGCTGAGCCGCTGCGAGCGCAGCGTCACCAGTCCGCTGTCGTGCGGCCGGACCCGCACATCGGAGAAGTAGACGTCCTCGCCCTGCACCAGCAGTTCGACGCCGAAGACGCCGCGTCCACCCAGGGAGTTGACGATGCGCGCCGCGATCGACTTGGCCGAGTCCAGGGCCGCGGGCGGCATCTGCTGTGGCTGCCAGGACTCCAGCACGCCGTTGTCCGAGCGGCGGTGCCCGATCGGCTCACAGAACTGCACACCCGGCCCGGTCGGGCCCGTGGTGCGGATGGTCAGCATGGTGACCTCGAAGTCCACCTCGACCACCGATTCGGCCAGCACGCGGCTGTGCGCGAAGTGCCCGGCCGTGGTCGCGCGCTTCCACGCGGGCTCGATGTCGTCGGGCCGCAGCAGCACGGACTGGCCGTCGCGCAGCGAGCCGGTGACCGGCTTGACCACCAGCGGATACCCGGCGTGCTCGGCCACGGCCGTCAGCTCCTCGACGGAGCCGGCGAACCAGAACGGCACGGTGGGCAGACCCAGTTCGTCGGACGCCAGCCGGCGCAGGCCCTCACGGTTCTGGCTCAGGCGGATGCTGCGCGGCGTGGGCAGCACCTCGCTGTCGCCGCGTTCGGCCGCCGCGATCAGCGCGTCGGCGGCGATGACGCCGGACTCGGCAGCAACCACGTACTGCGGTTTCTCACGCGCGATGACGGCGCTGAGTTCGTCGGCGTCGTTCAGGTCGACCACCGCGGTGCGGTCGGCGACGCCGTGGGCGGGCGCGTCATAGCGGTCGACAGCCACCACCACACCGCCGAGGTTCTGGAATGCCAGCGCGAGCTCCCGGCTCAGCGCACCGCCGCCCAGCAGCATCACGGTCGGGCGATGGTCGGCAGCGTCGGGGCCGACGACAGGTTGCGGCTCCGGGTCGGTGTCGGTCTCCTGGTCGGCGGCCGCCCGGTCCCCGGGTTCCGTGTCGTCAGGGTCCGGCGCAGTGTCCTCCGGGGCCGTATCGGCCACCGAATCGTCGGTCACATCGGTGTCATCGGGACCGGCGCCGGCGGACTCGTCGGCAGCGGCATCGTCGGTCAACGCACCCTCAATCGATTCACTCATCGCACGTCCAGCCTGCCAGATGCTCAACCGACCCGATGGTCGATGTAGCACCAACGCCAGCTCTCACCCGGTTCGGCCGAGCGCATGACGGGGTGGCCCGTCGAATGAAAGTGCTTGGTCGCGTGTTGGTGGGGACTGGAGTCACAGCACGCGACGTGGCCGCACGTCATACACATCCGCAGATGAGCCCAAGTACGCTCACCTAGTTCTGCACAGTCCTGGCAGTAGCCAGGTGTCTGCGGTCGCGGCTCGGCGATGTCGGCCGTGAGGTGTTCACAGGTTCGAGGCGTCGGGCGCGACTCACGTCGGCGTGATCTCCTCAACATTTGACCAAGGATAAGGAACAGCTGGGTTAAGGAGGTCGGACGACGTGGGTGCCTCATTGCTGGCGGCCCTGGTGGTGGCGGTGCTGGTGGCCGCGGTCGCCCGCCGGTTCGACGTATCGGCACCATTGGTGCTGGTGGTCGCGGGTCTCGCGGGTAGCACGCTGCCCGGGTTCGGCGACGTCGCGCTCGACCCCGACCTGGTGTTGTTCGTGATCCTGCCGCCCCTGCTGTGGTCTGCGGGCATGGAGAGCAGTTACGTCGCGCTGCGGCGCAACATGCGGTCGATCGGCCTGCTGGCGGTCGGGCTCCCGTTGGTGACGACCTTCGTCGTCGGCATCGTGGCCTACCACACGGTGCCGGAACTGACCCTGGCCGCAGCGCTCACCCTCGGCGCGATCGTCGCGCCGCCCGACGCTGTGTCGGCCACGGCGGTCGGCCGGCGGCTGGGCCTGCCGCGTCGCACCATGACCCTGTTGGGCGGCGAGAGCCTGCTCAACGACGCCACCGCGCTGACGGCCTACAAGGTCGCCCTCGCGGCCGCGATCGGCGCCGCCACGAGCTGGGGCACCGCGCTGGGCACCTTCGCGCTCGCCGCCGTCGGGGGCCTGGTGGTCGGCCTGGTGCTCGGCATGCTGGTCCACTACGTCCGCACGCGCCTGGACGACCCGCTGGTGGAGAGCGCGATCGGTTTGGTGGCCCCGTTCTCGATCTATCTGATCGCCGAGGAGGCCCACGGCTCGGGCGTCATCGCGGTGGTCGTGGCGGCCCTGCTGCTCGGGCAGCGCGAAACCCAGGCGAGCTACGCCACACGCCTGCAGGACAAGGCCGTGTGGAAGGCGCTGCAATTGGTGCTGGAGTCCTTCGCGTTCCTGCTCATCGGTCTTCAGTTGCCCGCCGTCGTCGGCGAACTCGCGGGCATCTCGGCCGCTACTTTGGCGATCTCGTCGGCGGCCGTGCTCGCCGCGGTCATCGGGGTACGCATCGTCTGGGTGTACGGATGCACCTACCTCGGGCGGCTTTTCACCAAGAACCACGAGCCGCCGCCGTCGCACGCACAGGTGTTCATCCTGTCGTGGGCGGGTATGAGGGGTGTCGTGTCGCTGGCTGCTGCGTTCGGTATCCCGTTGATCACCCTTTCGGGAGAACAGTTTCCGGGGCGGGCACAACTGTGCTTCCTCACGTTCGTCGTCGTGGTGGGCACGTTGCTGCTCCACGGGCTGACCCTGCCGTGGTTCATCCGGGTGCTCGGCGCCGAGGGCGACGAGGCGCACAGCGACGCGATCGCCACCGCCGCCGCGCAGGACAAGGCGGCCAGGGCCGCCGCCGAACGGCTCGACGCGCTGCTCGCCGAACAGCCTGCGAGCGCGGAGGTATCGCACCGCGCCGCCGATGTGTTGCGCGCCTGGAACACGCGCCGCCGCAACGCCGCGTGGGAACGGCTGGGGCGCGACGAGGAGGACATCGGCGAGAGCCCGACCTCGGCCTTCCGCCGGTTGCGGTTGGAAATGCTTGCCGCCGAACGGGAGACGTTCATCGCCGAGCGTGACGCCGGCCATATCGATGACGAAGTGTTACGTACCGTGCTCCATGGGCTCGATCTGGAAGAGGCGACGCTGAACCGTGATTAAACGCTTGTCGTGGCTGGCCGTGCTGGTTGTGATCATCTCGGGTGGCCTGATGGGGGTGCTCAGCGGCGGTGATTCGGCCTCGCAGTCCCCGGTGGCGGTGCCCTCGGACGCCGAGTCGGCGCGGGCCGACGCGCTACGTGCGGACTTTCCGGGAGGCGATCAGGCTCCGGCCATCCTGGTGGTGACCCGCGCCGACGGCGCCGAACTCGGTCCCGACGACATCGATGCGGCCGCCGAGGCGCGCCACCGGATGAGCGACGCACCCGGCCCGCCGATGGTGGTCAGCGACGACGGCAAGGCCGCGATCTCGACCGTGCCACTGGACGCCACGCTCTCGGGGTTCGCCCTCACCGACGAGGTCAAGGAGTTGCGTGCCAACGCCGCCGAGGGGCTGCCCGGCGACCTGCGCGCCGAGGTGACCGGCGGCCCGGCGTTCGGCGCCGATATCGCGAATTCCTTTGCGGGAGCCAATGTCACGCTGCTGGCGGTCACGGCCATCGTGGTGGCGCTGCTGCTCATCGTCACCTACCGCTCCCCCATCCTGTGGCTCGTGCCGCTCCTGGTGATCGCCTTCGCCGACCGTGTCGGATCGGTCGTGGGCACCGCCGTCGCGTCCGGCCTCGGCATGAACCCGGACGGTTCGACCGGTGGCATCACGAGCGTGCTGGTGTTCGGAGCGGGCACCAACTATGCGCTGCTGTTGATCTCGCGTTACCGCGAGGAACTCGGCCGCACCGAGAATCACCGCGACGCGCTGCAGGCCTCGGTGCGCGCGGCCGCACCGGCGATCATCGCCAGCAACGCGACCGTGGTACTGGCGCTGCTGACACTGCTTTTCGCGACCGCCCCGAGCAACCGCAGCCTGGGCGTGCAGGCCGCGTCGGGCCTGGTGGTCGCGGCGGTGTTCGTCCTGATCGTGCTGCCGCCGCTGCTGGCGCTGTGCGGTAAGAGGCTGTTCTGGCCGTTCATCCCGAAGGTGGGCGCCACGGCGCTCACCGAGAGCGGCGTCTGGCACCGCATCGCGGATACGGTGGCGCGCAGGCCAGCCCGCGTGGTCGTGGTGTCGGTGGCCGGTCTGGCGCTTCTGTGCACCGCGCTGCTGACCACGCCGATCGGGCTCACCCAGACCGAGCAGTTCCGCGTACAGGCCGAGTCGGTGTCGGGCTTCGAGACGGTGTCCGCGCACTTCCCCAGCGGCCTGACGGATCCCACGCGCGTGATCGCCTCGACCGACAAGGCCGCGGCCGTGCAGCGCGCCATCACCGACACCGAGGGTGTGGTGTCGGCGAGCCCGGCCGGTGAGTCACCCACGGGTCTCACGCAATGGTCGGTGGTCCTCGGCGCCGATCCCGCCTCCGATGAGGCGTTCGAAACGATTGACGCACTTCGCGGTTCGGTGCAGCAGGCCGACGCCGACGCTGTGGTCGGCGGTTCCGACGCGCAGGCCCGCGACGCGGCCGCGGCCGCACAGCGCGACCGGGCCGTGGTGATCCCGGCGATCCTCGTGGTGGTGCTCGCCGTGCTGTACATCCTGCTGCGGTCGGCGTTCGCGCCGCTTCTGCTGGTGGGTGTCACGGTGCTCAGTTCGCTGGCGGCCCTCGGCCTCGGCGGCTGGGCGTCGGTGCACATCTTCGGGTTCCCCGCACTCGACAACAGCACGCCGTTGTTCGCGTTCCTGTTCCTGGTGGCACTCGGCGTCGACTACACGATCTTCCTGGTCACCCGGGCACGCGAGGAGACCCCGCAGTACGGCAACCGCGAGGGCATCGTGCGCGCGGTGTCGGCCACCGGCGCAGTGATCACCAGCGCCGGCGTGGTGCTGGCCGCGGTGTTCTGCGTGCTGGGGGTGCTGCCGCTGATCGTGCTGACCCAGTTGGGCATCATCGTCGGCCTGGGCATCCTGCTGGACACGTTCCTGGTGCGCACGGTCATCATCCCGGCGCTGTTCACCTGGATCGGCCCGAAAATCTGGTGGCCCGGCCTGCGCGCCGAACCGTAAACCGGTCTGACCAGGAACTTCTCAGCAGTTTTGCAGTCGCGGGTAGCGTCGGTGCATGACCCAAGCGCAAGCGCTCCCGCCACTGCACATCCGGCGCGACGCGTTCGATCCCACACCCGAACTCGGCGAGATCCGCGCGGGCGAAGGCGTGCACGTCACGGTCAACCCGTTCGGTATGCAGGTGTACCTCGTCACGCGGCACGAGGACGTCAAGACCGTCCTGTCGGATCACGAACGGTTCTCCAACAGCAGGCCGCCCGGATTCGTCCTCCCGGGAGCACCGCAGATCTCCGCCGAGGAGCAGGCCAGTAACCGGGCCGGCAACCTGCTGGGCCTCGACCCGCCCGAACATCAACGCCTGCGGCGCATGCTCACCCCGGAGTTCACCATTCGCCGCATCAAGCGGCTGGAGCCGCGCATCGTCGAGATCGTCGACGCTCATCTCGACGCCATGGAGTCGGCAGGCCCACCCGCCGACATCGTCGCCGATTTCGCGCTTCCCATACCGTCTTTGGTGATCTGTGAACTCCTCGGCGTGCCGTACGAGGACCGCACCGATTTCCAGCAGCGGTCGGCGCGGCAACTGGACCTCTCGGCACCGATGCCCGAACGCCTTGAGTTGCAGCGGCAAGGGCGCGCCTACATGCGCGGACTCGTCGAGCGGTCACGCACCCGGCCCGGCGACGACATCCTCGGAATGCTGGTGCGCGAGCACGGCACCGAACTGACCGACGACGAACTCATCGGCATCGCCGGACTGTTGCTGTTGGCGGGCCACGAGACCACGTCCAACATGCTGGGCCTCGGAGTGCTCGCGCTGCTGCGCCACCCCGACCAATTGGCCTGCGTGCGTGATGATCCCGACGCCGTCGGTCCCGCCATCGAGGAGTTGCTGCGGTGGCTGTCGATCGTGTCGACCGCACTGCCGCGCATCACCACCACCGACGTCGAACTCGCCGGCGTGACGATTCCCGCGGGCCACCTGGTGTTCGCATCCCTGCCCGCGGGAAACCGCGACCCCGAGTTCATCGACGACCCCGACACTCTGGACATCCGGCGCGGCGCACCGGGCCACCTGGCGTTCGGTCATGGCGTCCACCACTGCCTCGGGGCCCCGCTGGCCCGCATGGAGATGCGCATCGCGCTGCCCGCACTGTTGCGCCGGTTCCCGACGCTGGCGCTCGCCGAACCGTTCGAGGATGTCCGGTGGCGGCCTTTCCACTTCATCTACGGGCTGCAGTCGTTGGCGGTAGCGTGGTGACTGCCATGAAGATAGAAGCGGACCGCGACAACTGCATCGCTTCGGGCAACTGCGTGATGGTCTCCGAGGCGTTGTTCGACCAGGACGAGGACGGCGTCGTCACGGTTCTGGTCGACGAGGTGCCCGACGACGAGGTCGAGCACGCCCGCGAGGCCGTCAGGCTGTGTCCGGCGAGTGTGCTGCGGCTGACGGGCGACTGAGCCCGCTCAGGGCTGTCCGGGCAGCAGCATGATCATCAGGCCGTTGGCCTCGGCGAGGAGCTTGCCCTCACCGTCGCGCAGCTCGGCGTTGACAAAGGCCTTGCGTCCCTCGGCCTCACGGATCCACCCGCGCGCCTGCAGCGGGGTGTCGATCGGCGTCACGGCGCGGTAATCGACGTGCAGGAAGGCCGTGCGGCTGATGGGGCGTCCGGCCGCGTGGATACACATGCCGAACAGCGAGTCGAAAAGCATGGGCAGCACGCCGCCGTGGACGGCGTAGTTGCCGCCCACGTGGAAACGACTGAACTGCACGGTCAGCAGCACCTCGTCGGCCTCGAACTTCTCGACCGTCCAGGGTGGCGCCAGCAGGCTGCCCGCGCCGGGCAGTTCCGGGACGCGATTGGCCGGCCCGACGCCCTCGCCCGCCTCGTAGGGATCGAGCAGCGCAACCAGTTCCTCGACCAGGTCGGCGGCCTTGTCCCACGTGGCGGCGTCCGGGTCGGCCGAGACCGCGAGATCCTGCGCGCGGCGCATCGCGGTGAGGAAACGGCCGAATCCCGGCCCGGGCTCGGCGGCCTCGAACACGGGGAAGCCGCCGTGCTCGCTGTGGTATTTCGGGTCGGTGCGGCGCGGGTCCAGTCCGAAGTCAGCCGACATCAACGGGCAGCCAGCACGTCACGGCGCACGATGGTCTGATCCCGGCCCGGCCCCACACCGATGCACGAAACATACGCTCCGGCAAGCTCTTCGAGGCGCAGCACGTAGTCGCGGGCCTTGGCGGGCAGATCCTCGAACTCGCGTGCGCCCGAGATGTCCTCCCACCAGCCCGGCAGTTCCTCGTAGACGGGCTCGGCGCGGGCGATGTCCGACTGCGTCATCGGCATCTCGTCGACACGCTTGCCGTCGACCGTGTAGCCGACGCACACCGGCACTGTCTCCAGGCTCGACAGCACGTCGAGCTTGGTCAGGAAGTAGTCGGTGATGCCGTTGACCCTGGTCGCGTAGCGCGCGATCACCGCGTCGAACCAGCCGCATCGACGGGCGCGGCCGGTCGTGACACCGACCTCGCCACCGGTCTTGGCCAGGTAGGCGCCATGCTCGTCGAACAGTTCGGTGGGGAACGGACCGGAGCCGACGCGCGTGGTGTAGGCCTTGAGGATGCCCAGCACCGTGGTGATGCGGGTGGGCCCGATGCCCGAGCCGACCGCGGCGCCGCCTGCCGTCGGGTTCGACGACGTGACAAAGGGATACGTGCCGTGGTCGACATCCAGCAGGGTGCCCTGCGAGCCCTCCAGCAGCACGGCGTCGTCGTTCTCCAGCGCCTGGTTGAGCAGCAGTCGCGCGTCGGCGATGCGATGCTTGAAGCCCTCGGCCTGTTCGAGCAGGTTCTCGAGCACCTCGGCGGGCTCCAGCGCCTTGCGGTTGTAGATCTTGACCAGCACCTGGTTCTTGAATTCAAGTGCGGCCTCGATCTTTTCGGCCAGCACCTGCTCGTCGAGCACGTCGGCCACCCGGATGCCGATGCGCGCGATCTTGTCCTGGTAGCACGGGCCGATACCGCGGCCCGTGGTGCCGATCTTCTTGCTGCCGGCCCAGCGCTCCACGACCTTGTCGATCGCGACGTGGTACGGCATCAGCAGATGGGCGTCGGCCGAGATCAGCAGGTTCGACGTGTCGACCCCGCGATCCTCGAGGCCCTTCAGCTCGGTCAGCAGCACGCCCGGGTCGACCACCACACCGTTACCGATGACGTTGGTGACCCCGGGTGTGAGGATGCCCGAGGGGATGAGGTGCAGCGCGAAGTTCTCCCCGGTGGGCAACACGACGGTGTGTCCCGCGTTGTTGCCGCCCTGGTAGCGAACTACCCACTGCACGCGTCCACCGAGTAGATCGGTGGCTTTACCTTTGCCCTCGTCGCCCCATTGGGCCCCGATGAGCACGATTGCCGGCATGGCGTACTCTCCCGCCTATCTCCGCGCCTGGAAGTGGTGCAGCCGGTAGGTCACCTTATCCCAGAGCACGCGCGGAGCCACAATTCTGTTTGCGTGCCAGGAGTGGTTTTGACTTCCTCAACTGCCGTGTTCGCCGGCGAGACGGGCCCCGTGCCGCGCCCGCTGCGGGGGTTACCCACCGTCGGCATCGACGACGTCGACGCGCATCACCGGGTGATCGTGACGGGGTCCGCGGGTGATCTGGCCGCGGTGCTGACGCGGTTGCTGAAGGCCGATCGGCTCGATGTCGAGGTCGCGCACGCGCGCACCAGCTGGTCGGCGCGTCGCGCCCTGCGCGGTTCCGCCCGGCGAGTGCCGCTGATCCGCGACGAGACCGGAACCGTACTCGTTTCCGCTGCTGAGTGGCACGGCAAGGAGGCCGCCCCGCTTGAGGGCGAGGCGATCGTCGACGACACGGTGCTGTTCGACGGCCAGGCGCACGGCGTGCGGATCGAGCCGCTCGACGCGGTGCCGGGCCTGCGTGCGAGCGTGCTGTCGCGCCGGGGCAGGCCGCTGGGCTGGGTCAGTGGGCGCGCGGCTCAACTGGGCACGCCGGGCGCCGTGGTGGTGCGCGACGGCGCCACGATGGCGCGGCCGGTACGCCGCTCGACGTTCTACCGGCACACCCAGGGCTGGCTGCGCGTCGGCTGACGCGCGTGCTCGGCCGGCGCGTCCACCGGCCGGTACCGTCGAATCGTGAACATCCGTCCACTGCGCCAGTCGGTGCGGCCGAGCCCGATCTTCTTGCTCGTCATCGCGGTCACCGCCGCCGGTGGCGCGCTCGCCTGGATCGCCGCCGACACCATCAGACCGCTGTCGTACGTCGGGGTGTTCATCCTGGTCATCGCGGGCTGGCTGATGTCGCTGTGCCTGCACGAGTTCGGCCACGCCTTCACGGCATGGCGCTTCGGCGACCACGGCGTCGAGACCCGCGGCTACTTGACACTCAACCCGCTGAAGTACACGCACCCCATGCTGTCGCTGGGCCTGCCGGTGTTGATCATCGCGCTGGGCGGCATCGGTTTCCCCGGCGGCGCGGTGTACCTGCAGACGCACTGGATGACGGCGCGGCAGAAGTCGATCGTGAGCCTCGCGGGGCCCGCGGCCAACCTGGTGCTCGCGGTGCTGCTGCTCGGGCTCACCCGCGCGTTCTGGGACCCGGCGCACGCGGTGTTCTGGTCGGGCATCGCGTTCCTGGGTTTCCTGCAGGTCACCGCGCTGGTGCTCAACCTGCTGCCCATCCCTGGGCTGGACGGCTACGGCGCGCTGGAGCCGCACCTGAATCCCGAGACCCAGCGTGCGCTGGCGCCGGCCAAGCAGTGGGGATTTTTGATCGTGGTGGTCCTGTTGATCACCCCGGCGCTCAACCGCTGGTTCTTCGAGCTCGTCTACTGGTTCTTCGACTTCTCGGGTGTGTCGAGCTATCTGGTGTCGGCCGGCGGCCAGCTCACTCGCTTCTGGTCGGCCTGGTTCTAGAGTTCGGCGAGCACCGCGCGCAGGTGCCCGGTCAGGTTGCCCTCGCCACCCCGGTAGATCGGGCTCGCGCCGTCTGACAGCAGCATCCGCAGGCGTGCGATTCCGTGCGCGCGTACCGGCGCGGGTGCCTCGAGGCGCTCGCGGATCTCGTCGAACAGCGTGGC
>Ga0182742_1003386_pt1 | contig 15696 bp, 22 predicted proteins | sample eDN5th37CBELigMG_FD_128880 | JGI IMG/M metagenome (GOLD analysis project Ga0182742, IMG submission 128880) | Enriched Miracle-Growth compost microbial communities from Emeryville, California, USA - eDNA 5th pass 37_C BE-Lig MG (version 2)... ...
GTGATCGGTGTTCCATTGCAATCACTACCTGATACATATAAAACCTTTTCCCCTTTCAAGCGATAATACCTCGCAAGTATGTCCCCCGGTAACAAACTTGAAAGATGACCGAGATGTAACGAACCGTTCGCATAAGCCCAGGCACCACCAATAAAAATACTCATAATATAAACCTCCTACAGTGATTTTTTGAAAACAAAAAAACCCCGCCCTAACTATAAAAAGTTAAGGGCGAGGTTTTTATTTCCACGCGGTACCACCTTAATTCGCAAATGATTTACACCATTTGCCTCCACAAGTACGGAGCAAGAAAAAGTTGCTCTTATACTGTGACATTGATAACGAGTGCCAACTCTCGTCGTATCCTACTAAAACAACTAGTTCGTTCAGTACGAAGCTCAGAGACCATTGTTCAAATGAATGTTTTTGCTTCTTTTCAGCTACCGAAGCTCTCTGGGGAAAAACAAATTCATTTTACTTTTTCTCTTCATTGCCATTATTTCATTAAGGTTAATTAACGAATATTTTATTCTTAAATACATATGGAGTCAATCTAAATCTGCCCACTATTCTAAATTTTTCTAATTAATATGAAATCGAACCTCAAACATAGTCCGTGGAACAAGACTGTGAAACAAGATTTTTCGGGGAGTCGCTGTGACTTTTTATATTCGAAGATTGAAACCTAGGAGTCTTTATAATCGTATGAACAACTAGTAAGGAGGGATAGACATTGTTTTTTCCATCAAAACGAGATGTATGGATGACGTTTATTATTTGGTTGTTTGCGTTGTTATTAATGGTGCCACCTGTTTTGTTTCCAGAGTTTGGCGTTTGGATGACACCTGATTTTTTTGATCAGCAATGGATAAAAATTGTGATTTTATGGTCAATTGGCTTGTCATTATTGTGGATATGGTTTAAAACGGGCTACACCATTGAAGACAACACTCTTAAAATTCAATACGGGCCTTTTAAGAAGAGGATCAAGATTGAAGAAATCACCAGCATTAGAAGAACGAGAAATCCATTTACAGACCCCGCTTTATCTATAGATAAAATCGAAATCAACTATGAACGGTATAAAACAATTGCGATTTCGCCCAATGATCATGTCGTGTTCGTGCATCAAATGTTAATACAAAACCCTTCGGTAAAATTTGATAGCCAGTTTGAAGACGAAATCACCGAGCAGCCATAGTTTAACAAAAAATGAATGAAACTTTTATTTTGCATTGCCGTCGAAGTATATATACGAGGGGGTTTTAAATGAATAAAATGATTATGGTATGTTTATTCCTTGTTGTTATTTTGAGTGGTTGTATGAACATGAACTCGAATGTTGCTGAAATATCAGAGGCAGAAGCGAAACAAATTGTTCTTGGTTCCCACACACAAGACATTGGTGAAGTTGAAATCATTTCTGTAACGACGAAATCTAATAAATATATAATTGAATGGGAAAACAAAGAAAACTGTGAAAACGGTACAGACAGTATTAGCATGAAAAGTGGTGAAATAAAAATGATTGAAGCCTCGATATGCTAGTCGTAATTTAACAATCTCGAGCTCATGGTAGTACACCATATCGGATTAGCCGAGGCTGGTCCTTTATTTTTTCTATATTCTCCCTTGGATACTAGTACTCTTGTACAATCATATTTATATATTTTATGGTTCTGCAAATTCAATACGCACCTTAATAACCAAATGAGTTGTGTAGTTAGCCACTATAAAGGTATTTATTCTTATCGCTAAAACAGGTTTTAAAAGTAGTGCGAGTTTGTATAGTAAAATACATAAATTGGGCTATTAAAAATTCATACATCAAAAAAATGAGGTGCAAATTTTCATAATAATTACACCTCCAAAGGCTATGATATTTTCCGTTTTTCCAAACTTTATTCAACCGATTATCCGAGCAAACTCTGAGCTTTTTTAACTAGCTTTCGCTTGTTTCTTTTCCATTTTATTTATCATCCACTCTCCGATTAAAGCAATCCATAGAGATGAAACAAACCACCTTAAATTTGCATCAAAAAATTCTCTACCAATATTAAAAAACGCTAAAGTAAATGCTCCAGCACTAATAAAAGCGACCGTCTGGAACAATCCTTTCAAAAGTTTCATTTGTAACCTCCAGATCAAATCCACATAAAAGATTTTTCTATTTAAAGGTATTCTAGATGAAGAAAATTAATATTTTTTAGGATACTAGGCTTTCATAGAATAAATCGCTTGTTCCGCCCCAAACCTGATTACCTTGTGTTCTAACTGCATCCCTACCCTTTCTAGGAGTCGACATGACCGTTCATTAGCAGTTTGAGTTTCAGCGACGATTTTTTCTTGTTTTAGATCGGTAAAAGCGTATTGGAGCACCCGCTGAACACCCTCACTTGCATAGCCTTTTCCCCACCACTTTGGCAAAAATTGATAAGACACTTCCAAAAAATCTCCATCATGATGAGGATCTAGTGAAACAAGACCAATAAGATTCTTTGTTGTTTTTTCTCGCACAACCCAATAGAATTCATTTTCACATGGATTGATCATCCTGTTCAATGATTCTTGTTTGTATGTTTCTTCTCGAATTCCACCAAGGAATTTCCGCACTTCTGGATGGACAAATAGTTTTTTTGTATCCGAAGAATCCTCTTTTTCAAAAGGTTGTATTGTACATCTTTCCGTTTCAATCAAAATAGTCTTCCTCCCCATTTTTCCACAGATACTACTCGCTTGTTGTAGAAAAACCACCACCAGCAACTGCTAACCAAATTTTAACAAAGTCGTTGTCAGTCTAATATTCAATGAAATATAATTTATAAGTCTTAAAGTTGAAAATGTTGAAAATGCTATGAACCTATGACGATATGGATGGTGAACAAAATGTTCCTAAATGCAAAAATTGAAACGGACCGATTAATCTTGCGGCCTCTCATCGAGGAAGATGTGGTGCCTATTTTTAAAATGGCGACAGAACCAAACCACTTTACCTATCAGCCTGATACGCCTCCTGCCGATGTCACAGAAATTGAAAACATGGTTCAATGGTCAAAAAACTGCAACCAAAAAAATACACCTGAGAAAATTTACAAGTTTAATTTGGCTTTTGTTTTAAAAGAAACGCTCGAAACGATTGGGATTGGGGGTCTCGGTCCACATGACATCGATCCGCAAGAAATAGAAATCTACTACGGCATTCAAGAAGCCTTCCAAGAACGTGGCTTCACTAGTGAAGCAGCGGAAGCCATTTTAAACTATGGATTCAACACCATCGGCTTAAAGAAAGTCATCGCAACCGTACATCCGGAAAATACGGCGTCGAAAAGAATCATAGAGAAACTCGGTAAGAACGACTGTAAAATACTATCAGGATTGACAGGGGAAAACAGTGCGTTTAACAGTTATTTGCTTTATACTCTAGTGAAATCAGAATAAACCCAAAATGCGAATGCTGCTTTTTTAGAGCAATCGCATTTTTTCTTTAGTTATGATCAAAATGACTTATACTCCCTTTTCTCGAGTACATATTCCCCATTGATACTCTTTATCACAACATCAAAATTTTGATGATAAGGATGCATAAATAATTCGTATTGAATTCTACGCTCTTCATGAGATTCTCGTAAATAGTTTAAACTGGTTCCTCTTTCAGACACATCGCGAACCGATCTTCTTTGAAACTCGGTTTCTCCATCTGTATAGAGATAGATTTTCAAATCAAACAAATCGGGATTCACAAAGGCCACACTCATTCCTTCAACAATATTCCCTATGTACTGAGAAGAAATTAGAGTGCTATTTTTATAATGAGTGTCAATTGTGTAAAAGTCTAAACCATCTTTTATCATGGTTACATCTCTCTGTAGCGCTAAAATGTTGTGTGCCGCAGGATGACACGCTGTCATTTTAGAATGATGATTTTCGCTGTTATATTCGTAATTTATTGAGCTGTACATCCTAAGGTCAGAGCCAATAATATAAGGGTCGGTGTTCAAATAATTTACATCGTTAGGTTCCAGCATTTTTAATAGCTTAGTTGCAAATGTTGTCTTGCCAGATGCCCCATGACCTGATATCCCTATGATGACTCGGTTTTCGTTTTTACTGATAAAATTGGCGACTTCCTGTAGCACATTTTCCATTCGTTTCCCCATTTCGTGTATATTTTTAAAGTTGCCACTCCCTTATAAAGAGGACCTTCTCCATTCGTTTCGGTGGTTAGCGCACATATAATTTTACTCATCATGAACCATAATCAATTCTATTAATCCGATGATTTCTTCATCAACACCTGTATCAACGGTTACGAGCTTTGTATTTTCAATGATTTCTTTATAGAAATCTTCTCCTGCAGGATATTGTCCGTCCCAACGTAAAGGAACGTTGTAAACATTGATTGTGCCATCTCCATTGCCACTATAGGTAACGGATCCATCGATTAAACGCGAACCAGCCAACTGAATCACATCTTCTGGATAACTCGCGCTGGTTTCATCATCAGGATTAAGCGGCGTACCCGCTGGAATCAGTCGAACATATAAGCCATCCACATCTTTATTGGGTCCAAGTTGCAACCAAACTCTTGCATATTCAATTTGTTCACTCGAATATGTAGCTAAAGGGTCTTTTACTTGCTGCTCGTCGTCCTTCTTGTCACTGTTTTCGGAAAGCTGGTCACTTTCTGAAGAGTCCTCCGTTGCATCAGAAGTTTCTGTGTTTTGTTCCTCATTTGTTGATGTATTTTTATCTGTTGTGTCTTTGGCAGTAGATCCGACCGCAGAACTATTCTCCGAAGAATTTTTTGATGTTTCTTCATTGGTATCGCCAGCACATTCTCCTAGCAATAGCAAAGCCAAGGCCGAAGAAAGAATTAGGGATCCTTTTTTCATCTGTTTATTCATCCTTTCATATAAATCGTATGAAGGTTTAGTCATTAATTTCGCTTTGTAGTGGTCAAGAACTATTTATGCAAGAATATTCACACTTCTACGAATAGTTTACCATAGTATGCTAAAACTCCTAGTAAATTTGTAAACGTAAAACATCTATCATATTAAAAAGGCCCATACATAGTACTAAAATGTATGGTCCGATCGTATAATTTATTTTCGCAAATTTTTCTTCATCAATGCGGCCACTTGTTGAGAGTCATGGTGTGGAGAGTTTTCTAGATGCTGAATAACCCTTTCTTGTCGTTCTACAGGATGATTTTGACTTAATTTCGCTTTTGCTTCGATTTTGGTGATATGGATTCTGAACGCAACAATTCCCTTGCTCATTCCTTCTATAAAATAAGGTTCTACCTCATCTAATTGATAGGAACTGTTTGGGCCTTCATACTTTTTGACCAAGTCGTTTAGCGAGTCAAATACTAGATTGGGAGTTTCAATGACTTCAAGCTTTCCATATACATGGATGGACACATAATTCCAAGTAGGGACGGCTTTATTTGTTTCATACCAAGTAGGTGAAATATAGCAGTGAGGTCCTTGAAAAACTGCGAGAACTTGTTGGTGTTCAGCATCCTTCCATTGTTGATTCGGCCGGGCAAAATGACCGTATAAAGCCTTTTCCGATTTGTTTAACATGAGCGGAAGATGCGATGCGTAAGGTTCTCCTTCATGCTGAGAAAAAAGAGTCGCAAAGCCAAATTCTTCAATAACCTCATAAATTTCTGCTTCATCTTCCATTTTAAAATGCTTGGGAATATACATTCTCCCCACCCCTTTCAAATACAGTGATTATACTGTTTTGGTCATGATGAAATCGATTTGTTTTTCATCGCCCATATAAAAAGCATGTGCCCCGGTTTGAGTGAATCCCATTTTTTCATAAAAAGCGATCGCGTTTAAATTTTTCTCCCAAACGCCAAGCCAAATTTTCGTTTTCTTATTCTTTGAAGCGAGATCAATCGCATGATTGAACAAAATTTTTCCGAGCCCGTGTTTTTGAAACTTAGATTTTATATAAATCCGCTCGATTTCAAGAGATTCATCCCCCATGTCTTCCGACTGAGCATCATCGGTATTCACCTTTAAATATCCAGTAACTTCTTCGTTTACAGTAACAAAAAAGAATTGTGAAGCAGGATTGGTTAATTCTTTTTCTAATTGAGCTAAGTTAAAGGCCTTTTCCAAGTAGGTGCTCATATTTTCAGGTGAATTTTGATTTTTAAACGTTTCATTAAATGTTTCATAGCTAATGTTTTGCAGGGTATGTAAATCTTCAAGGGTACACTTCATTATATTTATAGTCATTTCAATTAAACACTCCTTCGTATATTCAATAAATTCGCTTGTTTCCCTTTTTTACAAACTCCCAGTCTTTTTCGACATTTTTTCTTACCCTATGAAGAAGGTGGTATAAGGTTTCTGCTTCTGTTTCAGAAAAACCATCTAATGCCACATTATTGGAGTAATCATTTTCTCTTTTGATAAAAGGACAAACGATATTCCCTTTTTCTGTTGGAAAGAGTTTTTTGATTTTTTTATTTTGGTGATCGTCTTTCTTTTCAATAAACCCATTGATTTCTAGTTTTTTGATTGCCCGAGCGGCTGTTGTTCGATCGACTTTGATCATTTCCGCTAATTTCTCTTGGATGATTCCAGGGTTTTCACAGATTCGCACCAAATACAAATACTGCCCTTTTGTCAGGTCATATTCTTTGAATTCGATATTGCTAATCGAATCCAATGCCCTCGCAATCATTCCGATTTCACGAAGAATTTCCATCATCATGAACTCCTTAGTGTGGATTTCTGTTATAAATATTTAAAAAGATTTTAAAAAACATACAGCTTAGGTTTTGTTGTAAATGCAACAAAACCAGCATAAACTTAATTTACTCTCTTTTTATTGCAATTGCAATAAAATTTACCAGCAAATGGGTAAATTTCCTACATGACAAATGCTGCGAATGATACAATAAATGTAGCGCTGGCTCTTCATTTGTTCGGACGGTATGGTTGCCCCCTCCGAGTGTCCAGGAAACTTTTATTCTTATGGATTTGAATGTTCTGCCTCTAAAGAAGCCTTTAATTTAATGCTTTATAAAAGTCTCTATAGCAAGATGCTGGGTTGTGCATCTTATCAGACGGAAATAAAGACGTGTTTGAACTGCAACCAGAATTTTATGAGAAAGAATTAAAAATAATTGGTTCGAGTGATGGTTGGGATTACAAAAAACATTCAAAATGGTATTTTGATCACATGAAACAGGAAGGTTCTATGTTAAATAAATTATCTGAATGGAAAATTAGGAAACAAGAACTAATTCAATGTTTTGAGGATTTGAGTCAAGGAAAAGTTCGTCCGTTGAAAGTGTTAATTGAATACTAATAGGTTTTAGATAGAGCTTGATTATGTTTCACCATGTAAATGCAAGGTTAATTGTGTATTACGTTTTAAGAATAGCAAGGTCCATATAACCTTGATTAAACTTGTGATGAATCGAATCCCCCAGGTTTATCCGTAGATGAAAGGAGAAAAATTTTATGAACCGTCCAATTTAACATCCCCTTATCTAGACAAGATTCATTTTAAAAATTGGGGGATATTGAATGAAATTGAATAAAAATTTTACGTTCCTACTATTGGGACAATCGCTCGCTAATATTGGTGATGTATTATACATGGTCAGTGTGATTAGTACGATTTTTGTTTTAACCGGTTCAGCAACGGCATCGTCATTTGTTCCATTTACGATTACTTCTTGCATGTTTCTTTCTAGTCTATTAACTCCTCTTTTAGTTGGGAAAATAAATCTAAAATGGTTAATGGCTGGGTCGCAAATTGGAAAAACGGTTTTGCTTTTTATTCTAGGATTCATGTTCATTGGAATAACGGCATCAAACTATATTTTCATTTTCCTCATCATAGGATTGATTGCGTTATTGGATGGATGTGCAAATCCGATTCGGCAAACATTGATTCCCTACTATGTGGATGCGAAAAAGTTGATTCAAGCGAATGGAATGGCTGAAACTGTTACCCAAGTCATCCAAGCGGTTATGTGGTTCGTCGGAAGTTTACTTTTATTGATTATGAATGCACAACAACTAGTTTGGTTGGTCGTTGGTTTATTCATATTGGCATGTGTTTTTCTTTGTTTATTAGAAAATGTCACGCATATAGCCGCTGAGCCTAATGGGAAATTTACACAGATGAAAGAGGGATGGGTCACTTTATCGAAAACTCCAGTGTTAAAAAGAATCGCTTTGATGGAGTTTTTCGAAACCCTTGCAGGGACCGTTTGGATCGCTGCCATTTTATATGTGTTCGTCAGCGATGCCTTGAACGTTGATGTAAGATGGTGGGGTTGGATCAATGGTGCTTTCTTTTTAGGGTTGATTTTAGGAAGTGCATACTGTCTAAAATATTCGACTGTTGTTGAAAAGAAGTTGGGAACTTTTATGTATGTTGGCTCCTTCCTAAGTTTCATAGTCACATTCTTTTTTAGCATCAACAGTATTCCAATCATTGCCCTATTTTTATCGTTCTGTATTGGGATTTTTGGACAAATTAAAAATATCCCTCAACAATCCGTTATCCAAACGAGCGTTTCAAAAGAAAAGCTGTCAACGGTTTATACTTCATTAGGTGCGATTGGAACGGGAATCTTTGGCATTGGTTCTCTTTTTATAGGCTTGCTAGCAGATTTGCTGGGGGTTAGAATCGTATTCATGATTTCAGGGCTTTTGCTTGCAGTGGTTAGCATAATTGTTCATCAAAATAAGTCTCTGTTTGTTAGAAAGTTTGAGCAATAAGCAATGAATGAAGGACTTTGTTACCTGCAAAGTCCTTCTTTTGAATTGGCTGTGTGATTGCTTGTGAAGACATCCACTTTAAAAGCTAGATTATAAAAATGCGTGGAACAAATCACGTTTTTCCATCCGATAATGTTAAACCTAGAAGACCACCAGAGAAAAAAAGGATAAAATTATTTAAGTTAATGTGGGTATTAAAAATACCCTCAACTATAGGGATACATGATCCACCTGCCAGAATAGTAAGAAAATTTTTCAGAGGAATACCGGACATTTAGTACACCTACCTGTTGTTAATTGTATTTTTTAATCATTTTCATTAATAAATCAACTTTTAACAACGAACTCTATTCCGTATTTCAACTGGAATATAATACTAGTTCGATACTAAAACTATAGAAAAAAAGAGCTTAGCAATCTCCTAAACTCTTTTTCAGTATTAATGGTTAAGCGTTACGAGCCAGCCATTCCGATAATGAACAAAGCGATGATAACCAAATAGCCAATAGGTAGGATAATCAAAACCGTTGCAGATGCTTTTCTCCAAAATCCGCTCGTACTATACCAAGAAGATAAGGCCGCAGCCACATAGCCAATGACAATGATCCAAACCCACAAATGCCCGATTTGTTTGCCAACGAGAGATTGGAGGATGAAATACGTTACTATTAAAATGAAGATTGATAATATCCCCAAGTATTTTCGCAAACTTGTCTCCCCCATTCCTAAGGAAAATTTTTTACCACAATGATACTGATCGTCTATCCCGCAGTACATGAAGGTTATCGTTAAGACGAAGGAGTTTTGGTACCTTGATGAAAAACCATCTTCCAATTTCCCTCGTTCTGCTTCCATATGGAACTACGCAAAGAATGTTGGTTGGTGCTTTCATTCAATACCAGGTATGTGGCTAATACAACATCATCCGATAAAAGACGGATTTCGAAATCACTCATTTTCATCTTTACGATTCCGATGCCATCTGCCGCAATCTCTTCGTCTTTATACAAAACCCTCCCTGAACTACCAAATTCAAAGAAATCGTCCGCTAATAATTTCTGTAGTTCCACTTTTGATGAGCGCACTTCTGGGCTTAATAATTTTTCTTCTAATTGTTTGATCTGTTTTTTTAAATCAATCTCTACTTTCATTTTAGAAGTCCCCTTTATACAATAACTCTAGACCTGTATTCCATAAGCTTTTACGATACTACTCAACCATTTCATGAAGAACCTTAAATGAACGCTCACACTCATCCCAAGTAAGATTTCCCATTAAAGCAAACTGAATCCAATTTCGTTTTAAGAGATAATTGCTTTCATAACTTACGAGTATCCCTTTTTCTTTTAACTGATCCCCAAAGGTTTTTGAAGAAATATCCTCAGCTAGCGAAAGTGTTAGAATCCCAGGTGAATAGGTATCATTCCCCAATATGGTAAATCCCAGTTTTGTTAACTTGTTTCGAACAGCACTCGCTAACGTGGATTTGTTTTCTATATTCACTTGATCTACTGCTACATGTAATGCCGCAACTAAATTGGAAGAATGGGTATACGGAACGCTATCCGCGATTGCGTACTGCCCTAAATCTAAGTACCTTGGGATTTCGGAAATCGGAGTCATCGGTTTTTGATGAAAAAGAATTGCCAAACCTGGATAAGCTCCTAATCCTTTTCCACTTACGGTACTTGCTAAATATACATCGTGAAAATCGACTGGTACAACTCCCACTGAACTGCAGGCATCCACACAGAGTTTGATGTTCCTTTTTTTAGTTAATTCTTTTAATGCATTCAAGTCGTAAAGATAACCTGTTGATGTCTCACAATGGACAGCCCAGATCCACTTGATTTCTTGATGCTGTTCAAGAAAATCGTGAATCTCCTTGATTGGAATTGGTTCATTCCATTGTTTTTTCATTGTATAGTAAGATAGTTTGAACCTTTCCGCATGATCGATTAACCGCTCACCAAATTCGCCATTGGCTAGAATCAGCCCTTTTTCAGCGAGTTGTTTGATTTGTGCAGCCACTAAATCATTCGCCAGTGTCCCTGTCCCAACGAGAATTTGAGCATGATTTGCGTTTACTAGTTCAGCTATTTTCGTTCGTAGCGTATTCATTTCGTTGATAAAATCGGATGATCGATGAGAAACAGGTGTGTTTTGAAATGCTTGTTCGACTTCTTTGCTAATGGATACTGGGCCAGGTAAAAAATTAATGATGTTTGGCACTTGCTTCTGCTTTCTTTGGTCCATCAATTTCGAAAATGCTTTGGATGTTGTTTCAAATTTTGCTTTTGTCAAATACATCGGCTGAAACATGGCGTCTTTTGTTCCAACCATAGGGCCGAACGGTTCAAAACCAATTTTTTTATAAAGACGAATTTGACGGTCAGTGCCAGAAATAAGAGCGATATTATAATTTTTTTCTAAGCAATAGTTCATCAGCATGTTCGCCAACTCGAAAAAGACCCGAGTTTTTCGATATTCTTTTTTCACAGCTAGCAAGCGAATTTCACAAGGGTTGGCGTCGTTCGGTAAATAATCATCGAGATTCGCAAGCTTATGATCAAGCGAAAACGGACGGTTGCTACGCACCGTAATCATACCGACGACCTTATCTTGGTCCTTGGCAATGAGGTAGACATTTTCCTCGTCGAATTTATCTACTAATCTACGACTTTCGTTTTGATGATGCTGCGGAATTTCTTCTACAAACGTTTCATAATTCAATTTGTAGATTTGTTCCATCTCCTCGGGTTCCGATGCCATTTTATAAGTAAGTTTATGCGGTTCCATCATTTTGCCTCCTTAAGCAAAGGCTATTTTCGTAAAGATTATTGTTAAAATCCTAAAGCCGATTTTAACGCCGGATAAGCCAATTTGTGCGTTCATACTAAGTTTACTGGCTCTAATCTCCTGATTAAAAGTTGCTATTCAGTGAAAACACAGCTAATTCTTTATATCAAATTTTGAGAAAAGAGCCTAAACAAAAGACCAGTTGATGAGTCAGTTTGTTCGATTTCCTTTTAAGTGTGAGAGCACAACCACAATCAATAAACAGAAGAGTCCAATTGCAAATGTGTTTTCTTCTAAAGCCCAAGCGGTGATTGGTATGGTTGCCATCGAAATTAATCCAGCAATCGTAAAGTTTCGAATCAGCAAGTAAAGAATTGCGACACTGATACCTAAAACAACAATCGCCTGTGGCACAACAAACAAGGTGAATGCCAAAAACACAGCGACGCCTTTCCCACCTTTAAAGCCAAGAAACAACGGCCAATTATGCCCAAGTAGCAAGAAAAAAGCGCTAACCAACAACATCATGTCTTGTTGTGGAAACAAAAGTGTGGTCGTATAAAGAGCGATCATCGTTTTGGCCACATCAATCAAAGCCGTATAAACAAATCCTTTTCTCCCAAGCAGTCTCCCAGCATTTCTGGCGCCAACATTCCCGCTTCCGAGCTGGCGAATATCTTTCCCAATCATCTTTTTTGTAATCAGATAAGCTCCGGTAATGCTTCCAAGAAAATAGGAAAGCAAAACAATAAAAATAATTTTTAGTATGATGTACTCCCCCCATTGACCCCTTTAGTCTTCTTGTTGGTATGTTTCAATGTATGTTTTTTCTATTATGTATGACAAACTTATTGCCTACAGGCTCTCTTGTCTTTTTCCATTCTTTCAGAGGGAATCATTTTTCTTAAGGTGTTTTTATCGTACCATAAAAATAACCTCATTTTTCCAGTTCAACCATTATTTTTTCTGAACTCTTCTAATCTTTTATTGGTTAAGGAAAGACTCGTATGCTTGGGGTTGAGATAATCGAAGCCCATCTTGATTAAGGTTTAACAATAAAAGTAAAAAAGGACATGTGCCAACGCACAAGTCCTTTTTTGTGAAACAATTTTTGTGAAACAAGATTTTCCGGGGCTTCCCTATGACTTTTTGATTTTCACGAACTTCCGTTTCCCTACTTGAACGATTAAATCCTCTGTAACCGTCAACTGAATATTGGGGTCTTCAACGGTGTTTCCGTTTAGTTTTACGCCGCGGTTGCTAATCATCCTTCTGGCTTCGCTTTTGGATTGGAATAAGTCCAACTGTACGAGGAAGTCGATGATTGATATTTCGCGTTCACCTTGCCAATTTACCTCAGGCATTTCATCTGGAATCGCACCTTTTTGGAAAACGGAGATAAAATGTTGTTCCGCTTTCTCTGCCTCCTCAGCACCGTGGTACATGCGAACGATAGTTTTCCCTAGAAGCATTTTCGCATCTCTCGGATGCAAGATACCATTCTCCAATTGTTCTTTAATAGATTGAATTTCCGACGGCTGTAGATCAGTAATCAGCTCAAAGTATTTGGCCATCAGCTCATCTGGAATCGACATCGCTTTTCCGTACATTTCCTGCGGGCTTTCATCAATGCCTATGTAGTTTTTCTTTGATTTAGACATTTTCTCTACGCCATGAAGTCCTTCTAACAATGGCATCAACAATGCAACTTGCTTTTCTTTGCCAAATTTCTCTTGGAAATGTCGGCCCATTAAAATATTAAAATGCTGGTCTGTTCCCCCTAATTCGATATCACATTCCAACATAACCGAATCGTATCCTTGCATGAGCGGGTAGAAGAATTCGTGAAGGGAAATCGGCTTTCCAAACGCAATTCTTTCCTCAAAGTCATCACGTTCTAAAAGTCGTGCAACCGTGATTTTGCCCGCCAATTGAATGACATCTTCAAAGTTTAACTTTGACAACCACTTGGAATTGTAATGCAGTTCCACTTTTTCCATATCAATGACTTTGGCAAATTGTTCGAAGTATGTTTTCGCATTATGTTTTACTTCTTCGTCTGTTAATTGTTTTCGTGCCACAGATTTCCCAGTTGGGTCACCAATTTTCCCAGTAAAGTCTCCAATGATCAATTGTATGATGTGACCATTCTCTTGAAATTGTCTCATCTTGTTTAAAACTACGGTATGACCAAGATGCACATCCGGAGCGGACGGATCTAATCCTAGTTTGATTTTAAGCGGCTTCTTTTCTAAAAGCGATTTGGCAATTTTATTTTCTAACTCCTCAGACGGAATGATTTCTTGAACACCTTGCTGGTAGATCTCCATTTGCCTCTTTACTTCAGTTCGTTGTGCTTCGTTTAATTGATCCATATTCGAATTCATCTTTTCTTCCTCCCTAAAAAAGAATATAAAAAAACCACATCCCTCTATAAAAAGGGACGTGGTTTAACTTTTACACGCGGTACCACCCTAATTGAAGGACAAAACATCCTTCCACTCTAAAAATAACGGAATCTCCGTTCTTTGTTTTTACCCAAAGAAAGCTCAGGGACTGTAATTCGTCAAATGACCTTTGTGTCGATTCGCACCAACCATCGACTCTCTGCAAACAGGGAGGTTATGACTACTAGGTTTCCCATCAAAGCTTTTTGCTGTATTTACTTATATTTTTACCAATGTTCCTTTTTCGAAAGACCGCCAATCATTCTAAAACTGATTATCCCGAATGATTGTTCTCAGGAAAAGCGTCATTGTCTTTTGTTCCTCGATCGATAAACCGGAAACAATTTCGACTTCTCCTTTATGGAAGCCTGGATAAAGTCCCGCCATCACTTGTTTCCCCTTTTCAGTGATAGAAACATATGTGATTCTTCTGTCTCGTAAATCATTTTTCCGAAAGCACAATTCCTTCTTTTCAAGTGTTTTCGTGATATTGCTGATGGTGGCTTTCGAGACCCCCGCCGATTCCGCAAGTTTTTTTGTCTCAACAGAATCCCAGATCCACAAATCATAAAGCATCGAAAACGCGGTCCAAGATAACCCATATTCCGCTAAAATTTCTTGTTCCATCTTATTTCGCACTCCCTGTGCAACTCGATAAAGATTGGTTACGACTGAAATTGCATCTAGATTTAATGAATCCATCGGAATATTTGCTAACTTATTAATCGTATCGATTTCTTCCGGAAGCAGTTCGCCCTCTTGATTAAACGAATGGATTTTGATTCACCTCTATAAATTGTCACAATCATTAGCTTTGAAACGATATTACCAAAAACGAAGATAGGATGCAAGACGCAATACTAAATTTATTTCATGCTCGAATGGAACACAAACAGGTTGAAGTCCATAACGGACCTCAACCTGTGGAACATTCTGTGAAACAAGATTATTCGGGGCGTCCCTGTGACTTTTTTTATGAAGTTCCGATCACTTTATCGATAATCCCGTATTCTAATGCTTCTTGTGCGCTCATGTAGTAGTCGCGTTCGGTGTCGGTGGAGATTTTTTTGAGCGGTTGACCGGTTCGTTCGGCGATGATTTTGTTGATATGTTCGCGCAGTTTCAAAATTCTTTTTGCCGATATTTCGATTTCGGTTGCTTGGCCTTTGACGCCACCAAGTGGTTGGTGGATCATGATTTCACTGTTGGGGAGTGCAAACCGCTTCCCTTTTGTACCGGCAAGCAAGAGCATTGCGCCAAAGGAAGCGGCCATGCCGATACAGATTGTATTCACATCAGGTTTAATATGCTGCATCGTATCGAAAATCGCAAAACCGGCGGTAACCGAACCTCCAGGACTGTTGATATAAATCGAAATATCTTTGTCTGGATTATCAGCCTCGAGAAATAAAAGCTGCGCAATCACGCTGTTTGCCACTTGATCGTTGATTTCATCGCCAATCATTACAATCCGGTCTTTTAACAACCGCGAATAAATATCATAAGAACGCTCTCCCCGGTTGGATTGATCAATCACATATGGAATGGTCGCCATATTCTTTCCTCCCTCAATAAAGTTAATTTATCTTCCAAATACTCGCTTATTCTCAAAATTTCATAACCACCCAATAGTTGCTACACCAAATTTATTGGATATAAATTGTATTACTTGAAATGATTTA
>Ga0182742_1003387_pt1 | contig 15689 bp, 13 predicted proteins | sample eDN5th37CBELigMG_FD_128880 | JGI IMG/M metagenome (GOLD analysis project Ga0182742, IMG submission 128880) | Enriched Miracle-Growth compost microbial communities from Emeryville, California, USA - eDNA 5th pass 37_C BE-Lig MG (version 2)... ...
CCGCTGACCTGCGTGCGGCCATGCGCCGACTGCGCCCGGGCGCCGGCAATAACGCGGATGCCGATCTTGTCGGCCTTTCGCCGGACAGCCGGGTCGATGTCGCGCCGCGCATCCACGATTGCGGCGACGTGGCTCCCCGCGTCATGCAAATCAGCGGCGGTCCGCCAGCCATCGTCGCCCGTCGTGACGACGACGCATTGCCGGCCCGGCGTGACGCCGAAGCGATTGACGTAGGCGCGAACCGCACCCGCCAGCATCACGCCCGGACCGTCGTTGCCGCCGAACACGATCGGGCGCTCGATGGCGCCGGACGCAAGCACCGCCCGCTTCGCGACGATCTGCCAATAGCGCTGGCGCGGCGCAAACGGCGGCGGCGCGGCAAGGTGATCGGCGACGCGTTCCAGGGCGCCATAAGTGCCGCCGTCATAGACACCGAAGACCGTGGTTCGCGGCATCAGCCGCACCTCGGGAAGGCTGGCAAGCTCGGCGACAACGGACGCGCGCCATGCATCGGCCGGCGCGCCATCGATCTCGCGCCGCTCGGACAGAAGACTGCCGCCGAGTTCGAAACTCTCGTCGCAGATCACGACACGCGCCCCGGAGCGGCCGGCGGCAAGCGCAGCAGAGAGTCCGGCCGGACCGGCGCCGATCACCAGCACGTCGCAATACAGAAACGCTCTTTCGTAATGATCGGGATCCGGCAGTCCGGCGGCACGGCCGAGGCCCGCGGCTCGACGGATGAAGGGCTCGTACAGCGTCTCCCAGAACGACGCCGGCCACATGAAGGTCTTGTAGTAGAAGCCCGCGCTCATGAACGGCGACAGGGGCGCGGTCATCGCCAGAAGATCAAAACGCAGCGACGGCCATCGATTCTGCGAAGCCGCTTCGAGCCCCTCGTAAAGCTCGATCATGGTCGCACGCGTATTCGGCTCGCGCCGCGCGCCGCTTCGCAGTTCGACCAGCGCGTTCGGCTCCTCGCTGCCCGCAGCCAGAATGCCGCGCGGACGGTGATACTTGAACGAGCGGCCGACCAGCGTGACGCCGTTTGCAAGCAGCGCGGAGGCCAGGGTGTCGCCCTGGAAGCCGCTATAGGTCCGGCCGTCGAACGAAAAGCGCAGCGGCCTTGAACGGTCGATGCGGCCGCCGGTCGGGAGGCGCGATGCCATCAGGCGCCTCCCTGCCGGCGCGAGAGCGTAACGTCACGCGCGGTCTTCACGCCAATGATGGCATGGCTGCGCGTATCGCGCTCCACCACCAGCCAGGCATGGCAGCCGGCGCCGTGATACCAGTATTCGCGATGGAGGCCGGCGGCGTTGGTGCGCTGATAGACATAGTCGAACATCGCGCCAGGATCGGCATCCATTCCGTTCGGCCGCACCGGATCGGCATCGCCGAGCACCGTGAATTCGCGCCGGTCGCGTTCGCCGCAATGGGGACAGGGAATGCGCATCGGATGCCTAGTGCAGGTTGGCCTGGGCGCCGACGCCCTTTTCGTCGATCACCGCACCGGTTGCGAAGCGATCGAGGCGATAGGCGCTCGCCACCGGATGCATCTCGTCGCGCGCGATCAGATGCGCGAAGCAGAAGCCCGAAGCCGGCGTCGCCTTGAAGCCGCCATAGCACCAGCCGGCATTGAGATAGAGCCCTTCGACCGGCATACGGTCGATGATCGGGCTGCCATCCATCGACATGTCCATGATGCCGCCCCAGTGCCGCAGCACGCGAACACGGCCAAGCCCCGGCCACACCGCCATGGCGCCTTCCATCACGTCCTCGATGACCGGGAGATTGCCGCGCTGGGCATAGGAATTGTAACCGTCGATGTCGCCGCCGAAGACGAGGCCCCCCTTGTCGGACTGGCTGACATAGAAATGCCCGGCGCCGAAGGTCATGACGATATCGATGAGCGGCTTGAGCCCTTCCGACACGAAGGCCTGCAGCACATGGCTGTCGATCGGCAGCCGCAAGCCCGCCATCGCCGCAAGCCGCGATGAATGGCCGGCAACCGCAAGCCCGACCTTGCGCGCGCCGATGAAGCCGCGCGTTGTCTCCACGCCGGTGACGCGGCCGCCTTCGACGCGAATGCCGGTGACTTCGCAATTCTGGATCAGGTCGACGCCACGCCGGTCGGCGGCGCGCGCATAACCCCAGGCCACCGCATCGTGGCGGACAGTTCCGCCGCGCCGCTGGAGCAGGCCGCCCTGGATCGGGAAGCGCGCATTGTCAAAATCGAGGAATGGCGCCAGCGCCTTCACACGGTCGCGGTCCAGCAGTTCGGCATCGACTCCGTGAATGCGCATCGCGTTGCCGCGGCGCGCATAGGCGTCGCGCTGCGGGTCGGAGTGATAGAGATTGAGCACGCCCCGCTGGCTAACCATCGCATTGTAGTTGAGGTCCTGTTCGAGCCCCTCCCACAACTTCATCGAATGCTCATAGAACGGGATATTGCCGTCCAGCATGTAATTCGAACGGATGATCGTGGTGTTGCGCCCGACATTGCCAGACCCGAGATAGCCCTTCTCGACCACAGCAACGTCCGTGATGCCGTGGTTTTTCGCGAGATAATAGGCGGTCGCGAGGCCATGCCCGCCGCCGCCGACAATGACCGCATCATAGGAGGGCTTGGGCTGCGGCTCGCGCCAGACCGGACGCCATCCGCGATTGCCGCGCAGCGCCTGGGACACGATGCTGAAAGCCGAGTAGCGCAAGGTCCACGCCCCGATGCGGCCCGACGCCGCGCGTCACCATTGATCCCCGGCCCCGGCGCCGGCTATTGTCCAGGAACGACGCCTTCTTGCCCGAAAGCGTCATCCGCCGGGTTTTTTCGAAAGCCGGTCCCCGCATGAGCGATCCCGCCGCCCCCCGCCAGATCGGCTTCCTGCTGATCCCGGGCTTCTCGCTTTTGTCCTATGCGTCCGCGGTCGAACCGCTGCGCGCGGCCAACGTCTTGTCCGGCCGGACGCTTTATCGATGGCTGCATGTGTCGGCGCAGGATCGCCCGGTCGCAGCGTCGAGCGGACTTGCGATCGCGCCGGACAGAAAGCTCGGAGACGATTTTCCGCTCGACATGATTCTCGTCTGCGCCGGGGGCAATCCCGCGCTTCACCGCAATGCGCGCATATGGTCCTGGCTGCGCAAGCTGGCGCGGCGGGGCGTGCGGATCGGCGGCGTGTCCGGCGGTCCCTATATTCTGGCGCGCGCCGGACTGCTGGACGGATTTCGCTGCACCATCCATTGGGAACATCTGGCCGCATTCCGCGAGGATTTTCCGCAGCTCGACACGCGCCGCACGCTCTACGAGATCGACCGCAGCCGCCTGACCTGCGCCGGGGGCATCGCCGGCTTCGACATGATGCGCGCCATCATCGCCGCGGATCACGGCCAGGCGCTTGCCGCCGCGGTGAGCGAATGGTTCCTGCAGACGCAGTTGCGCGCCGGCAGCGGCCCACAACGCCTGCCACTGCGCGAGCGCTATGGCGTCGCGCACCCGAAGCTTCTTGAAGCGCTGCAAGCGATGGAGGACCACACCCAGAAGCCGTTGTCGCGCAGCGAGCTTGCGCGTTCGGCCGGATTATCGGTGCGGCAGCTCGAACGGCTGTTTGCGAGCCATCTCGACACCACGATCGGTGAACTCTACCTGAAGATCAGGCTCGACCGCGCAAGGACGCTGGTCCACGAAACGGCATTGCCGCTTCTCGATGTTGCGATCGCCTGCGGCTTCGCAAACGGCAGTCACTTTTCGCGCGCCTACCGCGCCCGCTACGGCCGGTCACCACGGCGCGACCGTGACGCGATCAGCGAGCCGGCGTGACGCTCATTGCGTTGCGGCGGCTTTCGGCAACACGAAGATCTGACCCGGATAGATCAGGTGCGGGTTGCGGATCTTGTCGCGATTGGCGCCAAAAATCACCGTATAGCGTTGTCCGAGGCCATAGGTGGCCTCGCTGATGCGCCAGAGATTGTCGCCGCGCACAATCAATCGGGTATCGATGCTGGGAATGATCACGGCGTCGCGGCGATCGTTCGTTCGCTCGGCGATGCGCGGCGAGGTCTCGGTCTTCGGCTCCGAAGCTGGCATGCGTGGGGCCGGCGATTGAGCGGCTTGCCGATCGGTTGCCGCCAATTGCGCGGATGGCTGGCTGGTCGCGGGCGGCTGCGCCTGCGGCGTTGCCGGGACCTGGATGGGCGGCTGAGCGATCGTCGCCGAAGGCACCGCCGGCTGAGTTGCGGAACGCTCGGTATTTTGCGCGACACGCGACTGCGTCGCGGCGGTCGGCCGGTCGGCGGATTGAGCCGGCTGGGGCGCGGTCGCGACAGGCGGCGAGGCCGAAGGCGGCGTATCGGACGCCTGCGGCGGTGTAGGTGACAATGGCGTCGCCGGCGGCAGCGATGGCTTTTGCGCCACAACGACAGGAGACTGGGGCGCAGCGGCCAGTGCCGGCGCAGTCTGTAGCGGCGCGGCGCCCGATGGCGAGAGAGCCGGCGCGGGCGTCACCGGCGCCGCGGCGACCATGGCCGGAGCGCGGAATGGCTTTTCCACGCGGGCCGTTACGGCGTCGCCTGTGCTCATCTGGTCCAGCCGGATCCGATAGTCGCCGGCGCGCACACCGCTCTGGATGGAGAAGGCTACCCGCCCCTCGGCCGAAGCGGTCGCCATCGCGATGAAGCCGTCATTCATATAGAGGCGAACGCGCGACCCCGGCGCAGCGCGGCCGGACACGAAGAGCCCTCCGCCCGCCTCCGCTTCGATCTCCTCGATGCGAAGCGCGGCCGCTTTCGGCCCCGGCTTTGCTGCCGCGTCCTCCCGCGGCTTCAACAGTTCCGGCGCGGAAGGAGGCGCAACTGCGGCGAGCGCGGGCGTCTTTGTTTCGGGCGCCGACGGCGCAGCAACAACCGGCGTTTTCGCTGCCGGCATTGCAGCAAGGGAAGGCTCCTTGGCGCGCAACGCGACCGGGACCGCGTTCTTGGACGTCAGCACCTTGCCGTCCGGCCCGGTCGCGCGCAGCCTGATGTCGTAATTGCCCGGTGGCAGCGGCTGCGGCACGAGGACGAAGGCGCCGGACGAATCCGCGGTCGTCCGATCGTGCGCCTTGCCGTCAACCAGCAGCTCGACCGCGGAGCCGGGAACGGCACGGCCCGCGATCACCGCCTCGCCGTCCTCTGCGATGCGAGCGACGTCGAAGGCGGGCGCCGGATCGGTGCTGGCCGGAGGCAGCGGCGGGCCAAGCCGGTCGCCGAGGTCCTTGATCGCCTCGGTAGCCGACGTGATCGCCTTGGCCGCTGACTTGTCGGGTGGCGACGCCGGTGCAGTCGCCGGTGTCGCCGCAGTCTTGCCGGCGTTCGAAGCGAATTGTTCAAGCCGTCCGGACGACGTCAGCCACCACGCAAGGGCCGCCACCGCCACAATGACGAGGGCGACGAGGGTGCCGAAGGTCCGGTTCATGCCAAAATCCTGCCTGATCAGGTCTGGGCAAAGTTCTAGAGCAATTGGGGGGTCGTGTGAACCGGCCCGCGCAAGCCGGAAATCGCGCGAGGCGCTGGCGCCAGCAGGCGTCGTTCGTTGCCCATCAGACCAAGCCGTCTTGTCCGGCTTCGTCCCGAAGCTCAGCGCAAACGTTGTCTATCGTTCAGGCGGCCAGATCACGTCTGCATTCAACCTCGGCGATCCAAATCTCCGATGTTGCGGAAAAGCGGCTTCGTGATCCGAAGATGAAGACGCAGATACGGTTTCAGATGACTGCCAAACGACTGCGGGTGCCGATTGTTCGCGGAGCCTGATCGTGCCTGACAGATCACGGGCCCTCCAATGCGGTCGTACCGGACGGTACAATCGCGCGGGCTTTTCCCGGCTTGCGAACGCCATTCAGCAGGAAGACGAGGAGCGGGATGTCCCGGGTCGCAAAATACGCTGCGAATGAGAGGACCGTGGTCGCCGTGAGTACAAAGACGAATCCAAGCGCGGGGCCAAGGCTGAGCCAGATCGCCAGCACGGACGTCATCATAACGATCGGATGATGCACCAGATAGACGGTGTAGGCGCTCTCGACGCCGTGCTGAACGAGACGGTTCGGTCGATTGAGGGTCTTGAACGCGACCTGCATCCAGATCCTGACCAGCAGGACAGCGGCGACGCCGCTAAGGGCGGTGCCGATGCGCCCCAAGCCCGGCACATGAACATGGATTGCGATCGCCGCGACAAGGACAAGAAGCGCTACCAGCCAGACGGTGACGGACGGCATCCTGAATCGCTCAAGCAGCGTCCTATCCTCGAACAGTAAGGCGCCGATCAGGAAAAAAGGCGCGTAATGAAGCAAGCGAAAGGCATCGACGACCCCCCACATCGGCGCGTCGCCGCCAACTGAGAAATACGATCCGATACGACTGTAAGCAAAGACCTCGACGGCGAGGAGATATCCCGCGAGGAGCGTGAGGGCGATCGGGCCGATAAGGGCGCGTCCCGCATCGTTCGTGTCGACGAAGCGTTTCGTAAGCCGAATGGCGAACGTCCTGACACTCGGCCAGACCAGCGCGAAGATCGCCGAGATCAGAAGCAGGTCAACCAAGAACCAGAGATGTGAGACCCAGTGCAGGGCGGACTCATTGTGCCGGCGCGCCGCATCAACAATCAATCCGTCCAGCGCGAGAGAGCCGTTCTCAAGTTCCCGATGCGTTGCAATGGCCAGCGATTCGAACGGAACAATGAAGAGAACACCGAACACGAGTGGAATTCCGAGACGTTCCAGGCGCGTTTGGAACCACGGCCCGCTGAAGCGCTTCGTCAGCATCAGCGCGGAAAAAAAGCCGGCAATGAGGAAAAACCCGGGCATGCGAAACGCATTGATGAAGTAGTAGAGATAGGAAAGGACATAGCTCTGTTGCGGCGCGGTTATGTACCATTTCATGCTGGTCATGAACGGCACACTCGAATGAAGAACGATGCCCAGCAGCATGAATGACGCTCGGCATGCATCCAGATAGAATATTTTATTGCGCACGGGTTGAGTCTGCGGCGCTTGCTGCATGCCTGAAAGTGTATGCGGTGACTTGCCGCTCCGTCCTGACGTTTCCGTGATGGCGTGCGTTATGGGCGTGACCATTGGTGCTACGCCCAAAGGGGGAGCGAGGGCGCCATCTCTTCACTGATATCCGAACGGAGCGGACAGAAAACAGAACGGGATAATTGTCGCACCCATACGTTCATGTCAGAGTGGATGCATCGCAACGTCATGTTGGCGCGATGCGTTCTGGGACGAAGGCCAAGGCAAGGCGGCTTACCGTTCGAGGAGTCGGTGTATGCGCGTTCCAAACGTCCTGCTTGCAGCTTTTGGATCACGTGTCTTTTTAAATGCCTCATAATTCAAAGCCCACGGCAGTGACGATCGATGGCCGGATGCAACCTGCGCCTCCGGAGCAGGCTGCTGATCTCGTCAAGAATTCGGCCTTCAGCACGATGGCGGGGCTGCTCGTATCGCTAACGGGATTGATCAGCACGCTCCTGATCGCGAGGGTGCTCGGCGTGGAAGGCGCCGGCGTCGTTGCCTTCGCCGTATGGATCGCACACACCGGAGCGAGCTTCGCCGACGTCGGGATGTCGATGTGCCTGATGCGCTATGTGCCGGAATTGCAGGCGCGCGGGCAGGAGATGTTGGCTGAACCGCTCGCCGCGGCAATGTTCAGGATCGTCGCCCTTGTACTGGCGATATCCGTGATCGCTCTGACCGCGCTCTCATACGGACTGCCGGGCTCTCTCGATGGAACGGCGTGGTCCCTCGTGGGCGTGCTGATGGTCGTGCAGACCCTGTCGGCGCTGTACATCGCATATCTGAAGGGGCGGCAACAGTTTGACCGAACCGCCGCGCTCGCCTGGAAGTCGAGCCTTTGCCAGATATCGGTGCTGATTGTCGGGCTTGCGAGTTTCGGCACAAACGTCGCGCTGGTCGCTTACGTCGCAGGGGCGCTGCTGCCGTTTCTGCTCAGCCTTCGTCTTCTGGCCGCGCCGGCATACATCCCGGCCGATCTGCGGCGGCGCGTTCTTGTCTTCGCATCCGTCAATTGGGTGACGACCGTCATTGGCGGCCTCATATGGCGACGCGCCGAGATCCTGTTCCTGCAGATGTTCTGGGGCTTTGCGAGCGTTGGTCTGTTTTCTGCCGGCCTCGCGCTGTCAAGCGTGGCGACGCTGCTTCCGGCCTTGCTGCTCGGCGCCCTTCTTCCCCACTTCAGCAGTCAGATCGGCCGCGAGAGAATGGACGAAATGCATGCGACCTACGCGGCCGTGACCCGGCTTATGGGCACGCTGGTGTTTCCGATCTGCTTTGGTGTCGCGGCCATCTGCCCGGTTCTCGTGCCGATGCTTTACGGCGCGCAATTTGCCGCTGCGATTCCTTCCGCGATGATTCTTGCTGTCGGTGCGGCGATCGGGATTGCTGCGGCCACCAATACCAATGTCCTTTTTGGCCTGGAGCGCGTACACATCCTTCTGAGCGCCAATGTCCTTGGCCTCCTCCTCATGATCCTGTTTGGCCTGACCGTGGTGCCGCGCTTCGGCGTGGAAGGCGCTGCATTGACGCGGGTCGTGGTGCAGGGAGCGGTGGTTGCGATCGAGTGCTGGTATGTCGTCCATCGCCTTGGCTTCAAGTCGCCGATGGGCGCGCTTCTCAAGGCCGCCATCGCGGCGTCGCTGTGCGGGGCGGCGGCATTCGCGATCGTGATGTTTGTCGGCGGGCCGGCCTCACTGCTGCTCGCGGTTCCGACAGGAGCGCTGATCTATTTTGGACTACTCCGAAAGTTCAGGGTTCTGGAGGCCGAAGACCGCAGGCTGCTGATGAACGCCGCCTTGCGAATTCCCGCAGCGGTCCGCGCGCCAGTGCTTTTCCTCATTTCGATCGTTGCTCCCTTGGGCGAAGCGGCCGCACGGCGAGCGTGATTGTCGTAGTGCAACGCAATGGAGTGAACCAGTGACCGTCTCACAAAAGCACGTTATGCCGGACTATGCCGTTGCCCCGGGCATGGGCGTGTCGCCGCCGGTGACGATCAACGCCTTAAGTCGCGCTGTCGACAGGGCGGTTCCGCTTCTTCGCCGTGCCTATTCGAAATTCCGAAAGACCCGGTTCCTGGGAACCGGCGGCGTCGAACCCCTCAGCCGCGATTTCGGATTTGATTTTGGCAAGCCGATTGACCGCCAGTATATCGAGAGGTTCCTTGCGCAGAATTGCAGCGACATTCGCGGGCGGGTGCTGGAGGTCGGGGACAATGCCTATACGATGCGCTTTGGAGAAAAACGCGTTGAGAAATCCGACGTTTTGCACGTCATGGCAGATGTTCCCGGCGTAACCATCGTCGACGATCTCGGCAAGGGCGACAACATTCCATCGAACGCATTCGATTGCATTGTCGTCACGCAAACACTGCAATTCGTTTTCGATATGCGGCTGGCGATTGCGATCCTGCATCGGGCCTTGAAGCCTGGTGGCGTGATGCTGGTCACCGTGCCAGGAGTGACCAGCATCGCGCGGGATGACGACTGGGGCAATACATGGTTCTGGTCGCTTACGCCCGGCGCGCTCAAACGCCTTCTTGCCGAAAGCTTTGGCGGTGAGCTTGACATGACTTGCTTTGGCAATGTCCTGACCGCGTCGGCTTTCCTCTATGGCGTTCCTTCCAACGAACTGACACCGGAAGAGCTGGCCGTCGTCGATCCGCATTATCCGGTCATCGTGGCGGCACGCGCGGTGAAGCGCGGGTGAATGCCGTGCGACGCCGCCTCGAATTCTGGATACGCAAGGCATTCAACCGAATGCCGCCTTTTGTGTTGATGTACCATCGTGTCAACGACGCGGAACGTGATCCTTGGCAGCTCTCGGTTTCTCCAACGTTTTTTGCGGAGCAGATCGCAGTGCTCGCGGATGGTTACAGGCCCGTCACGCTGTCGCAGCTCGCCGCCGGCGAGGCGCCTGACAGGTCCGTCGCCGTGACATTCGACGATGGCTATGTCGACGTGCTGGAGAATGCGAAACCTGTGCTCGAGCGGAACGACTGTCCCGCCACGGTGTTCATCCCGACCGGACTTCTCGGACAGGACCGCGACTTCTGGTGGGATGAATTGGCCAGGATTGTTTTCGAGGCACCATCTGTTCCGTCGGTCCTGAAGTGGTCCACCGGAAGCGATTGCGCCTCTTTGAAAGTGGACATCCATGCGCAATCAGACCGCGAGGCGCTGCATCGCGCCTTGTGGGAGAAGTTACTGCCGCTCAGCCATGAAACAAGGCAGGCCTGCCTGGATCAGCTTGCCGTTCAATTCCGCGTTGCGAATGCAGGGCGCCCGGATAACCGCTCGATGACTCAAAGGGAGGTCAAGGCGCTCTCGAGCGATTTGATAGAGATCGGCTCGCACACCGTGACCCATCCGGCATTGCCCTGCCTGGACCGCGAAAGGAAGCGGTGGGAAATCATGGAGAGCCGGCGCGCGTGTGCCGAAATTGTCGGCAAATCGCCGACCAGCTTTGCGTATCCCAATGGTCAGTACGATGCGGATAGCCTGCAGGCAGTGCGCGATGCCGGGTTTTCCATTGCCTGTACGGTCCATGCAGCGCCCGCGACGCCGCGCTCGGCGCCTCTGGAGCTGCCGCGCATCCACGTCAGGAACTGGAACGGAGAGGAGTTCGCGCGTCGCTTGTCCCGCCATTTCATCGACCCTTAGCCGGCCGACGTTTGCGTCAGCCGCTCGGGCAGGAGGTAGACGGGCCAGATGCAACGGCCCTTGGAGGCGTTCGACAACGCACTGACAGGAGCCGGCAATGGCCCGAGTCTCCGGCCTGACCCGAGCTCCGGCGCGCCACCGTGGCGCACGTCATGGTGAGGCGCGACCAGCAAACCGAATGAGAGGGTAAAACAATGACCAGGACACCGCTCTGATGACCGTGGATTCCATGCGGCCCGATGTGTCGGTAGTTGTGCCGACGCACAATCGTCTTGCGCTTGTGAAGCTGGCGCTCGCATCGATCCTGAGACAGCAGGGAGTCTCGATCGAAATTATCGTCGTCGACGAAGCGTCTCGTGATGGCACCAACCGCTGGCTGGAAGCGCTCGCGTCGGCCGATCCCCGCGTCAAAGTGGTGCATCATGACACGCCGAAGGGGGCGCCCGGCGCCCGCAACGCCGGAATTGAGCGCGCAAGTGGACGGCTGGTCGCATTCTGCGATGATGACGACCTGTGGGCCCCGTACAAGTTGCTGAAGCAGGTCGAGGCGTTGACAGCGACCGGAAGCCGCTGGGCCTGTACCGCCGCGGTACTGGTCGATGAGAGCTGCCGCATCGTCGGCCACCATCACGTACAAGGGGGAAATATCGCGCGTGACATTCTGGTGCGTAACGCCGTCTCGAGCGGTGCGTCGAGCGTCGTGGCTGAACTGGACCTCGTCCGCGAGGTTGGTGGGTTTGACGAGACTCTGAAGTCGTCGGAGGACTGGGATTTGTGGATCCGGATTGCACAGCACTCACCCATCGCAGCCGTGGACCGCCCGCTGATTGCCTATCGGCAGGTCGCGGGCTCGATGTCGGCGAATGTGGCGCGGATGCGGTCCGAGCGGACCCGGATCATCGAACGATATCGGGAACTGGCGGATGATTGGAACGTCAATGCCGATGATGCGTCCTACGAACGGTACCTGGCGAAGCAGCTGCTGCGGTCCGGATCACGTTTCCGATCAGCCGGTCTTTTCGCGCAACTCGTCATGAAACACGGAAAAGTACGAGAGCTTCCGCGCATCGCGGCGGCGCTGTTCGCGCCGGGGCTGACGCACCGGATGGGTGATTCCCGGGCGGCCGCCAGCGTCCCGAGCGATTGGCGTATGGAAGCCGAGGCGTGGCTGGGAGAAGCGATGAGGGCGAGCACGGTCATGGACTCATGTCAGGCGGTCGCCTGATCGGGCTTGGCGACACCCGAGTCGGAGCGCCAAAGGATGCTTAGGTTGCGGCGGCGCCGTTCCCGTGTTCTTTTCTGTGCAGCGGTGACTGCAGGTTGATATCGATGCTGTGATCGATCGCCCAAAGCGCCGCCTGGGTCCGGTTGCGCACGGAAATTTTGCGCAAGATGGCTTTCAGATGCGCTTTTACCGTCGCCTCCGTGATCGAGCAGGAGTGTGCGATGAGTTTGTTCGCATCGCCTCGCGCCACGCAGGCGAGGATTTGTCGCTCGCGATTTGAAAGGTGAACCGCCGCAGGGTGGACTGGTTTTGGCCCGCCGTTCACAGGCAGCGCGGAGTCCGCAGCCGCAGAGACAGCCTCTGGGTCACGGTTGCCGCCATTGTGAGCAGAGACGGGCGAGAGTTCGGGTCCCTGGATCACCACTTGGCTCGACTGCCCGAACTGGCCACGATCGAAGATGACGACGTGCTGCCCCAGCAGCACGAGATCGAACACTTTGAGCAAGGCCTCGGCGGAGGCGACATTGAAAAGGATACCGTCGAATCCGCAATTGAGGATGTCTTTGAGTTCAAAAAGACCCGCGCGATCTCCGAGCGCGACGACCTTACACTCGGGCCACAATTCTCGCAGCTTGCGTATCGAGGCGGCATTCTCCTGAAGATTGCCGGAGAGCCCAAGAACCGCGAGTTGCGGAGGCTCCGGTGCGAGCCTTGGCCCAGGTAGATCGGACACCGCACAACCGCTGAACACGATGCGATATGCGGTTCCGTGCAGCAGTGCCATCACTCCTTCACGGAGCAGCGTTCGCGGCTCGACAACAACAATTGGAACGGTACGCTTCACGACTACACCCGCCCACGATGAGATTTCGAAAACGACCCCCACCCCCGCGGGGTCCTTCCCTTTATTTTCGATTAAGACGAGCCGAAACATTGAGCGCAAGTAACATCGTATTGAAAGTCGGCAGACCGACTCCTGAGTCAGTGAGCCGACTCTATTCATCAATCGCGGTCGGAGCAGTCAGACGTCACGGTAGAACAGACGCCAGTCTTGCGTGGATGTCATATCGGCGATGCGGATGTCCCAGAATCCGGCCTCGCCGTGCTCACGAAACAATCGCTCGAATTCTCCGAGTTTGGTGACGCTGGTCGATTTCAAATCAAATCCACGTCGCCTTGCAGCAGCAGAACCTTGCCGTTGTTGCGGGCGGCGGCGACGCCGATTGCGGTCGTCAGTGACTCTCCGATCGCGCCGAATCGGACACGACGCCATAGCGCTGCGCGTCCGCGCAGATGTGAGGTCACAAGGTGAAAGGCGTGACCGCTGCCACACACGATATCCCAATCCTTCGGACTAACCTTGTCGCGTTCGAGCAAGGCCTCTCGGATCGACAGTGTCGGGCGCGATCGGGAACGGCTTACGATCCAGACTCTCTGCGGCGATGCGACTGGCCTTGTCGTACTGCGCCATCCGGCCTTGCGGATTTTGCGCCGCTGCATCTTTGCGATCACCGGGCGCAGCGAAACGGCCGGGCCGACCCGGCAGGCGCGAAAGGAGCCGAACACGCATCGCTTGTTGATAGGTAAGGCATGCGGGTCCGGCTGCTCGCCGCGATATCATGCCTGTGATAATCCCGGCTGGCGCACGGCTTCGCCGCCGCCGACGCGATAGTCTCAGGTGTTTTCACCCGAACGATTGTGCACGACTGAATATGACCCGCATCGATAAAGTGCTCTCACTCGAAGACCTGGAGCCCCTCGCCCGCCGCTTTCTTCCGAACTGCATTTTCAGTTTCGTATCGGGCGGTGTCGAGACCAATGCCGCGCTGGAAGGGAATCGGGCCGCCTTCAACAGCTTCGATCTCGTTCCCGACGTGCTGGTCGACACCTCAAAACGAACCACCGGAATATCGCTGTTCGGCGAGTCCTGGAGCGCTCCGTTCGGGATCGCGCCGATGGGCGGGGCCGGCCTCGCGGGCTTTCGTGCCGATTGCGCTCTGGCGCGCGCCGCTCGCGACGAGAAAGTGCCCTTCATCTTGAGCGGATCCTCGCTGGTCGCAGTCGAAGAGATCGCCAAAATCAACCCGGATGCATGGTTTCAAGCCTATTTGTCGGTTGACCGCGACGAGATCGGCGCGTTGCTGGACCGCGTTGCCGCAGCCGGGCTTCGCACGCTGGTCATCACCGCCGATGTTCCGGTCAGCGGAAACCGCGAAAATCTGATCCGCGCCGGCTTCTCCACGCCACTGCGACCAACCATCAAGCTGGCAATGGACGTGGCCAGACGCCCGCGCTGGCTGTTGAACATCGCGGCGCGCACCATCCTGCGCCATGGCATGCCGCGCTATGAGAACGCCACAGCTAATGGCGGCGCGCCGGTCTTTTCCGCCACCGCAACCCGCGCTCACCTGCGCGATGCGCTCAGTTGGGCCGACCTCGCCTGGATTCGCAGAAGGTGGGACGCGCGTCTCATCCTGAAGGGCGTGCTTTCGCAATCTGACGCAGTGAGGGCGCGCCAGACCGGCGTCGACGCCATCATCGCGTCAAATCACGGCGGGCGGCAGCTCGATTGCGCGATATCGCCGCTTCATGCGCTGCCGCATCTCGTCGAAGCCGCGCGCGACATGCCGGTGCTGTACGACAGCGGCATTCGGCGCGGGACAGACGTGCTGAAGACCATGTCTCAGGGTGCAAAAATGGTTTTCATCGGGCGGCCGTTTCTGTACGCGGCAGCGCTCGGCGAGGACGAGGGGATTCGCCGCGCGATCAATCTCCTTCGCGCGGAGCTCCACCGGAACATGGCGCTGCTTGGCTGCAACGATCTTTACGACCTGGAGCGGCGGGTACGAAAGCGGGCCTGACCGCGCACAGATCAACGAGAGCCGGTCCGCGAAGCAGTCACCCCGGCTCATACCGGATAAGCCTGCCATCGCTCCCCAATGAGCGTTCTGGCGTGCTACGAAATCGGTAAATTCGGCGGGCATCGTGGGAATAGCGACGGCCACCCTCGCAAGGCCTGCTGTCTTCTGACCGATCGCACCGACGGCCTTGCCCGCCGCACGTTGGAGACATTATGAAAGCTCGTGACACCCTCAAGGCCCGCCTTGCACGCCGCGATTACGTCATCGGGATCGCGCCCAAATTCGCCTCCGCCGACCTTGTTGCGGCTTTGGCGCCGCGCTTCGATTACATCTTCATCGATTGCGAGACCGCGGGACCCGATGTCGAGAACATCTCCAATCTGGCGCGCGCCGCGCAGCTCGGCGGCGCCTGCGCGGTCGTCCGCCCCTGGTCAAAGGACATGGGCCTGTTGCGCCGCTATCTCGGATGCGGAATAGACGGCTTCGTGATGCCCGACGTGGAGAACCCCGACGAGGTTTTGGCGGTGCGGCGGCTGATGAACGAGATCGATCCGGATAGCGGGGATACGCTTATTTATGCCGCCCTGATCGAGACCGCGAAAGGTGTCGAGCGCGCCCGCGACATCATGCTCACGGAGGGCTGCGACGTCACTTATATCGGCACATCCGATCTCGCAGTGTCATATGGACTGCCGCGTCGCGGCGACCATGCGCAGATTCGCGATATCGCATTCGGCATCATCGAGACGTCCCGCTCCATCGGAAAGTCGGCGGGCTGCCCGGTTAACAAATACGGGATGCAGCGCGTTCTGGATGCCGGCGCGAACAGCGTCATGCTGTTCATGCCGGATGTCCTCACGGCCGGCCTTGATGCGGCGATGAAGGACTGGCCAAAAGCATAGAA
>Ga0182742_1003388_pt1 | contig 15682 bp, 18 predicted proteins | sample eDN5th37CBELigMG_FD_128880 | JGI IMG/M metagenome (GOLD analysis project Ga0182742, IMG submission 128880) | Enriched Miracle-Growth compost microbial communities from Emeryville, California, USA - eDNA 5th pass 37_C BE-Lig MG (version 2)... ...
ATTATTGAATTCATCATTTCGAAGATGCAAAATCCAAGAATTCTTCGTTATTTAATGGAAAATACACAAGATGCAACAATTAAAAAATATGCTCAAGAAAAGCTAAAGTTCACTCCATTCACGGAACAGGAAATTCAAATGTATCAAGGAATTGTAAATTACAAGCAAATTCCTGGTTATGGTGGTTTTAGTGAAAAAATCATTAAAGATGCTGAACAAAAAATAGTGACTGGCGGAACTTACAGTGTTCATAATCCAGAGTTCTTAACGGGTGCAAACATTTCCGTTTGTATTACTAAAGACTTCATGCAAGCTGTTGAAGAAGACGGGTTATATGAACTTAAATTCCCGGATGTTGAAAGCTACAATGAAGAAGAAATGAAAATCTACAATGAAGAATGGCACAAGGTTGGGGACGTACGTGAGTGGGAAAAACTTGGCCATAAAGTACGTGTGTACCGTAAAATCAAAGCAAGAGATCTTTGGAACTTAATCAATATCTGCGCAACGTACGCTGCAGAACCAGGAATTTTCTTCATCGATAATGCAAACGACATGACTAATGCACAAAGCTATGGTCAAAAAGTTGTTGCAACAAATCCTTGTGGGGAGCAACCTCTCGCACCTTATTCAGTATGTAACCTTGCAGCGGTTAACTTAGCTGAAATGGTTGATAAAGACACAAAGACTGTTAACTTTGAGAAACTAAAGCAAACTGTTGAAGTTGGAGTAAGAATGCAGGATAACGTAATTGATGCAACTCCATACTTCTTAGAAGCAAATAAAAAGCAAGCATTAGGTGAGCGCCGAGTTGGTCTTGGGGTTATGGGATTACACGACCTACTTATCTATTGCGAAACTGAATATGGTTCTGAAGAAGGAAATAAGTTAGTTGACGAAGTGTTCGAAACAATTGCAACAACTGCTTATCGTGCATCAATTGAACTTGCAAAAGAAAAAGGCAGCTTCCCATTCTTAGAAGGTAATTCACTAGAGGATGGCAATCGTATCAGAGAAGCTTTAATTAATACTGGATACATGCAAAAGATGCCAGAAGATATCAAAGAAGGCATTAAACAACACGGAATTCGTAACTCACACTTATTAACCGTCGCTCCTACAGGCAGTACTGGGACAATGGTTGGCGTTTCAACAGGTTTAGAACCTTATTTCTCATTCTCTTATTTTAGAAGTGGACGTTTAGGTAAGTTTATTGAAGTAAAAGCGGATATCGTTCAAGAATATTTAGATAAACACCCAGAAGCAGATCCTAACAACCTGCCTAGCTGGTTCGTTTCTGCAATGGAACTTTCACCAGAAGCACATGCAGATGTACAATGTGTCATCCAACGTTGGATTGACAGCTCAATCAGTAAAACTGTTAACGCACCAAAAGGCTACACTGTTTCTCAAGTAGAAGCTGTATATGAGCGCCTCTACAAAGGTGGAGCAAAAGGTGGTACGGTATACGTAGATGGAAGCCGTGATGCTCAAGTGCTTACGCTTAAGGCGGAAGAAAACACATTTGAAGAAGCTGAAGTTACAACTGAAGAAGAAAAGCCAAAAAATCGTGTAGTCCTAATGGATACTGTCATTGATTTACGTCAAACTGATGTTACAATCGGTTCTGAAGTTGGCGACACTTGTCCAGTTTGCCGTCAAGGTACGGTAGAAGACCTTGGTGGATGTAACACATGTACTAACTGTAATGCACAACTTAAATGTGGATTGTAATCAAATGCTAAAGAGGGAATCCTGTACGGATTCCTTCTTTTTTTATATTCAAAAAATCACACGTACTAAATCCCGAGCTATCCGATTAAAAATGTATAAAGGGATTGATTTAACTTTATTCATCCGAAGCTGAATAAAGTTAATCAGCCTCCGGCTGATGCCAAAGATTTTCAATGGAAGTTTTTCGAGCAGGCTCGAAAAAATCTGGGCGCAAATACGCCAAGGCGCATTTGATTGGGAGGGGTACGATGTTTATTGATGGTGTTTTTTCAGGTGGGGGTATTAAAGGCTTTGCGCTAATAGGGGCTTATCAAGCTATCGAAGCAAAAGGTTTTAGATTCAAAAGATTGGCGGGAACCAGTGCAGGGTCCTTGATTGCTTCCTTAATAGCTGCTGGTTACACAAGTGAAGAAATTATCAATCTTATGGAAGAATTAGACCTTAGCGATTTTTTAGATGAACGCAAGACCCCGTTAAACACAGCCTTAACGAAGTGGCTACTCCTCTATTGGCGTCTCGGGTTATACAAAGGGGATATGTTGGAGAAATGGATCTATCAAAAGCTTCGTGCAAAGGGTGTAGTTACGTTTCAGAACCTCCCTCCCGGATCATTAAGAATTATTGCATCGGACTTAACAAATGGAAGAATCATGGTATTACCCGACGATTTAGAACGCTATGGGATTCGTCCCCAAACTTTCCCGGTGGCAAAAGCTGTTCGGATGAGTTGTAGCCTTCCATACTTTTTTGAACCAGTCCGATTAAAAGATTATCAAGGAAACACAATCGTCGTCGATGGAGGAGTGCTCTCCAACTTTCCAATATGGCTCTTTGATGAGGAACAAAAGCTAAAAAAACGCCCAGTTATTGGAATTAGGCTAAGTGGGAATAATCAGCAGCAAAAACAAAATAAAATTCACAATGCAATCGAAATGTTTGGAGCTCTCTTTGAAACAATGAAGAATGCGCATGATGCGCGTTATATCTCACGTAGACACGAAAAAAATATTATTTTTATCCCCGTTGAAAGTGGATTGACAACCGAATTTGGAGTAACAGATGAAAAAAAGCAAGAGCTTATTCAACTTGGAAAACAACGTACAGAAGCCTTCTTGCGAACGTGGGGTTATTAAATCAAACAAGAGAAGAATCCAAAGTATAAAAAAACTTTATCCAGCTTTTGTGCTGAATAAAGTTTAAAATAATGCTCGATTCTTCTTTTTGCCTTTTTTACCTTCAATAACAGTTAGGTGTGTCGTATTCGTTTTTCGCTTTTTATGAATAGACGCTACAGTCGATCGTTTTGCCGCGCTGGTCGTAGGTCTTTTATTCCCTATTCCCATAGTCCGAGTCTTCCTCTGACTTCCTGTTTTAAAACGTTTCCTAGATTGTTTTGCTGCGCGTAAATAAGCGGAATTTTCTTTTCCTCCCATTCGTCGACTAATCACAAATTTATATAGTAGATAGATTATACCTATGAAAAGGAAAATCATGCCTGCTTGCACGAGTAATGAACCTGGACGAGTGAAAAGGGTGTAGACAAATCCAAGTGCTCCTAATCCTAGTAAAATCATGACGACTATATTTGATTTACGACGATTCATGAGATACACCTCCTGAAAGCTATACTTATATTGTATTATGAATCCATGTCATTGTTGCCCGTATATTTCAGTAAATTGATCGATACATGTAAAAATATAAGGTACTCCTACTTATATATATTCTACAAGATAAGCTAATAAACCTCTATGTTAAAAGCATCAATTATTTGAATTTTATTTTTTATTCAAACTAACATTTACTATTCTACCCAGTAATTACCATTGATACACATTTTTCCGAGAATCTTTTCCAAATAGATTAAAAAAGTTCGGGACATACTAGCAAATGGAGGTGTTGACCTATGGTAGATGCTGAAAAAAAGAATCCAGAACTTGAACAGAACAAAAAAGACGGAGATATGTCTTTAATGGCTAAAGTTGTAGTTATTGGTTTGTTTGGGGGGATATTTTGGAGTCTATTGTCGTACTTAACGTATATTTTTAATTTTACAGAACTTAGCCCAAATCTTATCCTCAAACCGTGGATCCTTGGTGATTGGAAAAACCGCGTGTTAGGTCAGTTTATTGGGATTTTAATGATTGGTATTATATCAATCGGTGTAGCACTTTTATATTATGCATTACTAAAAAAGTTTCAGTCCATTTGGGTTGGTGCTGCATTTGGCATTGCCTTATGGCTTATTGTGTTTTACGTGTTTAATCCGATTTTTCCTGATATTAAAACCGTTGGGGAATTAGAACGTAATACAGTTATTACTACAATATGCTTTTATATCTTATATGGTGTCTTTATTGGTTACTCGATATCATTTGAAGAAAATGAAATGAGGGCAGAAAGGCGTGTCGTCTCTACAAATGAGTAGGTAAATTAGGGTAAGATATGGTAGAATGTTCTTGTTCGAACATTCTATTTTTTAGTAAGAGTTCAATAAGGAGGATGAAAAGGACCGCGTCGACAAGAACGCCACGTCCTGTGGCATTGTCGACACTAGCACATCCTGTGCGTCGAAAGTTTAAGGCGGTGTAGCTTTGAGTACCGGAGCGTATGTAGTTAATACGTGAGGAACGGAGAAGCAAGCCAACGCTGAAATTCGAAGTGTCATTTTCACCGGACTTTTTGAAAATCCTCTTTAAAGGGAGATCTATTTATGAAGAAAATACTCCTTATTAACGGACCTAATTTAAATCGACTTGGAAAAAGGGAGCCGCATATTTATGGGAGTCTCACACTAGCCGATGTGGAGAAAGACTTAACTGAGTTTGCGCATAACAGGAATGTGGAGCTTAATTGCTTCCAATCGAACTACGAGGGTGCAATTATTGATGCGATCCACAATGCCGAAGGAGAATACGATGGAATCGTAATGAATCCAGCGGCTTTTACGCATTACAGCTATGCGATTCGTGACGCCATCGCTGGAGTTACTGTGCCTGTAGTAGAGATACATATTTCGAATATTCATACTCGCGAAGAATTTCGACACACATCAGTCATCGCTCCTGTTACAATTGGGCAAATTGTTGGAGTAGGTGTATACGGCTACAAACTTGCGTTATTAGCAATGATTGAGCATTTAGGGGGAAAACTAGATGAATAAATTAGCAAAGCTACGTGAAAGTTTTTCAGGATTTGGAATTGATGGCTTATTCGTTACGAATAGTTATAACAGACGTTACATAACTAATTTCACCGGTACAGCGGGAGTTGCCCTCATTTCAGAAGAGAAGGCAGTTTTTATTACAGATTTTCGTTATGTCGAGCAAGCAAGTGAACAGGTGAAAGAATTTGAAATTATTCAACATTCAGGGCCAATCATTGAAGAGGTTGCCAAACAAGCTGAAAAAATGGGAATTAAAAAGCTTGGGTTTGAACAAGATGATCTTTCTTATGCAACTTATACTGCGTATGATAAAGCAGTACAAGCAGAACTTGTTCCTGTTTCAGGAGTGATTGAAAAGTTACGCTTGATTAAGACCGATTCAGAGATTAAGATATTAAAGGAAGCAGCGGAGATAGCTGACGCCGCCTTTACTCATATTCTAGATGTGATTCGTCCTGGTATTACTGAAATTGAAGTTTCTACTGAGTTAGAATTTTTTATGCGAAAACAAGGGGCGACTTCATCTTCATTTGACACAATCGTTGCATCAGGTTATCGCTCAGCATTACCTCATGGGGTTGCGAGTGATAAAGTGATTGAAAATGGTGATTTTGTAACCCTTGATTTTGGTGCATATTATAAAGGATATTGCTCAGATATCACACGTACCGTCGCTGTAGGGAATCCTAGCGATGAACTGAAAAACATTTATGATGTTGTTTTAGAAGCTCAGCTTCGTGGTATGGCCGGTATTAAGGCTGGCATCACAGGAAAAGAAGCCGATGCCTTAACTCGTGATTATATTACGGAAAAAGGTTATGGTGAATATTTTGGTCATTCAACTGGACACGGTCTTGGTATGGAGGTTCATGAACAGCCATCATTATCATTCCGATCTGACAATGTATTAGAACCAGGAATGATTGTAACCTGTGAACCAGGTATTTACATAGCAGGTTTAGGTGGCGTGAGAATTGAGGACGATGTTGTTGTTAGAAAAGACGGCAATGAATCACTAACATTCTCTAAGAAAGAGTTAATTATTTTATAGACAAAATGGTTTGTCGCAATTGAATTAGGAGGAAATAGTATATGATTTCAGTTAACGATTTTCGTACAGGTTTGACAATTGAAGTGGACGGTGGGATCTGGAGAGTAATGGATTTCCAACACGTTAAACCAGGAAAAGGAGCAGCATTTGTACGCTCTAAGTTACGTAACCTTCGTACAGGTGCCGTTCAAGAGAAAACATTCCGTGCTGGCGAAAAAGTAGCAAAAGCACAAATCGAAAACCGCAAAATGCAATATCTATATGCAAACGGTGATTCACATGTATTCATGGACAATGAGTCCTACGAGCAAATTGAACTACCTGCATCTGCAATCGAGTATGAGTTAAAATACTTAAAAGAAAACATGGAAGTACACATTATGATGTTCCAAAGTGAAACATTAGGTGTTGAGCTGCCAAACACAGTTGAGCTTAAGGTTACTGAAACAGAACCTGGCATCAAAGGTGACACAGCTTCTGGTGGATCAAAGCCAGCAACACTTGAAACAGGTTTAATCGTTCAAGTTCCTTTCTTCATTAACGAAGGTGATGTTTTAATCATCAACACAACTGAAGGATCATATGTATCACGTGCATAATGAATATTGAGATCAATTAAGGACCCATCTTTTTAGATGGGTTCTTTTTATTATGATTTTCTAAGTGCCAGCAGCAGATAAACCACAAAATCACCACCACTTAACCACCCCATAAAAATTTCTCTTCTGAAAATCAATGAACAAGCATAGGTTGTACAAAAGAAATTTATTTGGGTGGGGACAACGATGAAACGAATATTTTCGATGTTTGATACAAGTGTTTTGACGATGGCAGGACTGCGAATTTTATCTGGTTGCTTGGAAATAACGGCAGCGATTTTAATGCTGGTTTTTAATGATGTAAAAAAAGCGTTAGCAGTTAATGCATCACTAGCGGTTGTGGGGCCGCTAATTTTGATCTCGACTATGTCTATTGGACTGATTGGTTTAGCTGATCAGCTATCGTATTCGAAGCTTCTATTTATTGGGCTTGGCGTTGCATTTATATTGTATGGAATCTTCAAATAGAAATCGGCATAATGTGTCCAAGCATGCATACATTGAATTATGAGAGATATTAACTTTATTCAGTTGAAATCCCTTACTTGGAAAAGTGGAGGGAAATGCCAAAGAGTATACAATTCGTTTGGGGTTAAAACCCTGACTGAATAAAGTTAAAGCCTCCAGCGGATGCCACGATTTTTCAATGGAAGTTTTTCGAGCATAGGATCAAAGACTAGGAACGCCACTTCCTGTGGCAACGTCTTTGTGACCCACCTCGTGTGGGCCTAAAAAAATCGGGCGGCAAATACGCCAAGGCGCATTTGATATAAGGAGTTTACTAGATGAAAGAAATAATTGATGTGCTACCAAAATCAATCGTAAGCCTTATAAACAAGTATCCTCCAGAACGCATAGAAAAAATGGAAGAGATCCGAATTAGAGTGGCTAGACCTCTTGAAATCATTGAGAATGGAATTCCCATTTTTCATAATTATTCCGTTACCGGTGAAGATGCCGTTCAGCTTCTGAACAAACTTGGTCAATATTCGATATATACACTTGAAGAAGAGCTGAAACGGGGTTATGTCACCATCCAAGGTGGACATCGAGTGGGACTAGCTGGAAAAGTAATCACGGAGAATGGAAATGTCAAAGCAATTCGAGATGTGACTTCCTTTAATATTCGGATTGCAAAGCAAAAAATTGGAGTTGCAGCTCCACTGGCACCTTATCTCTATGATTCTTATTGGAAAAATACCATCATCATTGGACCACCACAGACTGGTAAAACCACTTTACTAAGGGATCTTGCAAGAATGATTAGTACAGGAATCGAATCTAAACACATTCCGGCGTTAAAGGTTGGAATCGTAGATGAGCGTTCAGAGATTGCTGGCTGTGTGAAAGGAGTTCCTCAAGCTTCATTGGGGCCAAGAGTTGATGTCCTAGATGCATGTCCAAAAGCTGAAGGGATGATGATGATGATTAGGTCGATGAGTCCTGACGTATTAATTGTTGATGAAATTGGTAGAGAGGAAGACAGTCAAGCGATTATGGAAGCCGTTAATGCAGGGGTAAGTTTGATTGTGACTGCACACGGACATCAAATTTCCGACCTCATGAAGCGTCCATCCTTAAAGAAGATTATAGAAGCAGGAGTTATAGAGAGATTTGTAGAGTTATCACGCACTAAGGGGCCGGGAACCATAAAATCCATCCTAGGTCCAACTGGAAAGCATCTTTTACCAAAAGTGAGCGTGACGTAGATGATAAAAATTTTAGGAGCAATACTTATTCTTCTTGCAACCACTTGGGCAGGGTTTGAAGCAGCACGACGTTTAAGTGAAAGACCCCGTCAGTTAAGGATGTTAAAAACAGCCTTACAATCACTGGAAGCAGAAATTATGTACGGCCATGTACCCTTAATTGATGTTGCAACCCATCTCTCAAGGCAAATTCCAAAGCCCGTATCTTACTTTTTTGAGGGCTTCGCGAAAAGGCTTCAAACAGGAGAGGTAAGTGTCAAGATTGCTTGGGATGAAAGTCTAAAGGAAGTTTCCAAATTGACTGCCTTTCATCAAGGAGAAATCGAGATTCTTCAACAGTTCGGGGAAACACTCGGACAGCATGATCGAACCTCACAACAAAAGCACATAAAACTTGCTATAACCCATCTTGAACGTGAAGAAAGCGATGCAAAAGATAGACAAATGCGTTACGAAAAAATGGTGAAAAGCCTGGGCTTTTTGTCTGGTTTATTAGTAGTCATTTTATTGATTTAGGGGGAGAAGAAGCGAATGGGAGTGGATGTAAATATTATATTTCAAATAGCCGGTGTAGGAATTGTGGTTGCCTTTCTCCATACAATCCTAGATCAGATGGGTAAAAAGGAATATGCACAGTGGGTTACACTGTTGGGCTTCATATATATCCTGTTTATGGTTGCAACAATCGTTGAGGACCTATTTAAAAAGATTAAAGCTGTATTCCTCTTTCAGGGGTAAGGAGGGGATGAGCGATTGAGATTATACAAATCGTTGGATTAGGTTTAATTGGAACCTTTCTGGCACTCATTGTAAAAGAACAAAAACCTACCTTTGCCTTTTTACTTGTAGTATTTGTCGGCTGTGTAATCTTTCTATTTTTAGTGGGAGAAATTGCAGATATCATTCGCATGCTTGAGAAAGTTGCAATTAACGCAAATGTGAACACTGTATATGTAGAAACCATTCTAAAAATCATTGGAATAGCATACATCGCTGAATTTGGCGCACAGATTACAAAAGATGCAGGTCAAGGGTCACTAGCCTCAAAGATTGAACTCGGGGGGAAAATCCTGATTTTAGCACTAGCTATACCAATTTTAACAGTATTAATAGAAACAATTATTGGACTTATTCCTAGTTAAATCAATAGAAACCAAGGTTTTCAAGGGGGTGGTTGGCATTGACCGGTAGTAAAACCTTATCTATTCTAGCGCTATTTCTTTTCTTTTTTTCTTTACCACATATTGTACAAGCCTCACCCTCACAACAAGAAATCATCGAAAACCAAATTCAAGAACAGGTTGAGGAACAACTAGAAACCCTTGGCATTGACGAAATAAAACAATTTTGGGATGAAATTGTTACGGACTATGGAGGTTATTTACCTGAAAGCCAAAAGGGTAGTTTACTAGAGTTCATTCAAGGCGAAAAGGAGCTTTCATTGAATGAATGGCTGCTCGGACTCGTCAAATTCGTATTCCATGAATTGATAGCAAATGGAAAACTTCTTAGCACACTAATCATGCTTACGATCTTTAGTATGTTTTTACAAACATTGCAAAATTCATTTGAGAAGAGTGCAGTTAGTAAAGTTGCTTATGCCATTGTTTACATGGTGTTAATCATCATCGCACTAAATAGCTTCAGGGTTGCCATCATGTACACAGAGGAAGCTATCGAGACGATGATCAATTTTATACTTGCACTTGTTCCTTTATTGCTTGCGTTAGTGGCATCATCAGGTGGAATCGCATCAGCAGCATTTTTCCACCCACTGATATTGTTTTTAATGAATACTAGCGGGCTTTTAATTCAATATATCGTTTTACCTTTATTGTTTATGTCAGCTCTATTAAGCATAGTGAGTACGTTAAGTGAACACTACAAGGTAACACAGCTTGCCCAATTACTACGTAATGTGAGTATTGGTATTATCGGGGTTTTCCTGACGATTTTCTTAGGCGTTATCTCAGTGCAGGGAACTACAACTGCGGTTGCAGATGGAATAACAATCAGGACCGCAAAATTTATTACTGGTAATTTTATTCCGGTCATTGGCCGGATGTTTACCGATGCCACTGATACTGTAATCAGTGCCTCGGTTATTCTGAAAAACACAGTTGGTATCTTTGGGGTTGTTATTCTCCTGCTAATTGCAGCATTCCCAGCGATTAAAGTGCTGTCATTAGCAATTATTTATAAGCTAGCAGCTGCACTTTTGCAGCCACTTGGCGGGGGACCGGTCATTGCTTGTTTAAATATCATTAGTAAAAGTGTCGTATATATCTTTGCCGCATTAGCAATCGTGTCACTGATGTTTTTCCTAAGTATCACGGTTATTATTGCAGCTGGAAACCTGACATTGATGGTGAGATAGAAAGGCGCAAGGTGCCCGATTATCGGCGAAAAGCATAAGACGAGCGCTGACAGAAGGTGCATTTTACCTTCCGAAGCGATTGGCTTAGACCAGAGAGCCGATGGTGCCTGGAGCTAGACAAAAGGCCTAGGAGGTGAGGACACTGAGTTTTATTGCCGAATGGATTACGAATATTATTTTATTCATTTTACTCGCGACAATCGTGGACATGCTTCTGCCGAGTTCAAGTATGCAAAAATACGTAAAAATGGTAACAGGGCTTTTATTAATCCTAATTATATTAACTCCTCTGTTCTCACTTTTTAAATCTGATTTGGACCAGGCCTTGTTAAATATGAATTTAAAACCAGTTCAAAGTGAAAAAAATCTAGAAAATTTAATAGATTTGAAGAAAAAAGAAATACAAGCCTCACAACGTGCATATATTTTAGAAACAATGGCTGTCCAATTGGAATCTGAAGTGGAAGAGGAGTTGGTGCAAAACGAATATGATTTAACTGTTCAAAAAGTAAATGTATCCCTTTCAAGTGCTGTAGACAGTAAAGAGATTGTTACTTTGGATGAAATGTTGGATGACATTCAGTCAATTGAGGTGGTGCTATCGAAAGAGACAGCCGAACCTGATGATGTGGCAGTAGTAAAAACAGTTGAGATTGATACCTCCAAACAGAATGAGCCAGTGTATAAAAAAGTAGATCAAAACAATGTTAAGGCAATCACAAAAACATTAGCTTCCAGATGGGAAATAGACTCAGAAAAAATTGTAGTCACTGTGGAAGGGGGGAAAGAGTCGTAGATGGATAAGGACAAAGGTATCTTGAACAAAATCAAAGGAATGTTCTCCGGGTCCAAGGATGATCCACCAGATAAAAAGGGAAACAAGAAAAACCAATATTTCTTACTTTTATTAGCAGTTGGGATAGCCTTTATGTTAATTAGTAATCTATTCTCAAATGACAAACCAACATCTTCTGTTTTGCCAGCTACATCCTCGGAAGTAAGTGCCAAAGATGAGCCAACTTTTGGAGGACAGAAAGATGAACTAACTACAGCAATTGCAAAATATGAGGATCGTTATGAAAACGAGCTCAAAGAAGCACTAGAAGCAATTGCTGGAGTAGAGGATGTCATTGTTTCAGTAAGTGTAGATGCTACTGAATCAAAAATACTTGAAAAAAACACCGTATCCCAAAGTCAAATCACAAATGAGGAAGACAGGGATGGTGGAAAAAGACAAGTTGAGGATATAACAAAAGATGAACAAGTTGTCATCATCCGCAGCGGGGATTCTGAAACACCAATCGTCTTGAAGATTGAAAAGCCTGAAATACGAAGTGTTCTAATTGTTGCTAAAGGTGTTGAGAACGCAAAAATAAAACAAATGGTAGTGGAGGCTGTTACCAAAGGTTTTGATGTACCAAATCACAAGGTAGCAGTTGTACCAAGGAAAACGAAGGGGGATTCATAAAATGTTATTGAAAAAACAAACTGTATGGTTATTAACAATGTTAAGTCTAGTAGTTGTGTTATCAGTCTATTATATTACGACACCTGAAAACAATCCTAATGAAGTTGCAATGGAGCAGGATGAACAAAAGGATAATGAAAAAGAAAAAGAAAATGTAGAAACATCTACTGAAAATAAAGACGGAGCAAGTGTAACTGTTGAGGAAGATGAAGATGGTAATGTGATTTCTTCTGTTTCTAGTGATGACATGTTTGCTGCATTGCGCTTGGAAATTGATGAGCACCGCAGTAAAATAAGAAGCAATTTAGAAGATCAAGCAGCTTCAACAGAACTAACAGCAGATCAAAAGCTTAAAGCATATGATGAGTTAAAGAAGTTAGAAGATATTGAATCAAAAGAAAAGATTATCGAAATGCTTATCAAAGGAAATAACTACGAGGATGCTTTAGTTCGCGTAGAAGGTGACAAGATTAAGATTACAGTTAAATCTAAGGAAAGCTCAAAGCAACAAGCTAATGAAATTCTACGACTAGTTCGCAGCGAGTTAGGCGAACTCCAAAATGTTGCGGTAGAGTTTGAATTAACTGGTGACAAAGAAAAATAATAAAGAAAAGAAAGTACGGCTAAAATGCTGTACTTTCTTTTCTTTTTGGTAAAATAAATGGGTAGTGGGGAAATCAATGTTAACGTTTTCCTGAAAAAATCTCTGCAATATATTGAAAAGAGGGTTTTAAGTATCGTATCATGTTAGTATGTGGTACTAATACTAGCAATAAAATGTGACATCAATTTATAGTTTTATATTTCGAGTTAATCACAAGGAGTGTAATGAATGTTTAAAATTCAAGAATTACGTGAACTTATTAAGTTAGTTGATCATTCAAATATTGACGAGTTTACTTTTGAGAGCGAAGGCTCAAAAATTAAAATGAAGAAAAGTAAAGAAACAACTGTACAAACAATTGTAGAAAGCAAAGTGCAAGCACAACCGGTTGCACCTGTTGTTACTGAGGTAGCTCAGCCTGCTGCACCAGCACAATCTGTACAACCACAGTCACAGCCAGCTGAACCTGTTACAGCAGCACCTGCAGTTGATGAAAACCTACATAAAATTGTCTCACCGATGGTTGGTACTTTCTATGCATCTCCATCTCCAGATGCAGATGCATATGTTCAAAAAGGTGATAAAGTTAAAGAAGATTCAGTAGTTTGTATCGTAGAAGCCATGAAGCTATTTAACGAAATCGAAGCTGAAGTAAATGGAGAAATCGTTGAAATATTAGTTGAGAATGGTCAGCTTGTGGAGTATGGTCAACCATTATTCCTAGTTAAAGCATAGTATGATTGTTCAAATAAGTAAGGAGCGACCCTCATGTTAAAAAAAATACTAATAGCAAACCGTGGAGAAATTGCGGTTCGTATAATTCGTGCCTGTAAAGAGCTCGGTATTGAAACGGTAGCTGTTTTCTCTGAGGCAGACCGGGAATCTCTTCACGTTCAACTTGCAGATGAGGCCTATTGTATTGGTCCAAAGTCTTCAAAGGACAGCTATTTAAACTTTACAAATATTATTAGCGTTGCAAAGCTTACTGAAAGTGAAGGGATTCACCCAGGTTACGGATTCTTAGCTGAGAACGCAGACTTTGCGGAGCTTTGTCGTGAAGTAAATCTAACTTTCATTGGTCCAAGCCCTGAAGCCATTAATAAAATGGGTACAAAGGATGTTGCCCGTGAAACGATGAGACAAGCAGGTGTACCGATTGTGCCTGGTTCACAAGGAATCATTAAAGATACAGGTGAAGCAATCGCGCTGGCGAATGATATGGGCTATCCAGTCATTATTAAAGCTACTGCTGGTGGAGGCGGAAAAGGAATCCGTGTTGCGAAGGATGAAGAGGAACTCACTAAGGGAATCAACATCACTCAACAGGAAGCTGCTACTGCCTTTGGAAATCCAGGTGTATATATTGAAAAATATATTCAGGATTTCCGCCACGTTGAAATTCAAGTATTAGCAGACAACCACGGAAATGTGATACATTTAGGGGAGAGAGATTGCTCCATTCAAAGGCGTTTACAAAAGCTAGTTGAGGAAACACCATCTCCTGCACTAAATGAAGCTACAAGACAAAAAATGGGTGATGCTGCAGTTAAAGCAGCACAAGCTGTTAACTACTCAGGTGCTGGAACAATAGAATTTATTTATGACCATGTCAATGATCAATTCTATTTCATGGAAATGAATACAAGAATTCAAGTTGAGCATCCCGTTACTGAGATGGTAACAGGTGTAGACTTAATTAAAGAACAAATTCGTGTTGCATCAGGAGAAGAGCTTTCACTCACTCAAAGTGAAGTAACATTTAATGGTTGGGCTATTGAATGCCGAATCAATGCAGAGAACCCAGAGAAGAATTTCATGCCATCTCCAGGCAAAATTGAAATGTATTTGCCACCTGGTGGTCTAGGAGTAAGGGTAGATTCTGCTGCATATCCTGGTTATTCAATACCTCCATATTATGATTCGATGATTGCCAAGTTAATTACATATGGGGCAACTAGGGAAGAAGCAATCGCAAGAATGAAGCGTGCTCTAAGTGAATTTGTAATTGAGGGTGTACACACTACAATTCCTTTCCACCTTAAGCTTATGAATCATGAGAAATTTGTTGGCGGAGACTTCAACACCAAATTTCTTGAATTATATGAGGTTATGAAGTAGTACGTCAAAATACGCCTTGTTGTATCCTCATCTGAATCAACTACTTATGTAGCATTGAACCACCACATATAGAAGAGATGGGCTGAATAAAGTTAAATATAGGAGGTGCTTGCTAATGGCAGCGGAAACGAATATTTTAGAAATGGATCAAGGCAGTAACGGTCTTGGTAAGGTTGAAATTGCACCAGAGGTAATTGAAGTAATTGCTGGTATTGCTTCTTCAGAGGTTGAAGGAGTCGCACAAATGAGAGGGAACTTTGCTTCTGGAGTGGTTGAGAAACTAGGAAAGAAAAACCATGGTAAAGGTGTTAAAGTTGAATTAACAGAAACCGGGATCATTGTGGATGTATACTGTGTAATGAACTTTGGCGTTTCTATTCCGAATGTTGCTCGTCAAATTCAAGACAATGTACGCCAGGCTTTATTGAATATGACAGCTTTAGATGCGAATGAAGTTAACATCCATGTTGTTGGTGTGTTATTTGAAACGCAAAAACCTGAAGTTGAAGTAGAAGAAGAGATGTAGGCACTAGGTAGTCTGATGGCAAACGCTATCAGACTTTTTTATTGGCTCTTTTTAAAAAGATTGTTGCTTTTTGTTATTACATTGCAAACCATGATGATTGGAGCGTAAGATGGCGAATCCAGTAAGAGGAACAGCACCTGTCCAGTTGTAGCAGCTAGAAACTCGAGAAATTTCAACTCCTCCTTCAGAGCCAAATTACGCCTCATTGTCTGAGTGGCCAAATTTTCTCGTTTCTGTGCAAGCTGCCTCCGCATTTCATTGAGGAGGCTAAAGCCACGCCCACGGAAAGGATCCACCAGAAGAGGAAGTCAACGATATAAAAAAACAACA
>Ga0182742_1003389_pt1 | contig 15679 bp, 14 predicted proteins | sample eDN5th37CBELigMG_FD_128880 | JGI IMG/M metagenome (GOLD analysis project Ga0182742, IMG submission 128880) | Enriched Miracle-Growth compost microbial communities from Emeryville, California, USA - eDNA 5th pass 37_C BE-Lig MG (version 2)... ...
GATCCCGTCGAGAAAGCCCTGGATCTTGGCGGCTGCGGATCTCGCCTCGACGTCCAGCATCTGATCGAGCGTCGCCCGTTGGTCGCGGTAGCCGAACCAAGCCTCGCTGACGCCATTCGTCGCGAGCGGAATGACCACGGCCAGGAACAGCACCACAAAGTACTTCTGAAACAGCCCCGTCAGGCGAAGACGATGCCTGGTCATGACCGGATGCGCTTCAGCGAGGCCCGCCCGACGGCGGTCGGAAAGGCGAGGGCTGGGAGCGGGCGGTGCGTCAAGACGGAAGGCAAGGCGATCATCGGGGGCCTCGACCCGTAGCGGTCGCATCCCATGGAGTATGAAGCCGGGTGCGGCCCCTCGCCAGTGGTTTGTTCCCGTCGCTCATCGCCATGCCCGGCGGTCTCCCATGACGGCGGACGGGTCCACCCTTGATGCCCCGGCATGCAACCATGCGGGAGAGGCACGTGTTTCCCGATGAACCCTGACAGGAGCCCATCATGGCAGACACTGTAGCCGATTTCATCTGGCAGCGCTTGCACGCTTGGGGCGTGCGCCGGGTCTATGGCTATCCGGGCGACGGGATCGGCGGCTTGATCGGGGCTCTTGCGCGGACGGAAGGCGCTATCGATTTCGTTCAGGTGCGGCACGAGGAGATGGCGGGCCTGATGGCCTGCGGCGAGGCGAAGTTCACGGGCGAGGTCGGTGTCTGCATCGCCACCTCCGGCCCCGGAGCGATCCATCTCCTCAACGGCCTCTACGATGCCAAGCTCGATCACCAGCCGGTGCTGGCCCTCGTCGGACAGCAGGCCCGGACCGCGATCGGGTCCCATTACCAGCAGGATCTCGACCTGCAATCCCTCTTCAAGGATGTGGCCGGCGCCTATGTGGAAACGGCTTTTACGCCGGAGCAGGTCCGGCATCTGATCGACCGGGCCTACCGCATCGCCAAGGCCGAGCGGAGAGTCACCTGCGTGATCCTGCCCAACGACCTGCAGGTGGAGGCCATGGTCCATCCGTCGCACGAGCACGGGATGACCCATTCGGGCGTAGGGATAGAGATGTCTCCTGTCGTTCCGGATGCGGCGGCTCTCGACCGCGCCGCGGAGGTGCTGAACGCGGGCGAGCGGGTGGCGATCCTGGTCGGGGCAGGGGCGCTCGGGGCCACCGATGAGATCATCGCCGTCGCGGAGCGCCTGGGAGCCGGGGTTGCGAAGGCGCTCCTGGGCAAGGCGGCCGTGCCTGACGATCTGGCGTTCTGCACCGGGTCGATCGGGCTCTTGGGAACCAAGGCCAGTTGGGAACTGATGCAGGGATGCGACACGCTCCTCATGGTCGGCTCGAGTTTTCCGTATACGGAATTCCTGCCGAAGGAGGGGCAGGCCAGAGGCGTGCAGATCGATCTCGATCCCGGCATGCTGAGTTTGCGCTATCCCATGGAGGTCAATCTCGTCGGCGACGCGGCCGCCACTCTGGCGGCTCTCCTGCCGCTGCTCCGGGAAAAGCCGGAGCGCTCCTGGCGCGAGACGGTCGAGGCCAATATCTCCGATTCCCGTGAACAGATCCGCGGCATGGCAATGACGCCAGCTCACCCGAACAATCCGCAACGGGTGGCTTTCGAACTGTCGCAGCGTTTGCCGGATCGCTGCATCGTGACGGCGGACAGCGGCACGACGACTGTCTGGTATGCGCGGAACCTCGAATTCAGGCGCGGGATGATGGGCTCGGTTTCGGGCACCCTCGCGACGATGGGATGCGCGGTGCCCTATGCGATTGCGGCGAAGTTCGCCCATCCCGAACGGCCGGTCATTGCGCTGGTCGGGGATGGCGCCATGCAGATGAACGGGCTGACGGAGCTCATCACCATCGCGAAGTACCGGGACCGCTGGGCCGATCCGAGGCTGATCGTCATGGTGCTGAACAACCATGATCTCGCCTATGTCACCTGGGAGGAGCGGATCCAGTCCGGTGACCCGAAATGGGAACCCTCGCAGGCTCTCCCCGATGTGCCCTATGCCAAGTTCGCGAAGTCGATCGGGCTCGACGGCCAGCGGGTGGAGGATCCGGATCAGATCGGCGCAGCCTGGGACAGGGCGCTCGCCGCCGATCGGCCCTTCGTTCTCGATATGGTGACGGATCCGAATGTCCCGCCGATCCCGCCGCACATCACCCTGAAGCAGGCCCGGCATTTCATGGGTGCGCTCGCCAAGGGCGATCCCGATGCAGGCAGCGTCATCGTCGACACGGCGCGCAGTCTCGTCGGGTCGATCCTGCCTTCGCAGAAACGGGAATAGAGCAGGCGCGCCATCGGCCTTGGTTGCAGAACCCAGCGCAGGCAAAAGCATGGCATCGTCCTGACCGGACATGGAACGGAGCTTTCGCCCGGTTCCGGCAGCAGGCTAAAGCGCGGCTTTCCTGCCGGGACGGGAAGGTGTACTATTTCGACATAAGTGAAAATTCCTGTGTTCGACTTGGGCTCCGACGAGCCGCTTTGATCGACAGCTTTGTCGACGTCGCTCCAGTACCCGCGTGGTTGCGTCAGCCCAGGGAGTGGCCCATGGATTTGCACAACAGTCAGAACATCCACCGCTGCGTCGCGGAAGGCATCGGCACCTTCTGGCTCACCTTTGCCGGCTGTGGCAGCGCAGTGATCGCCGCCGCTTTCCCGGAGGTGGGCATCGGCCTGCTCGGCGTGTCGCTCGCCTTCGGCCTGAGCGTGCTGACCATGGCCTATGCCATCGGCCACGTCTCCGGCTGCCACCTCAACCCGGCGGTGACCATCGGCCTTGCGGCGGGCGGGCGCTTCCCGAAGCAGGACATCCTGCCCTATGTAGTGTCGCAGGTCGTCGGCGCCATCATCGCGGCGGCCGTCCTTTACGCCATCGCCAGCGGAGCCCCCGGCTTCGACCTCGCCAAGGGTTTTGCCGCCAATGGCTACGGGGAGCATTCGCCCGGCCAGTACAGCATGATCTCGGGCTTCATCGCCGAGGTGGTGCTGACGATGATGTTCCTGTTCATCATCATGGGGGCGACGCATGGCAAGGCTCCCGTCGGCTTCGCGCCCATCGCCATCGGTCTTGCCCTGACGCTGATCCATCTCGTCGGCATCCCGATCACGAATACCTCCGTGAACCCGGCCCGCAGCACCGGCCCGGCCCTGTTCGTGGGCGGCTGGGCCCTGGCGCAGCTCTGGATGTTCTGGGTCGCTCCCCTGATCGGCGGGGCCATCGGCGGCCTGCTCTATCGCTGGCTCAGCGAGGAGCCCTCCGCGCAGGTCACCGGCATCACGCCTGCCGCTCCCGCGGAGTGAAAACGGAAAGGGACCCGACCGCAGAACGGGTCCCTGACCCCGCATGCCGCGCGCCGCTCTGATAGACATCAGGACAAGGGAGCACCGTCACAGCCGCCAGCGCGGCAGGGCATTGCCTCTCATGCAGCAAATGCAAGGACGAGGCGCATGGCGCTCAGCCGGGTGCACACCTCTCCCTTGCTGCGGAAACAGTCCGAATGGCGTCGATCAAGGAACTCAAGACGGTCTTCTCCACCGCCGTTGGACATCGCCGCTATGTCTTACCGTCCTTGACGCTTGCCGCTGGCGCCCTGCTGGACTTCGTCATGCTCAGGCTGGGGATCCTGATCGATGCCGATGGCCCTTTCGCATATCTGCCATTCGCCATCGGGGTCTCGATAGCCGCGGCTATGATCATGTGGTGGCTCCTGGATTATGCCGCGAATGGAAGATCGGAGCTGAAGGGGATCGTGGCGATCGAAGATGCGCTGGACGACCTGTCTTCATATCTCGATGACGGCATCTCGCGGCTCTTCAATGCGAAGGTCGAGAGCGATGCTGATTTCGAGGATTGGCAGCGGCAGCGTGCGGACTGGCACGAGAAGGTGCAGCGCTATCTGCATGTCCATTTCGGACTGCGCGAGCGCAACATTTTCCGCAATGTCATACTCGTCCAGCATGAGCGGATACCGGACAGCTACAACGATCAGCACAACCATGAGCGATGCCTGCTCATCCAACAGCTCGAGACGATCCGGGAAACGATCATCCGCTATAGCGATCTGGCGGCGAAACGGCGTGCGGAAAGCAAATAAAGCGGCCGGTTTTCCGCCAAGAACGATGCGTCAGTCGGAAGCATCCTTGGCGGTCCGTCGCGGCAGGAACACCATGCCGAGACCGGCCAGGAATATCACGGCCAGAACCAGGAATAGCGCCGATTGCTTGAGCCATGCGATTGCCGGCACGGTGAAGGCCATGGCAAGTCCGAGAAAGCAGATTTGGAGGGACTGCAGATTTGCGCCGGCGAGAAAGGTCCCCAGTGCGAGCAATGTCAGAAGCACGAGGCCGGTGGCCGGGGCGGGGAGCAGCTCCCGGACGCCGGTCAGCAGCACGATGTTCATCGTGATCAAAATTGCCCCCCAGTGAAGGGCCTGAGTCCCGATCAGGCGCAGGCGAGCCTGCCTGTCCTTGTCAGTGTTCCACTCCGTGACGACGCAGAGCGTTCCCGTCGTCAAGGCGAGGAACTCCCAATACCAGGTGAGAGGCTGGCGTGAGATGTTCGTATAGGCCACTCCTGCGACAGCCAGGGTCAGCACGGCGATGTATACGAGCCTGTGCTGCAGGAAGTGCGCGACAGGATGAGGAGACGGGCCGCCTGCATTGTTCGCCAGTTCGGTTTCACTCATGAGTATCCTCCTCACAGAGCGCGGAACGGATACGATCAAGCTATTCTCGGCCAGCCACGGACCTTGCGCTAATTCTGCTCGTCATATGTTTCATGTGAAACAAAATAGCCTAAGGTCGCTTGGTCGAGGTTGCGGGCGTTGGCAGGCTCACCGGATCGAAGAAACACCCTGATTTCTGGCTGTCTGCACCACGATTTCCAATCCTGGCCCTGAGCCGGGACCGTCCTACGGTTCCACCAGCTTGTTGCGGATGGCATAGCGGACCAGATCGGCCGAGGAGGTCGCCTTGATCTTGCGCATGGCGGCGGCGCGGTGGGTTTCCACCGTCTTGAGATTGATACCGAGGAGCGTGGCCGCCTCCTTGTTCGTGTAGCCCTCTGCGATCAGTTGCACCACGCCGCGCTCCCGGTGCGTCAGGGCATCGCCCTGCGGTCTGCTGCTCGCCAGATACGCGCTCAGCAGGGTCTCCGAGACCCGCCCGGTGAAGAACGGCTCATGGCGGGCCAGCGCCTCGACCGCCGCGATCAGGAAGCGCCGGGCGTCCGACTTGAGCAGATAGCCGCGCGCGCCCGCCTCGAGCAGTTCGCGGATCAGCGGCTCGCTCTCGTGCATGGTGAAGATCAGCACCTCGGTCTGCGGCTGGAAGGCCCGGATCTCGCGGGTCGCATCGATGCCGTTCATGACCGGAAGCTGGTAGTCGAGGATGGCGATGTCCGGCTGCGTCTCGGCCGCCAGCTCGACGGCGCGCTTGCCGTCCTCGGCCTCGGCGACCACCTCCCATCCCGGCTGGCCGCTCAGGATGGCATGGAGGCCGGAGCGGACGACGTCATGGTCATCGGCGATCAGGAGTCGGGTCATGGTCGAAGTTCGCGCCATACGCGGAAGCTCCCTTTCATAAACCTGATGTCCCGCCGTGGCACTCGGGTAAAACCCCGAAACCGGGCGGGAAGAACCAGGAGGCGCACGGAATGCGGTGCTGGACCGGATTGGCTATTGCGAGAGCATCGTGGTGCAAGGTTGGTCCTGTTCTCACGTCCTATCCTTCACTGAGCATCGTCCACCAGGTTCTCCCGGCTGCGGGGAACGCGGGCGCGAACGAGGGTGCCGGATCTTCCGCTCCGGATCCGGAGGGTGCCGCCGAACTGGTGCAGGCGGATGCGCATGCCCGGAATGCCGACGCCGAGGGTCGGCTTTCCGCCCTTCGATGCCGCGGGTTTCGCCTGCATCCCGTGTCCATCGTCGGCGATGCACAGGATGACCTCCCCGGGCGTGTGGCGCAGGCCGATGGTCACGAGTGATGCGCCGGCATGGCGGTGGACGTTCGACAGCGCCTCCTGGACGATCCGGAACAGGGCCCGTCGCAGGTCGCTGCGCAGATCATCCCCGCCCTCGTCGATCCGGCACACGACCTCGAGGCCCGTGCGGTCGGAGAAGCCGTCGGCGAAGGCCCGGACGGCGTCCCGGAAACCATTCTCGTCGAGGCTGGCCGGATGGAGCAGGTAGGTGAACAGGCGCAATTCCTTGAGAGCCTCCTCCAGCAGGCGGTCGATCTCGCCGAGCAGCCGTTGCCCGTCCCGCTGCGGCAGTAGCCGCTCGATCTTCATCAGATTGAGCCCGACGGCGACCAGATACTGCGTCGTGGAATCGTGGAGTTCCGACGCGATGCGCTGGCGTTCCTCGTCCTGGAGCGTCAGCAGGCGCTCCGACAGCTCGTTGACCGCGGCTCGGGCCACCGCCAGCTCTGTGACGTCCTCGTGGGACACGATGATGCGCACCTTGTCACCGATCCGGAAGCGGCGAGCCCGGATCGTGAGCCAGCGATCGCCCTCGGGGCAGGTGATCCGGTACAGAGCCTGGAAGCTGGGGCGAGAGCCCGTGATCACGTCCGCCATCTCGCTGAACCGCCGCTGGCCGGGCACGGCGATGTCCAGATACCTGGCTCCGATGTGATGGACTGCGCTGCCCGATCCTGTCGCGTCGACGCGCTGGCGCCAGGCCCGGTTTGCGGCGACGATGCAGCCGCGCTCGTCGAGGATGACGATCTGCTTGGTGAGGGCGTCGAGCGAGGCCTGGAAGAGCTCCCGCTCCTCGAGTGCGGCGCGATGGGCGAGTGCCCGGTCCGTATTGTCGGTGAAATAGACGTTGGCACCCTCGGGAGTAGGGAACGCACGCAGGTCGATGAAGCGGTCAGGACGCAGGCCCGACCTCATCTCGCCGTGAAAAGGGTCCCGCTGCTCGACGGCCTGCACGACCGCGGCCACGCAGGCGTCCTTGTGTCCGACGAGGTCGAGGTAGGACCGCCCGATGATCTCGTCCCGTGACCGGCCGCACCAGCGCAGAGTCGCAGCATTGATGGATGTGATGCGCAAGGAGTGATCGAGGGTGAAGTGGCAGTCGCTCATGCTCTCCAGGAGCTCGGACACGCGCCGGTTCGTGGCCTGGAGTTCGGCCTTCGTGGCCAGAGCCGTGAGCCTGAGCGAGTCGATCGGATCCATGTTGCGGAGCAGAGCCCGACCGACAATGCCGCCGATCAGGAGGAGGGCAAGGCTGGCGAGCGACGATTTGTAGAGCGCAGCCAGGATGGGAGCGTTGGATACGGTCGCGGGAAGGATCGCAACTGCCGTATAGCCTGTTCCGTGTGACCGTTCGAAGGTGGCGAGGTGACCGTCTATCGTCTCGAATTGTCCGTTGACGTTGGAGACCAGAGACGCCAGTCCGGGCAATGGAAGCGAGCCGGGTGCGGCGGCATCGGTGATGAGCGGCTGGAACTTGCGATCGAGAAGCACTGTATTCCAATCGCTCGGGCGGACGGCGCTCCGGACAGCATGGTTGAGATGCTCCTCCGGAACCAGGATCGTCAACACCCGGTTCATCCGGCCGCTCGAATCGTCGAGACGGAAACTGACAGCGACGACCGATTGCCCTACGGCCACGGAGCTGATGCGGTCCGACATGCTCAGGCCGGCGATGCGGACCACCTCGAGCCGCTCCCGTGTGCCGGGGAGATCGTCAAGTCGAGGCAGCGGCGCGCCGAAGGAAAGGCCTGTATTGAGGATCTGTCCATCGAGATCCCACAGGATGAACGATGCTCCCTCGGGCCGGGGCGTCGCCTGGAGCTGGCGATAGAATCCTTCGAGATCGCCGGTCTGGAGAAGGGGCGACCGCGACAGTCCCTTGAGGAGGTAGCCCATGGCCTGCACCTCACGCTCGACCGCATTGGCCGCCGCGACGGCGGCTGTCAGTCCGCGATGCGCGATTTCATGCCGGACCCCATAGGCATGCCAGAACAGGGCCGTCCACGTGGTCAGGAGGGCAAGGCCGACCGTCGAGGCCGCAATGAGAATGATCGACCTGCGTGTTCCGACGAGGTCGGGGCTCCTGAAAGTCGGGACTCCGAGACCAATCGAGGGAAACATGTTCACCTCCAACTCAGATCCTGTTGCAGGCTACACCCATCGACTTGCCGAACGCCTGGGACTGGTGTCTCCGGAGGGGCCGGACGGCGCTTCCAGGGCGAACGATATGCCGTCGATTCCACATCCGGGCGGTAAGCCTTCCTCGCAAAGGCACAAGTTCTCAGCCCCTGAGGGTTAAGATCGCACAGGAGTTTCGTCTGTCCAACCGCAAACGCGGAGAACCCTGTGGGGCAAACGGACAGCGTGGCGGCATAGCGGTTAGGCGAACACTACTTTTTCAATGCGCTTTCAGGACAATCCCCGCACCCGGTCAGGGTTAGACCCGATGGCTTCGTAGAGTTCCATCGCTACTCTCATATAAGTGCCGGCTTAGGGCATGAGATCACAGGCCCCTGGTGCCCAGCCAGCGGAAGCAAGCCGATCGTGACGGGAGCGAAACATGCGCATCCGCATCGGGTTCAACGTCTCGGCTCCGCTGCTGTATGGCTTGAGCTGGATCCTGCTCGGCCTTGCCGCGCTGATGGTGCTTCTCGCGATCGCGACGGCTCTGGGCATGGTGGATTTTCCGATGCCTGTCTCCACAGACCTGATCGGCGCCGTAATCTGTGCCCTGCTCGGGCTTCTGTTCCGCTCCCTGGCAGGCAGGATCGATCACACGTCTTGAGAGAGCACTGAACAAATGATCAGTGCCTCATGAGTGCTCAGCGCCGGCCTCCGCTCAGACGCTCCTGCCGGGCTCCTTCACCGGTTAGGTCTCGGGGCGCCTACCACCGGCCTCCGCGGCCCCTGCGACGGGCCCAGTGGCCCGATACCCAGACCCAACGTCCGCGGCGGGAACTCCAGACCCAGCGTCCGGGTACCCAGACGAAGCCCGGCCGGGGCCGGGGCCGCCGCTCGCGCCGACGCGGCGGGGGAGGCCTACCTGGTCGGTTCGGGCGCGACCGGCGGCGCTCCGGTCGTGGCTGGGCCTCCGCGTCGGACGACACGGCCGTGCCGAGCGGAACGGCCAACACGGTGCCGAGTAATCCGGTCAGGAAGAATCGTCGTGACAGCATCGCACTCGCTCCCGGTATGATGGGGATCAGATTGGATGAGCGGCCAGAGCACCCGAGCTTACCGCGACGATACCGACGACCACAAGTTCGGACATGGCTGTGCTCCCACCGCAGGAAAGGAAAAGAGTACTGGATCCAGGCGGCAGGACTATCGGAACTAACCCCGAGCCGAAGCGGGAAACGACCTGAATTTGCCCGAGAAAAATCGATCCTCGGGCGATGGCGCTCGAGCGTTCCGGGAAGGTGCACCGTGTTTCGGATGTTACTCTGCGGCTGCAATGAACCCTACCTGAACTGGACCACCGTAGGGGTGAACCGGCTCGCAGGGTCTGACTTCGAGACCAAGGTCATTGTCCGTATTCCCACGACGGAGAAGGTGTAAGCATGGAAAAAGTGAACGGCTGGCAGGAATGGGACTATATGGAAGGCTTGTTTAGCCAAGCTGCTGTGCAATAATCATTCCTATCAGCCGAAGTGACAGTGCAGCAGGTACTGCGTTTTCTCGGCCATGCTCTTCGGCCTCGTGTGAACAGGGCGCCTTTCAATGGGACCGTTTCGCTCAAGGCGACAGCTGCAGGCTTGTCAGGTCATATGCCTGCTGATCTTAGGCATTTGCCTTTCCTTTGCCTTGCCCATCGTTCCTGCATGGGCGCAGACGCCGCAGCCCGTCGACATCCGCATCGCGCTAATCACCCGTCAGCAGCCTCCTCCGCCGCTGTACGAGTTCGACCCGGTGCCCGAGGATGAGGGGCTCGCGGGTGGACGCTTGGCGGTGCGCGATAACAACACGACCGGGCAGTTTACCGGCCACCGCTATATCCTCGAGGAGGAGACATTGGAGGAGGGGCAGGACGCGGTCGCGGCTGCGCGATCCCTCGTCGAGCGCGGGGTCGGGTTCCTGGCGATAGATCTCGATGCCGGAGATGTGCTGGCGATCGCCGATGCGCTCAAGGATGAAAACGTGGCGCTGTTCAATGTCCGGGCAACCGATGACCGGTTGCGGGGCGCCGATTGTCGCTCCAATGTCTTTCATGTGGCGCCGAGCCGCGCCATGCTGACGGACGCGCTTGCCCAGTTCCTCGCCTTCAAGCGCTGGCGGCGTCTCTTTCTGATCGTCGGTCCGCAGCCGGGGGACAAGCTCTATGCCGAGGCCATGAAGCGGGCCGCCCGCAAGTTCGGACTCGTGATCGCAGCCGAGAAGCCGTGGGAGTTCGGCCCGCTGGCGCGCGCCAAGGCCGACAGCCCGACCACCGCCGGGGCGCTCACCTTCACGCAGAACCTCGATTACGACATCGCCGTCGTGGCCGACGAGGCCGGCGATTTCGGCGATTATCTCGCGTATCGGACCTGGGATCCGCGGCTCGTCGTCGGCACGCAGGGGCTGACCGCCACGACCTGGCATCCGACGTTCGAGGTGTGGGGCGCGGCGCAGGCCCAGACCCGCTTCCGGCGCACGGCCGATCGCCTGATGCGCCCCCTCGATTACCAGGTCTGGATGGCCGTGCGGGCCATCGGCGAGGCCGTCACTCAGTCCAAGGCGACGGATCCCGGCGCAGTGAAGCAGTTCGTCCGGAGCGCCGAGTTTGGCCTCCCGGCCTATAAAGGGGTCTCGCTGAGCTTCCGCTTATGGGATCAGCGGCTTCGCCAGCCGCTTCTCCTTGTGCAGCCCCGCTTCCTCGTCTCGGTGGCGCCGGAGCAGGGTTTTCTGCACCAGCGCACACCGCTCGACACGCTCGGCTTCGATCAGCCGGAGAGCGCGTGCAAACTCCAATGATAAAGGGAGGATCGTGATGTGGGCTTTCGTCGGCCGAAGGACGGCATTTACTCTCATCGGACTTGCGGGGTCGATTGCCGCCAGCAACGTCGAGGCCTACACGATCTACGTCTCGAACGAGAAGGACAACACTATCTCGGTCATCGATTCGGACAAGTTTGCGGTGGTTTCCACCTGGAAGGTCGGCCGCCGCCCGCGGGGAATCACCCTAAGCCTCGATGGCAAATGGCTCTATGTCTGCGCGAGCGATGATAACCGGGTCGACGTGGTCGATACGGCGACCGGAGAGGTGGTGCGCAATCTCCGATCCGGCCCGGATCCGGAACTCTTCGTTCTCCATCCGAAGGGAAACCCGCTCTACATCGCCAACGAGGACGACAACATGGTCACGGTCGTCGATGTGGAGACGAACCGGCTCATCGCCGAGGTGCCGGTCGGAGTTGAACCGGAGGGCATGGGCATCAGTCCGGACGGGGCGATTCTCGTGAACACGTCCGAGACCACCAACATGGCCCATTTCATCGATACGACGAGCCATGAGATCGTCGGCAACGTGCTGGTCGATGCAAGGCCGCGCTATGCCGAGTTCTCGGCCGATGGGAAGAGGCTGTGGGTCTCCTCGGAGGTCGGTGGAACGGTGAGCGTGATCGATCCTGCCAGCCGCGAGATCATCAAGAAGATCGAGTTTTCAATTCCTGGCATCACGAAGGAGGCGATCCAGCCGGTTGGCGTGCGCCTGACCAAGGACGGCAGGAAGGCCTTTGTCGCCCTGGGGCCCGCGAACCGGGTCGCGGTCGTGAACGCCGAAACACTCGAGGTCGAGAAGTACCTGCTCGTCGGCCAGCGCGTCTGGCAGCTCGCCTTCACGCCCGACGAGAAGCTTCTGATCTCGACCAACGGCGTCTCCAACGATGTTTCGATCATCGATGTCGAGGCTGAGAAGGTGCTCAAAAGCGTCAGGGTCGGTGGGTATCCTTGGGGTGTCGTCGTCGGGCCGAAGTGAGATGATGGAGGACTTGTGACTTGCCCTCCTCGACATTCAGCTAGGGGCCGCAAGATAGGCTACATTGAGATAACGTTATCTGTGCGATGCAAAAAGAAGGCATGCGCGAAGCATTGATGGAACCGTAAGTTTAGGCGGTCGATTGTCTACCAGTGCAATTCCTTAGGGAGGAAAGCACATGAGGACGACCACCTACGTGCTTGTGAGTGTCGCTGCCTTGGTAGCGAGCGCCGGAACGGCCGCAGCGGGGCCTTGTACCGGTCGGATCGACGCGGTTTCGAAGCAACTGGCCAGCCGTGACGCGGGCTCCGGCCCGACCAGCCCCGGCGGAGCCGTCAACTCGACCGGCACGATCCAAGGACAGGGAGGCACGGCAGGCTCTTCCGGTCCCACCGCCACGCCCCGCCAGGTGCCTAAGGCGGGAGAGGTCGCGGAAACCCAGGCGACGCCCGCCATGAATGCTGCCACCCAAGGACGAGCCGCATCACCTTCCGACGCCCGTGCTCAGACGCAGGGGCAGCCGACAAGTGCGCAGATTGCGCAGGGCGAAAAGGCATCCGGTCCGGATCACATGCGCCAAGCGATGGCGGCCCTCGACCGTGCTCGCGCCTTCGATCGCGACGGCAAGGAGGCGGATTGCATGAGCGCGGTGCAGGAGGCCGACCAACTCTCCGGTATGAGATGACAGAGGAGGACGAGAAACATTCGCCTGACGGGAGTCGCGTGCGCAACGTGAACACGAAGCGCCGCGATATCGAGAGCAAACAAATTGCTAAGTCAGGCGAATTATTCTACATTAGGTTAATCTTCGGTTGAACCGGGCTGGCGTTCTCTCCGCCGTCCGACGCCATCCAAGTTGAGCCTATGGCTCGTCTTGGTACGACGCCGCATCCGGCTGCCAACGCTACCGAAGCCGAATGATCCCATGAGTACGCCGCGTGAGCGGACAGCGTGTTGCTGGCTGCGTCTTGGCAGAATGCGTCCATTGGGAGGAAACACATGCGAAGAGTCGTTCTTGCGACCGTGCTGCTTGGCACGGCTTCTGCGTTTTGGCCGGCTGCAGCCAACGAAGAGCTGATCAAGCTGACCCAAGATCCCAAACAGTGGGTCATACAGACGGGTGACTATGCAAACACCCGCTTTTCCAAGCTCAATCAGATCACGAAGGAAAATGCCAGCAAGCTGCAGCCCGTCTGGCAGTTCTCGACAGGCGTTCTTCGGGGCCACGAAGGTGGACCGCTCGTGATCGGGGATGTGATGTATGTGCACACCCCGTTCCCCAACATCGTCTATGCCCTCGACCTGAACAGCGACGGCAAGATTCTCTGGAAGTACGAACCCAAGCAGGATCCCAACGTCATTCCGGTGATGTGCTGCGATACGGTCTATCGTGGCCTCGCCTATGCGGATGGAAAGATCTTCCTGCATCAGGCTGATACGACACTCGTCGCATTGGATGCGAAGTCGGGCGAGGTGGTCTGGTCCGTCGTCAACGGCGATCCGAAGAAGGGCGAGACCAATACGGCAACCGTCATGCCCGTGAAGGACAAGGTGCTTGTCGGCATCTCGGGTGGCGAATTCGGCGTGCGCGGACACGTGACCGCCTACGACATGAAGACAGGCAAGCAGGTCTGGCGTGCCTATTCGACCGGGCCGGACGACGAAATGCTGGTCGACCCGGAAAAAACGACCCATCTCGGAAAGCCGATCGGCAAGGATTCCAGCCTCAAGAGCTGGGAGGGAGAGCAGTGGAAGATCGGCGGATCGACGACTTGGGGGTGGTACTCCTACGATCCTGAACTGAACCTGGTGTATTACGGCACCGCCAACCCCTCCACCTGGAATCCGAAGCAGCGCCCCGGTGACAACAAGTGGTCCATGACCATCATGGCCCGCGATGCGGATACCGGAATGGCGCGGTGGTTCTACCAGATGACCCCACATGACGAGTGGGATTATGACGGCGTGAACGAGATGATCCTGGTCGATCAGGAAATCGACGGGCGTCCGCGCAAGCTCCTGGTTCACTTCGACCGCAACGGACTCGCCTATACTTTGGATCGCACCAACGGTGAGCTCCTTGTCGCGGAGAAGTACGATCCAGCCGTCAACTGGGTCTCCAAGGTCGATATGGACAAGAACAGCCCGACCTATGGACGCCCGATGGTCGTGGCCCAGTACTCGACCGAGCAGCAGGGAGAGGACGTCAACACCAAGCACGTCTGTCCTGCCGCGCTCGGCACGAAGGACCAGCAGCCCGCGGCGTTCTCGCCGCAGACGGGGCTCTTCTACGTTCCGACCAATCACGTCTGCATGGATTATGAGCCGTTCCGTGTCAGCTATACGGCCGGCCAGCCCTATGTGGGTGCGATCCTCTCCATGTTCCCGCCGCAGGGCGAAACCAACATGGGGAACTTCATCGCATGGGACGCCAGAACAGGTAAGATCGCTTGGTCGAACAAGGAGCCGTTCTCCGTGTGGTCCGGCGCCTTGGCGACGGCAGGCGATGTCGTCTTCTATGGAACGCTGGAAGGCTACCTGAAAGCCGTCGACGCCCAGACGGGCAAGGAACTCTACAAGTTCAAGACACCGTCCGGCATCATCGGCAACGTAACGACCTATGAGCATCGCGGAAGGCAGTACATCGCGGTCCTGTCCGGCGTAGGCGGATGGGCCGGCATCGGTCTCGCTGCTGGCCTGCTCGGTGAGGAGGGGGCCGGAGCTTGGCAGAGCGCCGTGAATCCCGGACGACAGGAAACCGGCACTCGAGCGATCGAGACGGCGGGCCTCGGCGCCGTCGGCGGATATGCGGCGCTGTCCAACTATACCACTCTCGGCGGCACGCTGACCGTGTTCGCCTTGCCGACGCAATGAACCTGAAGCTTGGTCAAGGAAGTGGAGCGCCTGGTGTCGGTTTCCGATGCCAGGCGCTCTCATCCATGTGCCGCCATCGCGTTGGACGCTCCTCCGGGTCCGCAGGAGATGCACTGTTCCTGCACTCATCCAAAGAGAAAGAATCGGATTGATCCCAAGAGTGAAACTCCACTTTTGGGTCTGTTGCTCCAGGTAAATCGACAGGTTCAAGTCGGAGAGACATGGGATGGTAAAAAAGTACGGACGGGGTACGGCTGCGGTTCTCGCAGCGATGGCGGTTGTCGGGCTCTTCCCTGTGGCCCTGCAATCCGCCGAAGAGGCTACCAAGGGAGACGATGGGAAGTATATGACTGCCGAAGGTACACCGACCTATCATGTTGGCTCGGATGGAACCGTAGACTGGTACACATACAGCGGATACCGGCGATATCACGCGGATTGCCATACGTGCCATGGTCCGGATGGGCAAGGAAGCAGCTATGCGCCGGCATTGGCGAACTCGCTGAAGACTCTCTCCTACGAGGAGTTCATGAATGTGGTGGTCAACGGGCGCCAGAAGGTCGGAGTCGCAGAGAACCAGGTCATGCCGGCATTCTCCGATAACGTAAACGTCATGTGCTACATCGACGATCTGTACGTCTATCTGAAAGCGCGTGCGGACGGCGTCATTCCTCGGGGCCGTCCTCCGAAACGAGAAGACAAACCTAAAGTGGCGACCCAAAATGAAGATTCATGTCTCGGACGCAGTTGATCTTGCCGCAGTAGCGGCTGTCTCACTGGCTTCTCTTCTCATATCGCCGAGCCTGGTCGCCGCGCAGCCGGCGGATCTGGTGTCGAGAACGGCTTTGCGTGTGTGCGCGGATCC
>Ga0182742_1003390_pt1 | contig 15677 bp, 21 predicted proteins | sample eDN5th37CBELigMG_FD_128880 | JGI IMG/M metagenome (GOLD analysis project Ga0182742, IMG submission 128880) | Enriched Miracle-Growth compost microbial communities from Emeryville, California, USA - eDNA 5th pass 37_C BE-Lig MG (version 2)... ...
GCAAAAAATGAATGCGGGTATGTCAAACTCAGGAACGGTAGCTGTACTTGATTCCGGTTTAAGTTATGACAATATATCCATCCCTCTCGACCAAGTCCAATTTATCGAATCAGCGAACTTCAATTTACGGGAAATTGCTCGTATTTTCAATGTACCCGCCCATCTAATCGGAGACCTTGAACGAGCGACATTTAATAATATTGAGCATTTATCGATGAGTTATGTCGAACACACACTGATGCCTATCTGTTGCCAAATTGAGCAAGAGATGAATTACAAGTTATTTACTCGCTCAGAGCAAAGAGAAGGGTATTATGTGAAATTCAATATGACTTCTGCTCTTCGTGCAGATAGTAAAACACGAGCTGAGTATTATCAAATGATGGTCAGAAACGGTTTCATGACCGTGAATGAAGTGAGAGCGTTAGAAGAATTAGACAAGCTTAAAGGATACGGTGACCGTAACCTCATTTCGCAAGATTTAACTTTCTTAGATAACCTAGAAAACATTCAATCTAGTAAAGGAGGTGAATAAATGAAACGGAAATTCTGGAGCATTGTTAAAAACGATAACATTGGTGAAATCACCATGTATGGTGAAATTGCGAGTGAATCATGGTGGGGCGATGAAGTCACACCTAAACAATTTAAAGATGATTTAGATGCACTTGGGGATGTTTCCACGATTAAAGTATATCTATCAAGTCCAGGCGGAGATGTGTTCGCAGGCCAGCAGATTCATTCCATGTTAAAGCGTCATAAAGCAGAAGTGGTCATTTACATTGACTCATTAGCAGCGAGTATCGCATCGGTCATCTCTAGTGCAGGAGATAAAGTCATTATGCCTGTCAATAGTATGCAAATGCTTCACAACCCCATGACAGGGATGTATGGGAATGCACATGAGTTCCGTAAACTTGCCGATGATTTAGATAAAATTCGTGAAAGTTTAGTTGAAGCATACTTGAGCAAATCTTCTGTTTTAACTCGTGAGAAATTGATTGAAATCATGGATGATGAATCGTGGCTTACTGCGAAAGAATGTTTAGAGTTAGGACTTTGCGATGAAGTCGTAGAAGCAAAAGAAATCGCTGCTAAATTTGATGGCTACGAAAATAAATACAAAAACATACCAAATGAATTCCTAAAAAGGACTTCTGAAAAAGAAAATGAAACAAATGAAAGTGAACTACATAATCGCACGGATGAAACTATCCATTCTGACACGGTAAAAAACAGTGAGCAAGGGGTAGGTTCAGGGGAACAGTCGAAAGTGGAGAATAGCCTACAAATTGAAAGCGAAATAGACAATCTGTTACTAGAGATAGATTTAATCTAACTCGTTTTATGGTTTTAAAAATAAAAAATTATTATTTTAGGAGTGATTTTTGAATGAATAAATTGCGTGAATTAATGGCAGCGTTGGAAAACAAAAAAGTAGAAGCTCGTAATCTTGCAAACGAAGGCAAAACAAAAGAAGCAAAAGCATTGCTAGATGGAGAGATTAAGAATTTAAAAGAGCAAATTGAAGTAGAACAAGCCCTTTTAGAAGATGAAAAGAAACAAGTTATTGAAAACAAAGTACAACCAAAAGCAAAAGACAGTGAAAAAACAAAGTTCTTAAATGCCGTTCGTTCTAAATTCAAAAATGCGATGAGCGAAGGTTCGGGTGCTGACGGTGGTTATACCGTACCTCAAGACATTCTTACTCGTATCAATGAACTTCGTGAAGCAAAAGGTGCTTTACAAAACCTTATCACGGTTGAACCTGTAAGCACAATGAGTGGTTCTCGTACTTTTAAGGCTCGTTCTCAACAAACAGGATTTGCTGAAGTAGGTGAAAACGGTGAGATTTTGGAGAAGGCTACTCCACAATTTACAAACCTGCCTTACTCTGTGAAAAAATATGCTGGTTTCTTCAAAGTAACAAACGAATTATTAAAGGATTCAGACCAAGCCATCGAAGACACTTTGGTGAAATGGATTGGGGATGAGTCTCGCGTGACTCGTAACAAATTAATCCTTGCTGAACTTAATAAAAAAGCAAAAACTGCGATTGCGGATGCAGATGACATTAAGGATGTTCTAAATGTTCAGTTAGACCCTTCATTCCGTAATACAGCTATCGTGTTAACGAATCAGGACGGTTTCAACTTCTTAGATAAATTAAAAGATGGCGAAGGAAATTATTTACTTCAACCATCTGCAACAGCTTCCACTGGTAAGCAAATTTTCGGAGTAGATATTGAAGTTCAGTCTAATAAAGACCTTCCATCTGATGTGTCTGTTCCTGAATCTCCAAAAGCACCTATCATCATTGGTGATTTAAAAGAAGCAGTTGTACTGTTTGACCGTGAGCAAACCGACATCGCTGCATCTACCGAAGCAGGTGATTCATTCATCACTGATAACACAATGTTCCGTGCAATCGAGCGTGAAGAAGTGAAATCTCGTGATGTGGAAGCATTCGTATATGGACAAGTAACATTGGCTTAATTGATAGAGGGATTTATTCCCTCTTTTCTTATTGAAGGAGGGATATGATGAAAATAAAAGCTGTGATTGATTGTGTGGGTATCGGGTATGAATTGAAAGCGGGAGAAACTGCTGAACTTTCAAAAGAGGTAGCCGAGAAACTCATCAAATTTGGTTATGTTCAGGAAGTGAAATCACCTAGAAAAGAAACGAAGGTGAAAAAATGAGCTTAACATTAAATGAAGTCAAAGATTATCTCAGAATTGAACAGGATTTTACAGAAGAGGACACATTGCTGTCCTCTTTATTATTGGCAAGTCAAAACTACATCCTTAATGCGACTCATAAAAATGCGGACAAAACAGATGAATTATTTAAACTATCTCAGATGCTGTTAATTGGGCATTGGTATGAGAACAGAGAGGTTGTCGGAAAGGCTGACCAATTGGCTTTCTCATTACAAAGTATCTTACAGCAAATTAAATATACGACCTCTGAAATCCAAGAGGGTGAAACGGAATGAATCCAGGTGAGTTAAAACATAAAATTTCCCTCATAAAGGAAGAACCAGCACCGATGACAAGTCGTTTTACCACATCTTCTTGGGTGGAATGGAAGAAAGTATGGGCGAAAATGGAAAAAGAAAAGCGTTCTAAATTCATAGAGAACGAAAAAGTAACCGAGAACCGCACCATTCTTTTTACCATCCGCTATCAAAAAGTGATTGAAGAGATGCCTTTAAAGAAACTTCGTATCCGCTATAAAGAGAAAGAGTATGAGATTACCAATATTGAAGATAAAGATTTTGAGCAGAAAACCCTCGTCTTATCCGCAAGTGAGGTGGTTTAATGGCAAAGCGTGAAATTGAAGGATTACAAGCATTAGTCAAAAGGCTAGAGGATATGGGAGATACAGGGAAAACAATTGCGAAAGAGGTCTTAACCGAAGCGGTTCAACCCGCTAAGAAAGAAATTGAAAAGAACGCACCAAGCAACAAAAAAACCCATCCATACGAAAAAAAATATGGGAAATTAAAAGACAACATTGAATTGGAATGGGATGAAAAACAACAGCAAATGAATCTGACCACGGGAAAAAGTTTCTGGTCTGCATTCATCGAATACGGGACCAAATCTATCAAAAAAGACCCTTTTATGGAGAAATCCTACCTCAATAAAAAAGATGAAGTTCAAGAAACAATCATCCGCTTAGCCAAAGAAAGGTTGGGCTTGAAATGATAGATAACGAAATTATCCAAGCCTTATCCACTCTTGGGGTTGATTTCGCTTATGAAGAGTATACAGGGGATTCTGATACCTACATCGTGTATTCGGAGTATGACGGACGACCTGAAGCGTATGCCGATAACCAAGAAATTCTAGAAGCGTTCTATTATCAATTTGATATTTTTTCTAAAAGTGATTACTCGGCTCTTTATAAGAGTTTGCGACAATCGCTTTTTTTATTGGGTGGCATTCGTCAAAATGAGTTCGCTCATTATGAATCGGGTGTTCACCAACGAAGTGTTCGATTTAAATTTATTCGAGAAAGTGAGTGATTGATATATGGCAGAAATTAGTTCTATTACAGGTTTACAAAATGGGCATTTCGCTCTTATGACAAGTGATACAGAAACGGGTGCTGTTTACGAAAAACCAGAAAGATTTGCACCACTCGTCAATGCAACCGTTACGACTAATGTAGAAACAGCAACCCAGTTCAGTGATAATGCAGCACAAGAAACCGCAAGTGCCATCGGTGTGACAGAGGTAACCATTGAAGCGAAAGACATTCCAAATAGCATGTTGGCAAAAATCAATGGACTAACAAAAAATAGTGATGGTGTGTTGGAATTCTCAAGCAAATACAATGCTCCTTACCTGGCGTTTTTATTTGAAGGAACAAAAGGAAATGGGGAAAAAAGAATGGTCGCTATGCTGAAAGGAAAAGCAAATATTCCAGAAGATGCTTTCGAAACACAAGGTGATGGTGCTCCAACCTTCCAAAGTAAGACGATTACTTTTACTTTTGTTTCTCGTAACTATGACAAGAAATTCAAGTTTGTGGTCGATAGTGATGATGAAGCTGTAAACCAAGCGGTTATCGATGGTTGGTACAATGCGGTTTACGACCCTTCTGCTTCTACAGGAGTTTAATAGATGAAGAGGATAGGCTCTATCCTCTTTTTTTGTCTTTTTATTTGTGTTAGTTACCTGTTTTCTTTTTATAAAAAGGTGGTTTTAAATGATGAAAATTGAATTATTAGAAAAAACGTATGTTGCTCCTGCTCCAAAAGCTCGTTTGTTCCGCCAAGCCCTCGTGATTACCCAAGAGAGAGATTTAAATAACTTATCTCCTGATATGCTGGACGAATTGCTACAGTATGTCTGTGACTGTTTCGCCAACCAATTTACCATTGATGAGATTTATGACGGCTATGCTTCAACCGATTTAGTGGACTTGATTCAAGAAACCATTATGTTTGTTGTTGGGAATAAGGCAGAAGTAGACGGTAAAAAAAAATAAACGATGAAGACCCGCTACTCACGATAAAAAAAATGTACAAAACCCTCATGTCGCAAGGGTTTGGCATTTCAGAAATCGACGAATGGGATATCGAGTGGTTTTTTTCGATATTGGAACTAGACGATAGCGAAACAGCATCAGCGCCAAAAGTGGTTCCGATTGATGCTGTTTTTTAATGAGTAAGAAAGGAGGGAGCATATGGCAGAAGAAATTGCAAAACTGAAAATTGGCTTTTCCCTTGATTCTTCACAACTCGAAAAAGGGATGGGTCATGTTTTAAGTAACTTGAACCTCATGCAAAAAGAATTCAAATCTTCTATGGTCGGTGTGGATAAGTATAACAAGTCTCTTGATGACTTAGGCAAAGAAGCGGAAGGGTTAAAAGGGATTTTGAATCAACAAAAAATCGCTTTAGCTTCCATTCAATCCCAATATGATAAAACCAATTTATCGTTACAAGAGAATGAAAAAAATGTTCGGGACCTGAAAAAACAATACGATGAAGCGGTGAAGTCGAAATCACTTGATGAAAAAGCATTAAAAGAACTGGAAAACGAGTATAACAAAGCGGTCAAAGCCAAGCAAAAAGATGAAAAAGCGTTAAAAAGTTTACACGGCAAATACATTGATATGACGACTCAAGTCAAACGAACGGAAATGGCACTAGCTAGAGTAGACCAAGAAATTAAAGACCAAAAAATGTCTTGGGGCAAACTGAACGATTCGATGGGTAAGGTCAGTCAAGGAATGAAAGATGTCGGTAGAAAGCTTTCTGTCTTGACCAAAGGGTTTTTGAATCTGACAGGAGTGGCTCTTAAAACCACTGCGGCGGTTGGAACAGCACTTGGCACAATCGGTGTGAAAGGTGCGATTGATGTAGCCAACTCACAAGCAAAATTGTTCACCATGCTTGATTTAACGACTGAACAGGCAAAAGAACTTTCCAAAGAGGCACAAAGTTTATGGCGGGATGGGTTCGGAGAGAACTTGGATGAAGTCACGACTAACATTGCTAAAGTCAAACTGTATCTTCGCAACCTAGGAAAAGATGAAGACATCAGTGAAGTCACCAAAAAAGCCATGGTCTTGAACGATATATTGGAAAGTGATATACAAGAGACCATTCGAGGTATCGATTCATTGATGGGGAACTTTGGACTCACTTCTGAACAGGCAATGGATTTGATGCACAAAGGTGCGAAAAAAGGACTCAATGAGACCAATGACCTTGCCGATGTATTAGATGAATTCGGACAACTGTGGAAGAGCGCTGGGTTCACCGCAGAAGAAATGTTCGCCACAATGGACAACGGACTTTCTAATAATGCCTATGGATTATCGCAAGTGAACGACCTTATCAAAGAAATGGGCATCTCGATGGTCGATGGAAGAACGGAAGAGTACATCACCGAGTTTTCAAAGAAAACCCAAAATCTCTTTAAAGAGTGGCAAAAAGGGAAAAAACCACAAAAAGAAGTCATGATGAGCATGATTGCTGACCTGGAAAAAATGAAAAACAACACGGAAAAAGCGACACTCGCAAGTAATCTATGGGGGGGCATGGGTGAAGATAACGCCCTGAAAGTGCTTCAAGGCTTGAACGATGTTAACAAAGAATATGTCAATGTAAAAGGGAGCATTGAAGCTTCTACTATTGCTATGCAAAACACACCTACGGCTAAGTTCACCAAAGCATGGAGAGATTTTCAGACCGCTTTTATCCCAATTGGAACAAAGATACTAGAGTTTGCGACCAAACACCTGCCAAAGCTTGAAAAATGGATTGCAAAGGTCAGTGATAAAATCAAAGACATTGATTGGAAAAAAGTCAAAGAAACCATCAAAGAGGTTGCAGACAAAGTGCTTCCGCCACTAAAAAAAGCTTTTGAAAATGTGTGGAATTTCATTTCAAAACTAGATGGAGATACCTTAGCTCTTATTGGAACGATTGCAGGAATCAGTGTCGTTATAGGTCCTGTTATCACGATTTTAGGTACATTTGGACAAGCATTAAGCCTTCTTCGATTGGGTCCATTAGGATTGATTATCGGGGCATTTGCTGGACTGTATGCAGGAATCAAACTCATTATTGATTATTGGGATGAAATTTCTACTTTCTTTAGCAATATCGGAAAGAAAATTGCAGACACAGCCGATTGGATGTTAGAAAAAATCGGCATGAATAATGATGCTCTTGATGAGTATCTAAAAGATATCGAGTCAGGTATCATGCACTTTTATGAAAAATTAAAAGAAATTGTCCCAAAAGTAGAAGAAACGGTAAGAAAAATCCGTGAAGCAATCGATAAACATGGATTCAAAGGTGCAGCTCAGCGAGCGGCAGCATCTATCACCGATGCCTTCAAAGATTTAGAGAGTGGAAAACTCGGTCGTGATATCATCGGTGGAATTGCAAAGGGTATGAAAGAAGATAAAAACTTAACATTACTCGATGCGGCAGCGAACTCAGTGAAAGACCGATTGACTTCCTATTTGAAAACCCGTTTTCAAATTAAAAGTCCTAGTCGCTTGATGGCAAAAGAAATCGGAGCCTACTTACCTAGTGGGATTGCTAAAGGGATGACGGATAACTTGGGTGTCATTCATCAAGCAAGTGCGAAGATGGTTGGAGCAACCCTATCAAGTTTCCCACAAGTTCCAAATGTCCACATTCCACAAAGTGCAAGAAACGGTGTGTATGGAAATCAAAGCAATTATACTTCAAACTTCTCCCCAACCATTACGATACAAGGCAGTCAAAATCCTTTCCAAGTTGCTCAAGAACAAGACCGATTATTACGACGCTTACGGTTTCAAGGAGGGATTTCATGAAAGTAACTTTAACGAGCGGAACAGACAGGGTGTTGCTAACGCAACATCCTTTTCAATTATCACAAAAAGTCAATTTAAGCGGACTTAGTGCCAATATTATTACATCTGATGCAAACACAGACGGTGCAAATTTTTTAAGAAGTAATTTTCAAACAAGAGATGTGGATTTAGAGGGGTATATACGAGTTTCGGGTATGAAAGATTCCATTATCCAAAAACATCGGGATACGCTTTACCGAGTGTTTAATCCCAAAAACAAAGTCATAGTGGAGTTTGAAGATGAAAACATCTATTACCAAATCGAAGGGTATCCTGTGAGTTTCCCTGTATTCGAAAGCGGGTTTCAAAACAGCAACCATTCTTTTCAACGATTCCTTCTTCAATTGCATTGCACAGACCCGTTTATTTATAAAGCAAAGAAATACATTGTTTTTGCGGATGTCGTACCTAAATTTTCGTTTCCTCTCCAATTTAATTCGGTTGTATTTGGAGAAAAATCGACAAGTGGTTTAATCGAAACGGTGTATAACTCTGGTGTAATGGAGTGTCCACTTGAAATTAAAATGAAAGCCACGAATACGGTCGTCAATCCTTCACTTTTAAATGTCTATAGTGGTGAGCAAATCAAATTTAACACCACTTTACTTCCTGGAGAAGAACTCTATATCAATACAGGTCGAAAAAAAGAGATTTCAAAGATAACAGGAAATATTAAAGAACCCTTTTATTATGCACTCGATTTAAGCTCTGAAATGATGAATTTAAGGGTCGGGGATAATGTCTTTCGCTTTGCTGCGGACGAAAACGAGGAATATTTACTAGTGGAAATCTCTTACCGTGAGAGATTGGGAGGGATTTAAATGTGGTATGTGTTTGACCCAATCTTTAGAAATCTACAGGGAATCATTTCTCATTTTAGTGAAATGACCATTCAGCACAACTTTTATGAAGTGGATACCATGACATTTGCCATTCCGTTTGATGTCGATACCTACGACACTTTACGAACAGGCAGAATTCTTTATCGGAAAAATAGCAATAAAGGCTTTTTGATACATACTCTAGACATTCAAGAAAGTGAACAAACCATTATCGGATATGCGTATGGGTTAGAAAGTCTGTTGGATAACCGTGTGGTCATCCATCCTACCCATTTACATCACCCCGCAGAACAAGTGATGCACATTTTAGTGGAAAACAATATGGTGAATGCCAAAGATTCCTATCGAAATATTCCCCATTTAGTTCGAAAAGGCAACTTACTGCGAGGACGATTGATTGAAGAAGGCTATTGGGGGGAATCCCTTTATGCCATTATGACAGAACTTGGAAGACGAACAAAATTCGGATTTAAAATCTTTTTTAATCCGATAGAGAAAGTTTATGAATTCACGACACGAGTGGGGGTTGACCGAACCATCATTCAAACCGAGAATACTCCGATTCGATGGGTGCATGAATGGAATGATACCTTTGATGAAGTATTAACAAGCAGCCAAAAAGACTGTAAAACGAATGTCTATGTGGCAAGTGGGGATGATACTCCTCTACAAATTGCAGTAGGCGATGAACTTTCTTTTATAGGTGGTTGGTCGAGAAAAGAGATGTTCGTTCAAGCGAGTGATATTACCAATACGCTTCAAGACGAAAACGAAACCACTTTGACAGAAGCACAAGAAAAAGACCTACTACGGTCAAGAGGAAGATTGGAATTGGCAGGGAAAAAGCCTATCTACGATTATACCTTCACTTTAAATGAAGTTGATGAAGTGTACGGAGTGGATTATGTAGAAGGAGATTATGTGTCGGTTGTGAATCAGAAATATGGGATGGTCAAACATGCTCAAATTGTGACCGTAGAAGAGCATATCGCAGGAGATTTAAGCCGATTTAATGTGAAATTCGATGAAGGAGGAATGTAAATGGAGAAATATAGTTTTTTTAATAGTGTAAGTGGCGATAGAGAATATAATGCAAGTGATTTTGCGGAATACTTTAAACAGTTCTTACAATCTGGAATCTTTCCAAATCCATCTACTAGTTTACAAGTCTTAGCAAATGATAATTATGTTGTCAGTGTTCAGCCTGGTACAGCGATAGTAGAAGGGTATATGTATTACACAGACGGAAAAGACCTCACGCTAGATGTAGCAGATGGGGTATTAAATCGCACGGATTTAATGGTGGTTCAACTTGATATACCCAACCGTAAAATCGAAACGATGGTGAAAAAAGGAGTTCCTGCAACGAACCCTGTGCCACCCCTTGTGGAGAGAACGGATTCTATCTATGAATTAGCCCTAGCTGAAATCCATATTGGAAAGAATGCTGCAGGGATTTCCCAAATGAACATCACAGATACTCGTATGGATAGTTCAAGAGCAGGATGGGTGAACTCCACCATTCAAGCGGACACCACAGCGATTTTTAATCAATATGAAAATTGGTATCACACACAAAGAGAACATCATGACCAAGAATGGGAAGATTTCATGGCACAAGCAAATGAATGGTTTGCCAATGTGAAACAAGAAGATAATCCGAATAAGCAAAACAAAATCACTTATGGTCAAGGGTATGAACTGCCAAATGTTGCAGTTGATGGCGACATCCATATCGCAAACACTGGAAATGGTGGAATCATAGATGTTTTAAGATACACCGAAGAGGTGTTTACTTGGGAAATCATCACATCCAATCTCACTGCCTATATGCGTCATCAAAATCCAGATACATCCGTTCAAATGCTTTCTCAAATTATCAATGAGTTGAAGGAAAAAGCAAATGAAACACCATTGGTTCAAGCGGGGAATGTGAGTATTGTGATACCATCAACGAATACACCCATCACAGAACGAGTGTATTTTGATAAACCGTTTGACAATACACCATCAATCGCTTTGCTACCTGTTACATCTGACCCACGAGTTGTTAATTTGAGCACAACAAGCGTCACTGAAACATATTTTGACTTGATTATTGTTAGAACCAATAATACTGTCACAACCTCTGTTCAATGGACAGCAACAGAGAGAACTCAATAAAGATAGCTTAAAGAACCTTTCACAGGTTCTTTTTTAATTGGAAAGTAGGAGGTTTTATATGTGTTAAAAGAATGGATGATAAAAATAGGATTTGGTACAGGGTTTAGCGCCATCTCTTATTACATAGGATGGAGTGATTTGATGGGATTTTTACTTGTTTTGATGCTGCTTGATTTCATCACAGGCATTATGGCGGGTGCGATACAAGGGAAATTATTATCAAAGACCTCCTATATTGGGATATTGAGGAAGATGTTAATTATTTTAGTCGTCATCGCTTGTCATATTGCGGATATGGTGTTAATATCCGAACATTTTAGTATAGCAGGATTTGAGATTAACAGTCCGATACAACTATTAGCGATTATTTATTACATCGGAAATGAACTTATCTCCATTGTAGAAAATGCAGAACGAGGCGGAGCAAAAGTTCCATCCTTTATTAAAAATCGATTTGAAACCATGAAAGAAAGAGGGAATGACCCAATGAAAAAGGACACTTAAATAAAGCGTCCTTTTTTGTCTCTTCTTTTTAACTTTTCCGCATGTTCAATGGTTTGGTGACAACGATTGCAGACATATCTCAAATTACTTGGGTCATTATTGGTTCGGTCTTCATCAATGTGATGGATATGCAAATCCTTTGTTTTCTTGCAGTGGTAACAGAACTTCGGCAGTCGGTAAATTTCTGCGATGCGGTGATACGATTGAATGCCATTTTTAAAAGTGGGGTTGTTGTGAAGGTCTTGTGGAGGGAGTTGTTGTCCTTTTTTCACAAAGCGACCGTATTCATCCCGTTCCAAATTATATTTGATGGTATCTTTGCGAATCCACCCTTGATTTTTCAAATGTCTTGAAATGGTTTTCCTATCTATTTGTAAGACTTTGGCACACTGTCTCATCGTGTATTTCTTATTAACATAAAGCTCATATAGTTGTTTTAATTCCGTTTCATTCATACTAACCGACCTTTCTAAAAAAAGGCGGATAAATGATTGAGAACAGCAATTAAATAAAACGACCGTATTCATCTCTATTATTATATCGGTCAGCATGTTCGATTGTGTTATGGCATCTTCCACATACCCATCTAAGATTACTAGGGTCATTATTTTCTCTGTTTTCATCAATGTGATGGATATGGAGGTTTTCTGTTTTGTTGCAGTGAAAACAGAATTTCGGAATACGGTATATTTCAGCAATCTTTCGGTATTTAGTGATGCCTGATTTGAAGGTAGGAGCATTATGTAGAAATGGTTCAGGCAGTTCCTGACCATTTTTTATAAATCGACTAAACTCATCTCTTCTCTGCATATTAGGACGAGACCAACCATGTTTCTTAATTTGTCTTAAAACAGAAGATTTTCCACGGTTCAAGATTTTAGCACACTCTCTACCACTCTTTTTTTCAATAACATAAAGATGATACAACCTGTTTATATCAATTGTTGTTTCGTTCATTTTAATCAGCCTTTCAAGTTTGATTGATAGTTACATAGATTTATTTTAATTTTTTTTGAAAATACATTTTTTTATTTGGGAGTTGATAGAATGCTTATTTATTTGGATGCGGGACATGCAGGTTTTGGGGTCACACCAGGAAAAAGAACACCAGATGGAAGCCTGTATGAATGGGATTTCAATAATAAAGTTGCTGTATATGTGGAAGAGGAATTAAAGAATTATCAGAATGTAAGTGTCAAACGAGCAGACGATAGAACAGGAAGAACGGATGTTAGTTTATCAGAGCGCACCAATCGGGCGAATCGTGATAAGGCATCCGTTTTTGTATCTATTCATGCCAATGCTTATGGTTCAGGGTGGAATACTGCAAAAGGCATCGAAACATTTGTGTATCCTTCAAAACCTGCTGAAGCGGTTAAATTAGCCAATGCGGTTCAGAAACACATGGTAAAAGATACAGGTAGACGAAACAGGGGAGTCAAGACCGCCAATTTTGCAGTATTGAGAACCAGCAACATGACGGCTATTTTGTGTGAATGCGGTTTTATGACTGAAAAAGAAGAAGCAGCACTATTGAAAAGTGATAGCTACCGCAGAAAAATTGCTCATGCGATTGTAAAAGGGTTAGTTGAAACTTATGGATTAAAGGCAGTTAAAAATCCGACCGTGACCCAACCTCCTACTACAGGTAAGAAAACGTATTACAGGGTCATAACAGGTTCTTTCTTAGATAAGAGAAACGGATTAGATAGAATCGCTGAACTTCAAAAGAAAAATTTTGATAGTTTCTTGGATGCCTTTCAAAAGGACGGAAAAACTTATTTCCGTTGTGTAACAGGCAGCTTTTTGAATCGAAACTTGGCAGAACAGAGAATGGCTTCATTAGATAAAGTTGGCTATGATTCATTTTTAGAAATTTATCAAAAATAAATCATCGAGCCATTGGATAAAGAAAACTCAATGATAGAATAACAGTGGTTATTCAATTTGGTTGGCAGACCTTGTGATTAGGAGCATTTGCTCCTTCTTTTTTTATGTTCAGGTAACTAACACAGGTTTTTTTCACAAACTTTCGAAATTCGTGGTATAAGGTAGTAAACCACGAAAGGGATGATGAAAATGATAATAGAAAAACAAAAGAGAAAATTCAAATATTATAGCTTAAAATCACCCAAAAATGATGGCAACTACTACATCTATGTATGGGATAAACGAACATATGACCCTAATGAAGTGAAAGAAGCAAGAGAGAAAAAAGGGACGCGGAACTATTCTAAAGTTAAAGGGTGGAAAAGCAAAGGGAATATTAATAACCCTGAAAGTTGGGAAAGGTTGTTTATCCATTTAAACGATGTTTATGGAACAATCGATGAACAAGAAATAAGAGAGGATTTATGGGAAAAACAACAAGAATTGGAGCAACAGAGAATCGAGGAACTGAACCAATACAACGGATGGATTGATGAGCATTTAAAAAGACATGGAATCGAAGGTTTTCCCTTGCCAACAGAATTAAAACTAGCGAAAAAAATGTGGAAAGAATTAAACAGCTAAAAAGACCACTATTCAAGTGGTTTTTTCACTGCAAAACAGTTATAAGCAGCCAAACAGAAAGGAGATTGAATACGAGTGTTCCGCCTGTGAATAGCACAATGGTTAATGGACTTTCTTCTTTGTATTCCTCTTCCATTATTCCTCATCCCTTTCTACTCGTTTCATTAGTTGTCTTGCTTCATTAATCACTGAGATAAATTCAGATGTATCCCGCCAATCTATCGGTACATTTTTATCATGGTAATCCTCTAAAATCAATTGAACTTCTAATAATCGCTCTGATAATTTCTTTTCCATTTCAAATCACCTCACATTTTAAAAAGTGTGTTAGTTACCTTTTCTTGCCCTGTTTATAATCGATATTCTTCTAAACACAAGCAAAAAATGTGAGTTTTTTTCTTCTCGCCTCTCCGATTTTCTCCATGCCAAAGCACACCCCATTTAGCGGTGTTTTCCAAATGAAACCTATGAAAAGGCTTTTTTTAAAAAATGAACTTCGTCATCTGTTTATTTTTCTTATTTACCTAAACTGTACTGTCCTATTTATCTGTGAGTATCCAGCACCACTGCCGAACACATCTGTTTACTGTCTTTCTTATAATCATTATAAACTGGAAATCAAGTATTTCGATGAAAAAAACCGTCTTTTTTCTTATTCCTTCTAAACAGGATTTACGAGAATTACTTAAAAGATAGATAAAACCATTGTTGGAGTGAAAAACATTGAACTATGCCAAAATCGAACAACTTATCACTGAATACAGAGAAGGACAACCTGTTGAACAGGAACTCTATGGACAATTAAATAAATTGTTTTATTTATACCAAAGAATCAAACCTTTTTATACGGCAAAATCGGAATTTGAAGATATGAAAATCACCTTTATCACGAGATGTTTTGAAGCCATTCCCCGATATAATCCTGAAATCTCCAATATCAAGAGTTATTTTTTTATGTTATATAAACGAAACTATGTAGGAGAAATCATTTATCAGCAAGTTCCAAAAAGAGATTACCGCAAGGAGTCTTTTTCTTTGGACGACACCTTTACCGATGACGAAGAATCTGGCATCTTCGCCGACCATCTGCAAACAGAGGAAAGCTTTGATTTAAATCCTTTGATGATGTTAGAAAAACAAGAAGAAGCCCGCGAATTGAGAAAAAAAATGAGTGCCATCTTAACGGATATTGAACGAGACTGCTTAATCGCTGCTTATGTGGAAGGACAGAGTTATTCGGAAATTGCGGAACAGCTTGGAGTACCCGAAAAGAGTGTGGACAATGCCATTCAACGAGGAAAAGGAAAGTTAAATAAAACAGTAGATAAAAAGGGTTTTTACTCCGTCTTTTGAATACATACACTAGGCAATGATGCGGGGCATTTCATCTTTTACTCCTTTCATATAGAACCAAAAAGCATTCCTTTCGGCAGGGATGTTTTTTTGTTTGGGAAAAAGGATTTAACAGAACCTTATTCAAACTATGTATACACCAACAAAGCACATGTTGATGATTCAGAAGACCTCGAAAAGACATCCTCTCCATGAAGGATGTCTTTTTTTATGTTTTTTATGCTCCAAATATTACAGTTTTGTTACACATACACCATGAAAAAAGCATTTTCAATCTTTAATCGCTATTTTTCGGATGGCACAATATCTACACAAAGCGAAATACATAAAAATTTATCCAAGAATTGGGCTTGTTCCCCATTCATAGGACAATTTGTCGATTACATATTATTAGATTAAGAGATTAAAAGATTGGAGTGCATCGTATGA
>Ga0182742_1003391_pt1 | contig 15675 bp, 17 predicted proteins | sample eDN5th37CBELigMG_FD_128880 | JGI IMG/M metagenome (GOLD analysis project Ga0182742, IMG submission 128880) | Enriched Miracle-Growth compost microbial communities from Emeryville, California, USA - eDNA 5th pass 37_C BE-Lig MG (version 2)... ...
CGGCGAGTGCCGAGCGGAAAGGAGCTACGAAAGATGTCGGCACGAATGGCACGGGTCGCGGCCCGGCGGCGAGCGGGGCGTCGCCGGGCCACCGCGACCGTCGGGGTGCTCGGGCTGCTCGGGATCGGTCTCGGCGTCGGCGCCGCGGTCGCCACCACGGCGGCCTGGACCGACCAGGTGTGGTGGGCCGGTGACGTCGCAACGGGGACCGCCGATTTGCAGGGCTCGCTCGATGGGGTCACCTGGGTCGACTCGAACGACTCGGGCGCGGTGGAACTCCTGATCCCGGCGTTGAGCGACCTTCGGCCGGGTGACACGGTCACCACCCCCATCCACGTCCGCAACGTCGGCGACCTGAGCGTCGAGATCACTGGCACCGCGAGCGGCAGCGGTGCGCTCTTTACCGGGACCGCCCCGGTGACGGCCACGCTCAGCGCAGTCCCCGCGACGCTGGCGGGCGGCTCGCCCGCGACCGCCCTCCTCACCGTGACCGCACCAGAGTGGACCGGGCAGCAGCACATGGGCGAATCGGGTGCCGTGACGGTGACGCTGACCGGCGCCGTGCCGTGATTCGGGCGGTCCGGGTCGCGGCGACGATTGGGATCTGGGCGCTCGCCGCCGCGGGCCTCCTCGGTGCCGCGGTCTGGGTGCTCGCCCAGTTCGGCGTCGTGCAGCCGCTCGTCGTCGTCTCCGAGTCGATGCGACCGGCACTGCGTACCGGCGACATCGTCGTCGCGGTCCGGGTCCCGGTCGCCTCGCTCGCCCCAGGGGACATCGTCAGCGTCGCTCGGGACGACACCGCGCGATTCATCACGCATCGCCTCGTCGCAGCGGTGCCGGCGTCCGGCACTGACTGGTCGCTCATGCTCAAGGGGGATGCCAACCCCGTCGCCGACCCGGCCGCGTACCCCGTCGGCGGCGAGGTGCTCAAGGTCGTGTGGCGCGCACCGCTGCGGCTCCCGCTCGGCGCTGCTGCGGTGCTTGGTCGCGCGGAGGCGGCCTGGTCCGACGTCGTGCACGCCATGCTCGAGCTCAGGACGCCGGTCCCCGGTCCGGCGCCCTACGCGATCACGACGACGGCGGAGTGGAACGGCTTCGCTGGCATCAGCACCGCGATCTGCCCGGATGGGGCGAAGATCGAATACGATTGGGCGCCGACCGGCTCCTGGACCGGTGTCGACGGCGGTGGCGACAGCGCGGCGATCGACGTCGCCTTCACGTGGGACCAGCACGTCGCCCTCCACACGAATGCGCGCTGTCACCTGGACGGGCGCGTCTCCGACTGGGTGCCCGCGAGCAACAACGGCGTGACGCACGGCATCCGATGGCCGTATGTGTCGGGGTGGTCCGGGTACACGGACGCGCCGAGTCGACGTTTCGAGGCGCACTTCGAGTGCCCCGCGGGGACCACGGGCTCCGTCGTGCGCATCGGGCTCCGGCGCAGCGGATCATCCCCGACAACGGCGTTATGGAGTGCGCCCGGCTCGCACCTCGTCGTCAACTGGTCGGGCACCATGGGCAACGGCTCGGTCGCCATGCACGTCGCCTGCAGCGGGCCGTGGGGCGTCGCGTCGACCTTCGCGAGCCACGAATTCGGCCCCGGGTGTGTGCCGACGATCCTCGTCGCGATCTGCACCGACTACTACCTCGGGTGAGGTCAGATGTGGGCGGCGATGTACTGCTCGACGGCGTCCCGGGCGATACTCGCGGCCGGAGAGCTCGTGAACCGCGTAAATCGTGAGGTCACGTTGAGAGGGGGTGAGTCAGCGTAGAAATGACGGCTGACCAGGACGTTTCGTTGTAGCTCGGGCGGGGCTCGATCCCGCGACCTCACGATTATGAGTCGTGCGCTCTAACCAACTGAGCTACCGAGCCAGGCATGGCGTGGGCGACCCCCGCATTCGGGATCATCCACGTCACGAGCCCCCTGCGGGAATCGGACCCGCTACCTCTTCCTTACCAAGGAAGCGCTCTACCAATGAGCTAAGGGGGCGCAGTCACGGCGTGCGCCGTTTTGCACCAGGAGAGCCTACCGCACCGGCGCCAGCACCTCCGACGTGTGGCTGCGGCTGGGGCGCGTCACCGCGCGTTGGCCGTGAGCCACTCGAACGGGTTCACCGGCACACCATCGAGATGGATCTCGAGGTGGAGGTGGGGGCCGGTCGAGAATCCGGTGTTGCCCGTGTCGCCGATGAGCGCCCCGACCTTGATCTCGAGCCCCGGGTAGAGCCCGTAGGCATCCGAGGAGTCGTCGACGAGGTGGGCGTAGAGAGAGTCGACGCGGACACCGTCGATGACGTGCGCGATCTTGACGTAGTAGCCGAAGTTGGTCTTGTCGCGGCCGACCCAGGTGACGACGCCGTCGGCGATCGCGCCGACCGGGGTGCCGTAGCCGGGTACGAAGTCGGTGCCCGCGTGGAAGCCGATATCACGCTCGCCGAACCCACTCGAGATCTCAACCGACATGGGGTACGGCCACCGGACCGAGCCGGTCGTCGGGATGAACCCGGGCTCGAACGGTCGACCCGCGGAGAGGTACAGGGCGCGGAGGACCTCTGCCTTCGACTCGCTCGTGAAGCTCGTCTCGGCGCGCGCCGAGCTGACCGCCGCTTGCAGGTCCGCGGCCGCGGCATCCGACGGCACGGCGAACCCGGTGCCCTGCGCGGCGGGCGGCGGTGACGCCGCGACGGGCACAGCGGGCGTCAAGTCGGCGTCGAGTGGCAGCGGTGCACCAAAGGTCGCGGACGCGGGCACGGACAGCCCCACCGCGAGCCCAACGGCCGAGAGCATCGCGGCGCCGCTGATCGCGAGGCGCGTCAGCGACGTGCGGCGACGTGACGCGGGACGGCTGGCGCGGACACGGGCTCGAGTCGCGTGCCGCACTGGCGCCGAGACGACCTCGGATGGGTCACTGGGCACGATGAACGACGGCAGCTCGAGCGGTGTCATCGCACGCGACCCGGGTGCCGCGGCACGCTCCGCCTCGCGTCGCTGACGACGGGACGAGTGCCCAGGCATGGGGAGCTCAGGTCCGCTCAAGCTCGACCTCACACTCCTGACTCGTCCGGCACACCGGGCACCACGGGCGATTTCGGCACAGCGCGCAACGGCGCCAGCACCCCCACGATCGGTCACTCTATCGCGCTGCGCGCGACGTGGCCAGACCGGGATCGGCCGGGGTCCCGGTCCCCCACCGATCAGAGGCCAGCGCGCTCGATCGCCTCGCGGAACTCCCCGGCGACGGTCGGTGCGGCCGCCGTGACAAGCCGCCGATCAGCCCGCACGTCACCCACGTCGACGACCGCCCCCGCCTCGGCGGCGATGAGCGCCCCAGCCGCGAAATCCCATGGCTGCAGCCCACGCTCCGCGTACGCATCGAGGCGCCCCGCCGCGACACTGCACAGATCGATGCTCGCCGCGCCGAGGCGTCGAATGTCACGGACCTTCCCGATGAGCGTTGCGACCGATGCCGCCTGCGCCGCACGGATGCCGGCGTCGTAGGCGAAGCCGGTGGCCAGCAGCGACTGCGCGAGCGAGACGGGGGCGGCCGCCACGATCTGACCCCCGTTGCAAGTCGCGCCGCCGCCGACCACCGCCGCGTAGGTTGCATCGAGCGCGGGCGCGACGACGACCCCCGCGAGCGCGGTCCAGGACGTCGGGTCGGTGCCGCCCGTCACGGCGGCAATCGAGACCCCCCACTGCGGGATCCCGTAGAGATAGTTGACGGTGCCGTCGATCGGGTCGACGACCCAGGTGAGACCGGTCTCGCTCTCGGCGGCCACGGACTCCTCCCCGTAGAACCCGTCGCCTGGCCGCGCAGCTGCGAGCCGTGCCCGGATGAGCGCCTCGACCTCCTCATCGGCAGCGGTCACGATGTCGACGGCACTCGACTTCGTCGCGGCGACGTCCACGCCCTCACGACGACGACGCAGCGCGAGTGCCCCCGCCTCGGCACCGACGTCGAGTGCGAGCGTCAGGAGCGAATGCGGATCCAGCGTCATGCGGCCAGCCTAGGTCGCGCTACGCCGCCGCTCGCCGGCGCTGCGCGAGCGCGATCAGCCACTCGACGACGAGCCATACCCAGCCGCCCAGCCAGACGGCGCCGGTCACCAGGGTCACGACGCCCGAGACCGACTCCGCCTGCCCGTCGGAGGCCATCCCCAACATGAGCGTCAGGGTCGAGCCAGCGGTCTGGTCGCCACCGTCATACATCAGCAGCGCCGTCAGGACGGCGCCGATGCTTGTCACCCATGCGGCCGACACCGCCCGCGATGCGTTGGCCGCGTGACGGAGTGCGCCGCGGTGCCGAAGCAGCGAACCGAGCGCGATGACCAGCTGCAGCGCATACCCAAGCACCAGGAGCAGGACCGGGATGACGAGCATGAGGAGGAGCGCCATCATCCAACCGAACGAGAAGGACTTCACGACGAGCGCGAGGATCGGGGCGACGATGAGGGCGATGCCGGCAGCACGCACCGCGCGGGGGCGGGCGGGAGTATCGAGGCTCATGCCGGGAGTCTGCCAGGTGGGCGCGGGCTCGCCCGGTATTGTGATGACGCCGCGATGGGGCTCTGGTCGGATACGTGATTGGTGGCGTGACACATGGGACGCAGGCCCAAAGAGGTGCCGCTCCTGACGGTCGATCAGATCATTGACGAGACCATCGCCTGCATCGATGAGCACGGCCTCGAGGCATTTACCATGCGCCGCCTCGCAGCCCGCATGGGCGTCTACTCCTCCGCCATCTATTGGCACGTGAGCTCGAAGGCGCGACTCCTCGCGCTCGCGTCGACCCGGCTGGTCGACAAGCTGCCTGCCGATGACGAGGGCACCGACTGGCGAGTCTGGCTCGTCCAGGCCGCGCGGCAGGTCCGCAGCACCATGCACGAGCACGCGAACTTCGCCCCCGTCTTCGGCTCCCAACTCAGCGTGGACGTCGGCGCGGCCGCCCCATTCATCGAAGCGGTGCTCACCGTGCTGCGCCGGACGGGGCTCGATGAATCGCGGGTCGTCGATGCGTTCAACGCCTACATTGGCCTCGTGCTGGGCTGGGTGAGCATGGAGCTGTCCACGCAACCGGAGGGCGCCCACGGCGAGGAGGCGCCAGGCCACAGCGTCCAGGATCAACTGCGCGCACTCCGGGCCGAGGAGCAGCCGAATCTCGTCGAGCTCATCCCCCGGCTGTCCAACCACGCCTTCATGATGCGCTGGGACCCGGGCCGCACCAATCCGCTCGACTCGAGCTTCGACTTCGTCATCGAGACCTTCATCGCGGGCCTCGAACGGCGGGTCCCAGGTGGCTGACCGCCGACTCAGTCGTCCGCGTCCTTCAGCATCCCGAGGAATGCGCGCGTGCGCTCGACCTTCGACTCGTCGAGCACCGCTGCCGGCGTCCCCTGCTCGACGATCGTGCCCTCGGACATCATGATGATCTTGGACGCGATCGCCCGGGCGAAGCCCATGCTGTGGGTGACGACGACCATGGTCGTGCCCTCCTGCGCGAGCTGCACCATGACCTGCTGCACCTCGCCGACGAGCTCGGGGTCGAGCGCCGACGTCGGCTCGTCAAAGAGGATGACCTCGGGCCGCATGGCGAGCGCCCGGGCGATCGCGACGCGCTGCTGCTGGCCGCCAGACAGCTCCGCGGGGCGACTGTGCAGCTTATCGGCGAGCCCCACCTTCGTGAGGAACTCGATGGCGACGGCCTGCGCCTCCTGCTTCGAGATGCCGTAGGCGAGCTTCGTCGGCAGCGCGACATTCTGCAGCGCGCTGATGTGCGGGAACAGATTGAAATTCTGGAAGACCATCGAGATCCGTCGGCGCAATTGCTTCGTCGCGCGCGTCGTGAAGGGCGGGATCTCGCCGTTGTACTGAATCGTGCCCTCGTACTGCTCTTCGAGCCGGTTGAGGCACCGCAGCAGCGTGCTCTTGCCAGACCCGCTTGGGCCGATGATCGCGACGACGTCCCCCGTGTGCACTTCGAAGGCGATATCGCGGAGCACGACCTGGTCGCCGTACCGTTTGGACTTGATCTCGACGTCGATGTTCATGCGGCGGCGCTCTTTCTTTCGAGCCGATTGACGAGGAGCGTAATCGGGAAGCAGACGATGAAGTAACCGATAGCGATGAGGATGTAGGTCTCGAATGGCGCCCTCGTCAAGGCGATGACCGTGCGGCCCTGATTGAGCAGGTCCGCATACCCGATGATCGACGCGACCGACGAGTCCTTGATGAGCCCGAGCCACAACGCGGTGATGCTCGGCAGCATCACCCGCAGGGCCTGCGGCAGCAGCACGTGGGTCATCGTCGCGATCCGGCCGAATGCGAAGGCACTCGCTGCCTCCGCTTGACCAGAGGGCACCGAGGTAATCCCCGAGTGGACGATCTCCGCGATGTAGGCCCCGCCGTACAGGCTGAACCCGATCGCCGCGGCCACGGCGACCGGGATGTCGATGCCGAGGTAGGCGAGGCCGAGATAGATCATGAAGAGCTGGATGAGGATCGGTGACCCCCGAAAGATCGCGGAATACGCGGCGAGCGGCGCCCGGATGAGTCGACTCCTCGCGGTAAGGCCGATGCCGGTGAGCACTCCGATGATCGTGCTGCCGACGATCGAGACCGCGGACAGGAACAGGGTCGTCCCGAGCCCGGTCAGCAGCAGCGGCCAGTAGTCGGCGACGTCAAGCCAGTTATTCATCGTGCACCTCGCACTCTCACGGGGAAGACGAGCAGGTGCAGTCGACGGAAACCGATCTGCATGAGGATGCCGAGCACGAGGTAGATCGCCATCGCCCAGACGTAGACCTCGAGCGTCCGGTACGTCTTGTAGTTGATGAGGCTGATGACCATGGTGAGCTCGCGGATGTCAACGATCGACAGCAGCGAGGTACCGAAGAGGATGATCATCAGAATGTTCGACAGCACCGGCCACACCTTGTCGAACGCCTGCGGGAGCGCGATGCGCAGCAGCATGGGCACCCGACCCATCGCGAGGCTGCGTCCGGCCTCCCACTGCCCCGCGCCCACCGCATTCAGCCCGCCGCGGATCGCCTCGGCGACGTAGGCCGACCCAACCAGCGACATCGTCAGCACACCGGCGACGTACGACGGGAAGATGACGCCGAGCTGCGGCAGGCCGAAGTACACGAAGAAGATGACGACGAGCGCGGGGACGTTCCGCAGCGCCTCGATGTAGACGGACGAGATCAGGTACGTGATGCGGGCCTTCCGGAAGTACCTCGCGACGCCGAATACCGTGCCGATCAGCACCGAGAACAGGAAGGACAGCAGCGTCACCCAGATCGTCGTCAGGATCCCTGACAGCAGCTCGGGGAGGTACTGCAGCGGGGCCGTGAAGTCGAACGAGATCACTGGATGCCCACCTTCCGGGGACGGTCGCCGGAGCATTCCGGCGGCATCGGGCCGAGCAGGATCATCAGCCGGGGAACTCCCTCGTTCTCTCGTGCTGCGGAAGGAATCCGCGTCAACTGAACACTGTACAATACCGGCGCATGCGTGTTAACGTCACCCCCATTCCAACCGGAGCGCGGCGGTCATCGCCGACCGACGCACACGTAATGAGGAGATGCAATCACCAATGAGACTCGCACTCCGGCTCGCTGCAGCCGCCACCGCAGTCGCAGCCGTCGCGGCACTCGCCGCCTGCTCGCCCTCGGCGGGCCCCAGCGCTGAGGCCACCCAGTCGACCCTCGACCGGGTCATCCAGTCGAAGGTGCTCCGCGTGGGACTCGTCGCGGACTACCCGCCCTACGAGTCGAAGACCGCCTCGGGAGACTTCGAGGGCTATGAGGCCGACATCGCCCGGCTGCTGGCCGAGTCGCTCGACGCCAAGGTCGAATTCGTGGAGACGACGGTCGAGAACCGCGTGCCATCCGCGCAGACCGGCAAGGTCGACGTCATGTTCGGTTCGATGGCGATGACGCCAGCGCGCGCACAGGTCGTCGCCTTCACCGATCCATACGTCTCGAACGCCCGCGTCATCGTCGTGCGCAACGACAGCACCTTCAAGTCGAAGGACGACCTCAACGGCGCCCGCGTCGGCGTCCAGAAGGGCTCGCTCTACGACGACATCCTCCAGCAGTACTGGCCCGAGGCCGAGATCGCCTACTTCGACTCCGCGACGGACTACGAGACAGCACTGAAGAACTCGCAGGTCGACGCATTCATCGCTGACAGCAACATCGCCACGCTCCAGGCCGCCGAGGACCCCACCTTCCGGGTCATCAAGACCGACGAGCTCGGACCGCGGGAGTTCATCGGTATGGGCATCCCGCAGGGCGACCAGCGGTGGCTCAACTACCTCAACTACTTCATCTTCAATATGGAGGTCGAGGGCACCAACGTCGAGGCGTTCAAGACCTGGTTCAAGGGCGAGCCGCCCTACAGCGCGCGGCTCGATTGACGCGACCCCGAGGGCGGCGCTTCCGGCTCGGCCGGACGCGCCGCCCTCGTCCTGCTCCCCCTACTGCTCGTCGTCGTCCGTGAGCAGCATGGCCGCGTCCGGCGCGAGCCGGCGGAACGCCCGTTCGTAAGCGAGCGCCGCATTCTCCAGCTCCGCATCGGTGAGCACGGTCGACAGGTTGATCATGCCGCGCGTGCTCGTGTACACGCCCTCGCCGAGCAGGGCGAGGTGCAGCGCCGCACGAGCGGTGCGGTGCCGCTTTGCGGCCTGCGGGTCCGGCACCGGTGAGCCGCCAGGGTGCACGTTAAGGATCGAGCCGGCGCGGGTGACGCGCACTGGGAAGCCGGCGGCGGCACCCGCGCGCTCGATGGCCGCGGAGAGCGTCGCGGCCCCCGCATTCATCCGATCGATCGCGGACTCCGTCAGGTGCTCGACCGAGACAAGCCCGGCGGCCGCGGCGACGACGTGGCCATTGAAGGTGCCCGAGTGCGTGATGCGTCCGGCACGCAAGGGCGAGGTGAGGTCGAGGAGCTCGCGTCGCCCGCCGACGCCGCCGATCGGGAGGCCACCGCCGATGACCTTCGCGACCGTCACGAGGTCCGCATCGAGGTCGAGGCGTGCCCCCATGCCGGCGTATTCATTGCGCAGCGACTGCACCTCGTCGATCACGAACACCGCGCCGACCTGACGCGCCCGCTCCCGGACGGCCCGCAGGTACTCGGCCGGCACCTCGATGACGCCGCCCGCGCCAAGGAACGGCTCAGCAAACACCGCGGCGACGTCATCATCGATGAGCGCATCGATCGCGTCCAACTGGCCGAAGGGCAGGGTGCGCACCTCGGGCTCATCGGAGGTGAATGGTGGAACGGCTCCGTGATAGCTCCCCTCGAGCACGACGAGCACGCGGCGGCCCGTCGCGTGGCGGGCGATCCGCAGCGCGAGCGCCGACGCCTCGCTGCCGGAGTTGGTCAGCCGCATCGACTGCATCGCGGGGACTCGACCGATGAGGGCGTCGACGAGCGCCATCTGGGCCGGGTGCATTGACGCGAAGGCGGTGCCGGTCGCGGCGGCGGCGGCGATCGCCTCAGTGATGGGTGGGTAGGCATTGCCATGGACGAGTGACGTGTAGTTGTTGACGAGGTCGAGATAGGAATGACCGTCCGCGTCAAGGAGGCGACTCCCGTGACCCTCGAGCACGATCGTCGGGAACGGCGCAAAGTGCGTGACCGCGCGCGTCTCGCCGCCGGGGAAGAGCTGCTGCGCCTGCTCGAAGAGCCGCCGAGAGGCCGGTCGCGCTGCCGCATATTCGGCGACAAGATCAGTGGGAAGACTCGGCCCCGCACCTCGCGTCGATGGTTGCACGGTGTCGATGGTCATGATGTCCTCGTCTCCCTCCGCACGATTGCGTGGTCACGTCCATGATACTGACCAACGTTCAATAACTCCCGGCCTCCAATGCCCATGTCGGCCGGCCGGAGTAGGGTGCCGATATGGTTTGGCCTGCCCGACACCTCAGCCAGCACATTGCTCGCTCCCCCGCCGAGGTCGCCGCATTCGCGGGCAATCCGGCCAATCTACCGCGGTGGGCCGCGGGCCTGAGCAGCGGGATTCGTCAGGAGGGCGACACGTGGGTGACCGATTCCCCGATGGGTCGAGTCGAGGTCGCATTCACCGGGCCGGTGGAGCACGGCGTGCTCGACCACGACGTCACCTTGCCGGACGGCACCGTCTTCGTGAACCCCCTCCGGGTGCTACCGAACGACGGCGGGAGCGAGGTCGTCTTCACGCTGTATCACCTCCCGGGAGTCACAACCGAGGAATTCGAGCGCGACACCGAGCTCATCCGCGCCGACCTCGAGCGGCTCCGCGCGGTGCTCGAGTCCTGATCCGTCGCGATACTGATGCATGCGCGGGGCTCGCGCCGGTGCGGTGCCGCCGAATGTGTACGATCTCGCCGCACGTACATGCAATATCGCGCACCTACGTCGAGATCATGCACATCGGGTGCGCGCATGCAGCCCGGCCCCGGCCGTCACGACTCGGCGGCGGTGACGTCGTGCGGCATGCCGACCGGCTTCGACTCGGGCGAGCCGCGCTGGCGCAGGTAGATGGCAAAGGCGATCATCGTCCCGACGGCGAGGAACTCCGACTGCCAGTTCTGCAGCGTGCGATTCCAGAAGTCCGGGGACAGCACGTACGCGCCCCAGTCGATCGACTGGAGTCCGTGTGCGGCCCGATCGTCGTTGGCGACGACGACCCCTGCGAGCGATTGCGCGAGCCAAGAGAGCACAAAGATCGTGCCCATCGCGAGGAGCAGGGAGTTCGAGTAGAGGATGCGCCGCAGCCCGCGCACCTTCGCCCAGGCCGGGCTGCTCGTCTCGGCGTGCCGTCCGAGCAGTTGCTCCCGATCACTGCCAAGCCCCTCTTTGCCGGGGAGCTTCGACTCCGAGGAGCCGCGCTGGACGAGCCAGACCGTCGCGGCGATGAAGACGAAGAACTGGAGGAACTCGGACTGCCAGTTCTCCGCGACGTCGACGAGGAACGCGGAGGACGTGACAAAGTCCCAGAAGACGAGCGGTGGCTGACCGTGCATCGCGAGGTCCGCATTCTCCTGCGCCAGTCCCGCGAAGGCCTGCCCAGTGATTGCGCCAGCGAAGAGCGTGAGGAAGAGGATCGTGAGCCCCTGGTCCCGGATACGGGCCATCGTCATCGCCCGACGATCGGGAGGATGATCATGATCGCGAGCCCGATGACGATGATCGTCAGCCACGCCCAGAACGCGAACCGCACGGTCCACCCTCGGTCCGGCGGACCCGCTCAGCCGCCGAGCTCGCGCAACGTGGTGAGCAGCTCCTCGCTCGTATGGACCTCCTGGTCGAGGTTCTGTCGCAGCAGTGTCGCGGCCTCGGTCGCTCCCATACTTTCGACCGCGGCGAGCAGACCCTGATATGCGGCAATCTCATAGTGCTCGTTGCCGAGCGCCGCGGACAGCGTCACCCGGTCGCGGAGCGCGGGTCGACTGCGCGCGACGAGCGCGTGCGCCTGCTTCGAGATCCCCTTCGTGCCCGGTGATCCCGCGGTGGACTCGGGGATCTCAAGCAGGCCGAATACGGACCGCAGATTGGCGATCTGCTCCTTCGTCTCACCCGAATGGTGACGGAACAGCTTCTTAACCTGGCCGGACTTCGCAGCAGTTGCGAGGTCGCCGAGCGCCGCGAGCGAGTCGTGCTCCATTGTCAGCGCGGTCCGCAATTGGAAGCGCAGGAGGTCCTGCGGGTTCTCAAGCACAGTCTGCGACATAAGGGCTCCTTCCCTAGGCGCACGACACTAGGCCGCGGCAGCATGCAGATGCAGAGGCTTGCCAAACCGTGCGGAGTCGACTATGGCGGAGGGAATGTATGAGTGACGGCGCGAGCAGCGCTCGCCAGGCCGCTCGACCTTCCAGCGCGACGTGGGTGGTTCGCCGGGGAGCGCAACGCGAGCTGCGCGGACTCCGGATTATGCGCGACCGCGGGCGGGCCGGCACCAGCGGCGGCTGCGTAGAGCGACACGCTTGCGGGGTGGCGGTGCTGGGTCAACTCGGCAACGTCAACGGCAGCAGCGATGTCGATGCTCATGCGCCGACCGTAGCTGCGGGGTATGCACACACGCGCAAGTCGTATCGCGTCGCATTCCGACACCCAGAGGGCAGGCGTACGCTTCCGCGCAGGAGGTTCCTGATGGATGCGACAGAGTCTGCTGCCGAGATGATTGCCGAGGATGCCGTCCGCTTGGCGAGGAAGAAAGGCGTGACGTCACCGGACCTCGTGGAGTTCCATGTGGACCACGAGACCGGAGACGTGACCGAGGCGATGGTACGCAAGTACCTCCTCGAGAAGTGGTCCGAGGAGTTCGACGCGGAATAGTCCGGGATGAACGCAATGGTCGGCGCCTGGTGCCCCACGTTGGTGGCAGGTGAGGTGTCCGGGTTCACGACATAGGCGACGGGTGACTCGCGCCACCTGCGTCGCGATATACGCGACAGTGTCGAGGGTGTCGACACACCAAGTCGTGATCTTGAAGATCCTCGCCAACCAGCGGTCCGTATCCGCGGCCTGGTGCACTCCGCAACGGTCTGGTTGTTGTTCCGTCCTCTCATTCAGGGTGGGTGCGGACGTGGGCTCGTCGGGTCGAGAGCGACGCGGGCCGCGTGCCGGGCGCGGCGTCCGGCAATGCGGGGGCTCCGGCCGTCGCGCGGCGATCCGTCGTGCGCCTTCGGTTCGGCAGCCGCTTCAAGGCTCCCAACTGAGACCCATGACGCGACTCATCTGTCGCCTATGTCTCGACTCATCACACGGTGGCAGGTGAGGGATTCGAACCCCCGAAGGCTGAGCCGTCTGATTTACAGTCAGATCCCTTTGGCCGCTAGGGTAACCTGCCCTTCGCGCCACCGGCCGTCGGTACTCCGTCGTCCGGTCACGCGATCCACAATGGTACAGGGTCGCGGACGCCCTCAGTCACCCCGGCGTACGGCGGACACGTCCTGGAGACCGGACGCCCCAGCGATGCTCGCCATGATGCACCCACTCAGTAGGCTGGGCCGCATGGCTGACAGCACCTTTGACATCGTGAGCAAGGTCGACCCCATGGAGGCGAAGAACGCCGTCGACCAGGCGCAGAAGGAGATCGCGCAGCGGTACGACTTCAAGGGCGTTGGCGCCGAGGTCGACTGGTCCGGCACGGAGAAGCTCCTCGTCAAGGCGAGCACGGAAGAGCGTGCGAAGGCCGTGCTCGACGTCGTGCAGTCGAAGTTCATCAAGCGCGGCATCGCCCTGCAGTCGCTCGACGTCGGTGACCCGTACGCGAGCGGCAAGGAGTTCCGCATCGAGATCGGGCTGAAGAATGGCATCGCGAGCGACAAAGCCAAGGAGATCTCGAAGCTCATCCGCGAGGAGGCGCCGAAATCCGTGAAGGCGCAGATCCAGGGCGACGAGCTCCGAGTCTCGAGCAAGTCCCGCGACGACCTCCAGGCGACGATGGCGATGTTGAAGTCGAAGGACCTCGACGTCGCGCTCCAGTTCATCAACTTCCGCTAAGCGGTCGGCCTGACCGGGGGACGCAAGGGAGCGCCGCGCATGGAGGACAGTCTCGGTGATGGAATCGTCGTGACATTCGAATGGTCGCCGTGGTTCACATTCCTGCTCCTCATCATCGACATCGGCCTGCGCGTCCTCGCCCTCGTCGTCATCCCGCGCAACCGCCGGCCACAGACGAGCATGGCGTGGCTGCTCGCCATCATGATCCTGCCGTGGCTCGGGTGGCTCATCTTCCTCCTCTTCGGCTCCCGTCAGGTCGGCCGGCAGCGACGACAACGGCAGGACGAGGTCAACGAGTTCATCGCTGAGGCTGTGCCGGACGACCATCATGTGCGCCTGCAGACGGACTGGCCCGACTGGCTCAAACAGGTCGCCACCCTCAACCGCAGGCTCGGCGCGATGCCGTTCGTCGGGGGCAACACCTTCGAGTACTTCACGCACTACAAGGAGTCGATCCAGTCGATGGCCGAGGCGGTGCGGCAGGCGCAGCGCACGGTCCACGTCGAGTTCTACATCCTCACGCTCGACGACACGACCAAGGGCTTCTTCGACGCGCTCGCGGAGGCGGTGCAGCGCGACGTCACCGTCCGCGTCCTGCTCGACCATGTCGCCAATCTCCGCCAGCCGGGGTATCGCCGCACCCTGCGATTCCTGAAGGAACATGGCATCACCTGGCGACGCATGCTGCCGCTGTCGCTCTGGCCGTGGCGCTGGCTCCGCCCCGACCTGCGCAACCACCGCAAGCTCCTCGTCGTCGACGGCGAGATCGCATACACCGGCTCGCAGAACATGATCGCCTCCTCGTACAACAAGAAGGGCAACATCAAGCGCGGGCTGCACTGGAAGGACCTCATGGTCCGCTTCGAGGGGCCGATCGCGCAGAGCATCGACGTGCTGTTCATCACCGACTGGTACTCGGAGACCGGCGAGGTGCTGCTGCATGAGGTGACGAATCCGCCGCCGCGGGAAGGCGATCGGCTCGTCGAGGCGCAGGTCGTCCCGAGTGGTCCCGGATTCTCGGGCGAGAACAACCTCCGACTGTTCAACTCGCTGCTGTACGAGGCGAATCAGCGCGTCATCATCACCTCGCCGTACTTCGTCCCCGACGATTCGATGCTGTACGCGATCACGACCGCGGCCCAGTCGGGCCTCGACGTGCAGCTCTTCGTGTCGGAGATCGGCGACCAGGCGATGGTCTTCCACGCGCAGCGCTCCTACTACGAGTACCTCCTCAAGGCGGGCGTGCGCATCTGGCTCTACCGGTCGCCGACGATCCTCCACAGCAAGCACTTCACGATCGACGATGAGGTCGCCGTTATCGGGTCATCGAACATGGACATGCGATCGTTCTCGCTCAACTACGAGATCTCCGTCATCGTGCACTCCGCGGACTTCGTCCGGGAGCTGCGCGAGATCGAGCAGCAGTACCGTGAGGACTCGACCGAGCTCCTGCTCGAGGACTGGCAGCGGCGCCCCGTCCCCGGGCAGATCCTCGACAACGTGATGCGCCTCACCGCCGGTCTGCAGTAGTCACCGCGCGCTCGTGAGCGCGACGAATGCGGCGGATCAGTCCCGCGAGATCCGCACCATCTCGTCGCGTGGGACGACCTTGATCCGGTCCCGACCGGCGCGCGCGCCCAGCGCGAGCTCGTGCTGGTCGAGCCGGTGCCAGCCGTCGAGGTCGGTCCACACGATGCCGCGCTCGGCGAGCAGCGCGGGGATCGCATCCGGGTCCGGCTCCGTCGGCGACCACCAGTTCGCCTGGTCGCGGACGAGGTGGCTGATCGTCTCCATCGCGTCCGACTTCGTGTGGCCGATGAGCCCGATCGGGCCGCGCTTGATCCACCCGGTCACGTACACCCCGGGCAGGAATTCGTTGTCCTGGTCCGGGCTCGACGGGTCGGTGCGCACAACCCGGCCCTCGTGGTTGGGGATGACCCCGCGTCGGGTATCGAAGGGGATGTCGGGCAGCGGCGTGCCGAAGTAGCCGACGGCACGGTAGGCCGCCTGGACGGGGATCTCGCGGATCTCGCCCGTGCCGCGAGCGCCACCGGCGCCGTCCGACTCGGTGCGCTCGACGCGGATCGCCGCGACCGCTCCATCGTCACCTGCGACGAGCTCGACGGGTCTCGACCAGAAATGGAGGTGGAGTCGGCGGGAGCCCCCCGTCTGCGGCTC
>Ga0182742_1003392_pt1 | contig 15668 bp, 17 predicted proteins | sample eDN5th37CBELigMG_FD_128880 | JGI IMG/M metagenome (GOLD analysis project Ga0182742, IMG submission 128880) | Enriched Miracle-Growth compost microbial communities from Emeryville, California, USA - eDNA 5th pass 37_C BE-Lig MG (version 2)... ...
AATTGGCTGCCGTTGAAGAAAAAGAAGAAGTTTCAGTTTTTGAGAGAATACTATTTGCATTGTTTCCATTTCTTATTGTCGCTGTACTTATATTGCTTTTATTAACATTATTAAGCGGAGATTTTAGAGCGAAGGCTCTTGATGTTGTAAGAGAGGTACCCATTGTCAAATCATTAGTGCCTCCTGCATCAGATAGTCTTTCTAGTGATGGCGACATTCGTTCACAAAAATTAACGACTAAAATATTAGAACTTGAAGAGCAAATCACTGTATTAAACACAATGCTATCTGAGGCTGAGCAAAAAAATAGTGAGCAGCAATCGCTTATCGAATCGTTATCTATTGAAAAGGACAGCTTAACGACTGAAGTTAACGAGGTAAAAGTTAGCGATGAGGAATATAACGAAAATATCGTTGAGTTAGCGAATATGTTCGCAAAGATGACAGCAAGTAAAGCAGCTCCTATTATTCAGGCTTTAACAATTGATGAGATGGCTTTAATTTTTAGTAATATGAAAACGGCTAGTCAAGTTGCAATAATGGAAAAAATGAACCCACAAATTGCAGCTGATTTAGCTATGAAATTAAAAGATTTAGATAAGGCAACTAATTTAGAAATTGCTGCTTTACAGTCTAAGGTCGCTGAGCTGGAAAAAACACAAGAAAATGGTGGTTCAACGACTGTTACAGATAAAGAGCTTGCTAACTCCTTAGTAGCCATGTCTGCAGAATCTGCAGCTGACATTTTAAAGAAAATGATGAAAATAAGCTCAAGCAAGGTATTGCGTGTACTTAGTGCAATGGACAGTAACAGTCGCTCATCCATTTTAGAAGCTTATGCAAAATTAGATTCTGATGAAGCTGCATTGATTACGTCAAAATTACTACAATAAACCACTTTGATTTGAAAGGAGGTGAAAAGATAAATGGATATTTTAACTGTAGCATCAACAGTAACGATGTCTTCTTCAGCAACAGCAACTGGTCAACAACCAGCTTCTCAAGTGGAAGGCACTGCACCATTTCAACAGCAGCTTAATCAATATGTAAATCAAACTGAAGCAAGTACTTCTACTACAGAAGCACAAGCTACAACTGAGACAGCTGTAGTAAGTGAGGTTCAGACTGAGTTGAGCGAATTATCGACTGAACAATTAGTCGTCTTAATTGAACAATTAATCGGTCAACTGGAAGAGTTAAGTGATGCTCCACTTACTGAGGAGGATCAAGCTGAATTAGATATGATTAGTATGCAGCTGCTTGCATTAATGCAATTAATTACTGTTGATACAAAAGAGCATATGGTTACCGAGGGAGCACTAACAGATTTACAAGCTGCTTTACCTACAGCGCATAAGCAAGTTAACAATGAGCTTCTATTTAAGTTACAGGACCAGCTTTTATTATTACAGCAGTCACTAACTGACGGTAATTTAAAGGTTGTACAAGGTCAACAGCCTGAGCAATTAGCTGCTAATGTTGTTCAACAACTAAAGCAAGCATTAACTGAGACTAAAGCTAATACTAAGGAACAGCTAGTTAAGGATTTGACAAGTCAAGGTGCTAAAATTGAAGGTACAACTAGCTTGCATGAAGCATCATTGGAACAGCTAAAACAATTAGCTAAACAAAGCGAATATGCGCAACTTGGTAATCAGGTTCAAAGTACACCAACAGTTTCGACTACAACACAAACTGTTGAACCCGTTAACTTGATCAATCTGCAGCAAGCTATTTCTGTTAATCAACCGTTTACTCAAACAGTGTCGATGCTAAAGGCTCAGCCTCAAGCTCCAGCTTTTACAATGATTAATCAATTTGCTGAAACTGTAGAAAACATGGTATTACAAAAGTTTGATTTAACTAGATTAAGTGGCTTGAGTGAGGCACGAATTATGCTTACGCCTGAGCATTTAGGTGGCGTTGATATTAAATTATCAATGCAAAATGGTATTTTAACTGCTGTATTCCAAGCTGAAACTGCAAGTGCTAAAGATGCTTTAGAAAACCAAATGGCTATTTTAAGAAGTGCCTTAGCCGCACAGGGTATTACAGTTGAACGTTTAGAGGTTACACAAGCAGCCTTTGCTTCTGAGTTAACATGGCATGAGCAACGTCATGAACAACAAACAGCACAACAATTTGAAGACGAGCAATTAAATGATGATTCATTTGAAGAGGAGCTTGAGTCAAATACAGTGCTAGAGGATTTAGGCTACGGTAGAGCTGTAAACGAAATGGTTTAACATACTAACCAATAGCGGTAGGAGGTGACAATATGTCTTCGGTAAATTCTACAGGTGCCGTATGGCCAAACTATGCACAAACGAATGTTCAAAAAGCAGCTGCTACAAACTCAAATGTAATGGGTAAGGAGCAATTTTTACAATTGCTAGTAGCACAATTAAAGCATCAAGATCCATTAACACCAATGGATAATGCAGAATATTTAGGACAATTAACTCAGTTCTCTTCCATGGAGCAATTGATTAATATTTATCAAGAAATTTCTTCACTACGTCAAGATATTGGCTCTGCTTCTAGCCTAATAGGTAAAGAAGTAACGTGGAATGAATATGATAGTGCTGGAAAAGTTATAAAGCAGTCAGGTATCGTAAGCTCTATTATATCTTCAGATGGACTTCTTTATGTAGAAGTAAATGGTGAGCGAATCGGTTTAGATTTTATTACACAAATTAGTGCGGTAAATCAAGAAGCTCCACCAGCAGAATCAAATACTGATGAATCTACTGAGTCCACTAATGATGTACCGACTGAAACAGTTGAAGAGGTGAATTCATAATGAGTAACTCCTTTAAAATAGGTCAGTTATATCCAATGAATGTTCATCCTGGTGCATTTGATAAGACAAAAAAATCATCAGCTACAAGTTACGAGCAATTAAACTTTAAAGAAGTATTTGATAAGCAAATATTAAAGTTCAGTCATCACGCTGAGATTAGAATGGCTCAAAGAGGTATTGAACTACCTAGTGAACGCATAAAACAACTCGATGAAGCTATTACATCTGCTGCTGCTAAAGGAGCAAAAGATTCATTAATTGTACTAGGAGACATTGCGATGATTGTTAATGTTCCGTCTAGAACAGTCGTAACGACTATGGATGGTACACAAATGCAAAGCAATGTATTTACACAAATTGATAGTGCTATCATCATTCAATAGCTGGACCGTATAGGAGGCTAGTAGTTGTTGATCGATTGATACAACTAAATGATAGTAATTATAAGGAGGATATTCATAGATGCTAAGATCGATGTATTCTGGAATCTCAGGTATGAGAGGATTTCAAACAAAGCTTGATGTTATCGGTAATAATATCGCTAACGTAAATACGGTTGGATTTAAATCAGGTCGTGTAATGTTCCAAGATATTTTAAGCCAAACAGTTTCAGGTGTTACAACGCCTGAAGAGGGTGTACAAGGTGGTGTAAACCCTAGACAAATTGGTTTAGGTTCAACTATTGCTTCTATTGATACTGTACATACAGGTGGTAGTGCTATGACAACAAATGTCGCTACTGACTTACGTATTAATGGTGATGGCTTCTTCGTTCTTCAAGCACCTGGCGATGAAGGTGAACAAGTACTAACGCGTGCGGGTAACTTTAACATTGACGCATTAGGTCAATTAGTAAATAGTGATGGTATGCTAGTAGTTGGTGTTGGTGGAGAAGTACCTATCGTTGTTCCACCAGAAGTAACTTCATTTACTATTGCTCAAGATGGTCAAATTATTGGTGCAACTCCTGATGGTCCACTTGAAGTTGGACAGATTGGTGTTGTTCGTGTAATGAACCCTGCAGGTTTAGAAAAATTAGGTGGTAGTACTTATCGTATGACGCTAAATGCTAACCCAGAGGGTGAAATGGAAATTGTTGAGCCAAACGTAGATGGAGCTGGAGCAATTATTTCTGGTCAGCTTGAAATGTCTAACGTTGATTTAACGAGTGAATTTACTGAGATGATCGTTGCACAGCGTGGTTTCCAGGCTAACTCAAGAATCATTACAACCTCAGATGAAGTTCTACAAGAAGTAGTTAACTTGAAACGTTAATTAATCAAGTAGATAGTGGGGGAAATCATTGAATTTCCTCCACTATAAAATGAGGAGGTTAATGCATGATTACTGTGACGCGAATTAATGGTAAGAAGGTCACAATTAATGCACTACTTATTGAGTTGGTTGAAGAGGCTGCTGATACAGTTATCACGCTTACAACAGGAAATAAGATTGTAGTTAAAGAAAAAGCAGATGAAATTGTTGTGTTAAATCAGCAGTTTCTTCAAGCAATTGGCCTTGTAGCTGTGGCAAGTAAGAGCGAAATGACAAAGGAGCCTTAGAGATGAAAAAATTGTTGCCTTGGTTAATTACGATTTTGTTATCAATCGCACTTTTAGTTATCCTATTTTTTGTAGGAATAAAAGTAATTTTCAATGATGATAACATTGATGCTTCCAACAAACCAGTTGAAGTCAAAGTTCTAAGTGCTGATGAGCGTGTTGAAGTAACTTCAACATTGATGGATTTCAGACGTAACTTAAAAGACCCAGACTATGTAGTAATGTTAAACTTTGCTTTCCAGCTTGATTCTAAAAAAACAAAGGAAAACTTTGATAAAATTTTAGAAATTGAAATCAAGCCTATTATTAGTAGAGCTATTGCTGATATGGAAGCAGAGCAATTAAATGGTTCATCAGGAGAAGACGAAATAGAATCCCAACTATTAAATCTTATTAATCCTATCTTACCAAGCGGTAAATTAATTAAAGTAGAAATTACAGATTTTATTATTACAAAGCTATAATGATAAGCCGATTTATTTAGGGCTAATTCCTCTAAGGAGGTGAGAGAAATGGTTGATGTTTTATCACAGAATGAGATTGATGCATTATTGGCAGCTTTGTCCTCCGGTGAAATGGATGCAGAGGAATTAAAGAAAGAAGAGCCAACTAAGAAAATAAGTATTTATGATTTTAAGCGTGCAGTGCGCTTCTCAAAGGATCATATTAGAAGTTTAACGCGAATTCATGAGAATTTTGCTCGTTATTTAACAACTTATTTTTCTGCACAGCTAAGAACGTTTGTGCAAATAAGTGTTGCAGACGTAGAACAGCTTCCTTATGATGAATTTATTCGTTCAATACCGAAGATGACGATATTGAACATATTTGAAGCTGAGCCACTTGAAGGACGAATGGTGTTAGAGGTAAATCCCAATGTAGGTTATGCCATGCTTGATCGTCTTTTAGGAGGACCAGGGGCTGTCCCTAGCAAAATGAATTCTCTCACTGAGATTGAAACAATCGTTATGGAAAAAGTGTTCGCAAGAGCGCTTGATAGCTTGCAGGAGGCTTGGAAAACCGTTATGGATATCCAACCAAGACTTGAAGGATTAGAAACTAATCCGCAATTTATGCAAATTGTCTCGCCTAACGAAACTATCGCGTTAATATCATTTAGTGCAAAAATTGGTGAAACAACAGGTATGATAAACTTGTGTATTCCCCATGTTGTGCTTGAACCAATTATGTCAAGATTGTCAGTTCATCATTGGTTTGTGTCACAGAAAAAGGAACGTATTCCAGCAGAAGTTGAAATGCTTGAAAATCGTGTTAAGAAAACTAAATTACCAATTATCGCTGAACTTGGCGAATCAACAATTACGATTCAAGAATTTCTAAATTTAACAAATGGTGATGTACTGACTTTAAATAAACCTGTTGATGAAGGATTAAAAATTAAAGTCGGTGAAAAGCTTAAGTTTTTTGGCAGTCCTGGATCAATTAAGGATCGCCTAGCGATACAAATTGATCATATTGTAAATGAAGGAGCTGAGGAAGAATATGACGAGTAAAGATTACTTGTCACAAGAGGAAATTGACGCTCTATTACGTCAATCTTCGAGTGATACAGATGAATCTAGTTCCGCTGAAGAAAGTACAGTAGAATTGGAACAATATATTTCACCGATTGAACAAGATGCATTAGGTGAAATTGGTAATATTACTTTTGGTAGTGCAGCAACAGCTCTATCTACATTGTTAGGTAAAAAGGTAGACATTACTACACCAACTGTTAGTCTAGTACGTAAAAATGAATTAGGTGAAGTTTTCCCTAAACCACATGTAGCAGTAAGTGTAGAATATGTTGATGGCTTTGAGGGTATTAACTCTCTAGTTATTAGAACACAGGATGCACAAGTTATTGCTGATTTAATGCTAGGTGGCGATGGAAATATAGTTGAGCAGCAGTTAAATGATATTCATATTTCAGCTGTTCAAGAAGCAATGAACCAAATGATGGGTTCTTCTGCTACATCTATGTCAACTATTTTTAATAGATTAGTAAATATTTCTCCACCAGGAATTAATATTTTAGACGTTGAAAGTGGCGATGGATTAGATTATTTACCCGCTGACGATGTGTTAATTAAAATATCATTCCACTTAAAAATTGGAGATTTAATAGATTCAACTATTATGCAATTACTACCAGTTCCATTTGCGAGACAAATGGTTAATACTTTAATGGGTGCACCTGCCGAGGAAGTTATGGAAGTAGTTGAACAAACTATGAATGAAGTAACAAAACAAACAGCTAGTCCTGTTGTTGAGCAACCAGCTCAACCTAGTGCTCAACCATATGCTGAAGCTGCTCAAGTTCCACCAGTAACACAGCAACAACAGCACTATCCACCACAAAATCCATATGGACAACCACTTAGCTATGAGCAAAGTCCGCAATTTGCACAGCAACCGCAACGTCAAGTTAACGTACAGCCTGTACAATTTGCTAACTTTAATCAAGGTGGCCTGATTCAAGGTGATGGTACTAACTTAAATTTACTACTCGACATACCACTTAAAGTCACGGTAGAATTAGGGAGAACCCAGAAACAAATTAAAGATATTTTGGAGTTATCTCAAGGCTCTATTATTGAGCTTGATAAACTTGCCGGCGAACCAGTTGATATTCTAGTAAATAACAAACTTATTGCAAAAGGCGAAGTTGTTGTTATTGATGAGAATTTTGGTGTTCGGGTAACCGATATCGTTAGTCAATGGGATAGAATTCAAAAACTACAATAATGGATTTTTTAGGAGGAAAAAACATGTCTAATCGTATACTAATCGTGGATGACGCAGCATTTATGCGAATGATGATCCGTGACATTTTAACAAAGAATGGGTTTGAGGTAGTAGGAGAAGCTCCTGATGGTGCTCAAGCAGTAGAAAAATATAAAGAGCTTAAGCCAGATTTAGTAACTATGGATATTACAATGCCTGAAATGGATGGCATTTTAGCACTTAAAGAAATTCGCAAAATGGACGCGAATGCAAAAGTTATTATGTGTTCAGCTATGGGACAACAAGCTATGGTAATCGATGCTATCCAAGCTGGTGCAAAAGATTTCATCGTTAAACCATTCCAAGCTGATCGTGTTATAGAAGCTATTAAGAAAACATTAGGGTAGTAAAATGTTTAGACTATTAAAACTGCCGTTTGTATTTTCAGTTTTTATATTATTTTATAATTTAAATAATCATGTCGCTGCTGCAGCTAGTAGCAGCGATAATTCTAAGCAATTAGAATTAGATGGACCTCAAAAAATCGGAGATGGGTATTTTGGGGATTTAATATGGGTTTTATTAGTACTTGTTTTTGTTATTGTTCTGCTATACTATACTGTCAAGTTTTTAGGAAATAAGAACAAATCGTTTTTATCTCCTAAAGGAATACGTTCACTTGGTGGAATTGGAGTTGGATCTAATAGCTCAGTTCAAGTGCTGCATATATCAGGTAGAATTTATATCATTGGAGTAGGCCAACAGGTTACTCTATTAGATAAAGAAACTGATCCTGAAATTGTTGCAGAAATTATCGAAAGCTTTTCTACGCCAACGCAAACAAATTTTGTTTCATTTAAAGATTGGGTTTCGGGTTTAAGACGTAACAAACAAAGTCATGAACTAGATGCTGATGGTGTAGAGTGGAATCAATCAAATACTAATTCCTTTGAAAGTTTATTGCAATCTAAGTTAGATAAGCAAGCTGAACGTAAGCAACAATTGGAATCATTGTTGAAGAATAATAACGAATGAATGGTTGATGAACAATGAAAAAAAAGTGGATGCTCATCGTACCGCTTGCTTTAATTTTATTATTTGCAATGGTACCATCTGCTCACGCGCTTTCATTGCCTGATATTTCTGTAGATATTGGTGATGGCGAAGAGAACGGCACAGGCTCATTGACGATTTTATTACTAATTACCGTTATCAGCTTAGCGCCAGCTCTCTTAATAATGATGACGAGCTTTACGAGAATTACAATTGTATTTGGTTTTTTAAAGATGTCATTAGGGACGAATAACTTTCCTCCTTCTCAAGTATTAGTTGGACTAGCTATGTTTTTAACATTTTTTATAATGGCTCCAACAATAAGTACTGTCAACGATGTAGCCTTGCAGCCTTATATTCAAGGTGAAATTACGCAAGATCAAGCTCTTGATGCTGCATCAAAACCAATTAAAGAGTTTATGATGAAGCATACTCGAGAAAAAGATCTACTATTGTTTATAAATTATACAGGTGCAGAGAGACCTGCAACTGTGGACGATTTATCATTAACCGTTTTAGTTCCAGCGTTTGCTATTAGTGAGCTTAAAACAGCGTTTCAAATGGGCTTTATGATTTATATTCCATTTTTGGTTATCGATATGATTGTTGCTAGCGTACTTATGTCAATGGGTATGATGATGCTACCACCTGTCATGATAGCCTTGCCATTCAAAATACTATTATTTGTTTTAGTAGATGGCTGGAATCTCGTTGTACGCTCGATTCTGCTTAGTTTTGGCGGCACTTGACTATAGATGGAGGTAAATCATGAGTGCAGAATTTATTTTAGGAATAGCTAGTCAAGCTGTTTTTACTATATTAAAGGCTAGTGGCCCTTTATTAGCATTAGCTTTAGTAACAGGATTACTTGTCAGTGTGTTTCAAGCGACAACTCAAATCCAAGAGCAAACCTTAGCATTTGTACCGAAAATAGTGGCTGTATTTTTAGGACTATTAGTTTTTGGACCGTGGATTCTTAACACAGTTGTTGACTTCACTTACGCGATATTTAGCAACTTACATCATTATATCGGTTAGGCTGTGAAATAGATGACACAAATTTTTTTAAATGCTCTACCTGTGTTTTTATTAATATTTTGTCGAGTAACAGCTTTTTTCGTCATTTCTCCTATATTTTCGTATAAGAGCGTACCGACGATACTTAAGATAGGACTCGGCTTTTTTATTTCGTTCATTATTTTCACGGTACTAGGTGATAATCAGCCTGTAGTTGCTATCGATTTATCTTATGTCATCTTAATTCTACGTGAAGTGCTAATTGGGATTATGCTAGGCTATATTGTAGTCGTATTTTTTTCAGTCATGCATACTGTTGGTGGTGTCATAGATTTGCAAATCGGCTTTGCGATGGCAAACGTATTAGATCCACAAACAGGCGTTACTGTTTCATTGACGGGTAATTTTAAATATATGTTGCTCATGTTAGTCTTTTTAATGATGAATGGGCATCACTTTTTATTAACAGGGTTAATGGATAGCTTTGTATATATGCCATTAGAAAACGATTGGTTTTCACGTATGGGTGATGGTTCAATAGCGCAGATGCTAGTCGAAGCATTTGCTCATAGTATGCTGTTAGGTATTCAAATTGCATCTCCGATTATGGTAGCTCTATTTGTAACGGATTTAGGTCTAGGTTTTCTAGCAAAAACTGCACCTCAATTTAATGTGTTTGTAATAGGGTTTGCAATTAAAATATTTGTTGGCTTAGCTATGTTAATTGTGTTATTACCAGGGATGGGAGTAGTATTCGAAAAATTATTTTCCATTATGTTTGAATATATGGAGCGTTTCTTTAGCATTGTGTTTAATGCAACTTAAGCATGGGGGCAGTAATGGAAAACTATTATATTAAGATAGATTTACAACTGTTTAGTCAAGAAAAAACAGAAAAAGCGACACCTAAGAAAAGGTTTGAGAGTAGAAAAAAAGGGCAGGTTGCTAAATCTCAAGAGTTACCTAGCTCTTTTCTATTTCTATTCGTTTTTGCTTCTTTTTTAGCATTGGGAAAATATTTTTCTAGTAGATTTGATCCGTTATTTAAAGATTTCTTTACTAATATGCTGTTAATGGAAGTAACAATACCGAATATTATGGAACTTGGTACTGAAATCTTAATAGATATTGTTTTATTACTTGCACCTATTTTTATTTTAGTAATCATTGTCGGTGTTGCTGGTAATGTCGTGCAGATTGGTTTTTTACTAACTGGAGAAACGATGAAGCCTAAGCTTGAAAAAATAAATCCGATTAGTGGATTTAAGCGTATTTTTTCGATGCGTTCTCTTGTAGAGTTTCTAAAAAGTATTCTTAAATTTACCTTAATTGGCATTATTGTTTACAGATTTATTGTAGGAGAACTAGACACCATTAAAAGTCTTGTCTATGTCCCTTTAGCTGAAACATTTCAATATATTGTAAGTGTAGTCATCAGACTAGGCATTACTGTTGGAGCATTGTTTATCGTTTTAGCTATTCTTGATTATATGTATCAAAAATATGAACATGAAAAAAGTATAAAAATGTCCAAGCAGGATATTAAAGATGAATACAAAAAAATGGAAGGCGACCCATTAATCAAAGGAAAGATTAAAGAGCGCCAAATGAAAATGGCAATCGCACGTATGATGCAGGAAGTACCGAATGCGGATGTTGTTATTACAAACCCAACCCATTTTGCAGTTGCGTTAAAATATGATCCAAATGAAATGGATGCACCTAAAGTAATCGCGAAGGGGATGGATCATGTCGCACTAAAAATAAGAGAAGTTGCGAAAGAACATGGTGTTGTTACGATGGAAAACAAGCTTTTAGCACGAGCTTTATATAGTCAAGCTGAGATAGGTGATTTTGTTCCAGCAGATTTATTCCAAGCAGTTGCAGAGGTATTAGCATATGTATACAAACTTAAAGGCAAGCGCACGAAAGCGAATAAAAAGGTTGCTAATAAATAAGGGAGGACGATCATGAAACTTAAAGAAATATTAATATCCTGTGGTATTATCGGCATTGTGCTTATGTTGATCGTGCCGCTCCCTATTATATTAATTGACTTACTACTCATTATTAATATAACGATTGCTATAACAATACTGTTAATAGCAATGAATACAAAGTCTCCATTAGACTTTTCAATTTTTCCAGCATTACTATTAGTAACAACAATATTTAGACTTTCACTTAGTGTATCAACTACAAGAAGCATTTTAACAAATGCAGATGGTGGACAAGTCATCTATACGTTCGGATCATGGGTTGGTGGTGGAGAGTTAGCGATAGGCTTTGTTGTTTTCTTAATTTTAGTCGTCGTTCAATTCATCGTTATTACTAAAGGTTCTGAGCGTGTCGCTGAAGTATCAGCACGTTTCACATTAGACGCGATGCCTGGTAAACAAATGAGTATTGATGCTGATTTGAACTCTGGTTTAATCAATGAGCAGGAAGCGAAGGAGAGACGTGAAAAAATCTCTCGTGAAGCCGATTTTTATGGAGCAATGGATGGTGCGAGTAAGTTCGTAAAAGGTGATGCGATAGCGACTATAATCATGGTCATTATCAACCTATTAGGTGGATTTATCATTGGTATGGTTTCACATGGTCTACCTTTTGCTGAAGCACTTTCTACTTATTCAATTTTAACGATTGGTGATGGATTAGTTGCACAAATTCCAGCATTACTTATTTCTACTGCTGCGGGTTTAATTGTAACGAGATCTTCATCTGAAGGTAATTTATCAGATGATTTAAGTAAGCAATTCACAAAATACCCGAATCTGTTTTTCATCGCAGGTGGTGCAATTGCACTATTAGGTTTAACACCAATCGGGTTAGTACGTACTATACCATTTGCGATACTACTCATCATAGGTGGCTATTTATTAAAGCAGAAGCAAACCAAGCTTGCTGCAGAAAATGAACTCCTCGTAGAAGAGCAGCAAATTGAAGAAGTTCGTAGCCCTGAAAGTGTTATTAGCTTACTAACCTTAGATACTATAGAGTTTGAGTTTGGTTATGGACTTATACCTTTAGCAGATGCTCAGCAAGGAGGAGATTTACTTGATCGGATTATTATGATTCGTCGACAATGTGCTCTCGAACTTGGTCTAGTTGTACCTGTTATACGAATAAGGGACAATATTCAGCTTAAACCAAATGAATACATTATTAAAATAAAAGGTAATGTCGTTGCTAGAGGTGAGCTGTTATTAAATCACTATTTAGCTATGAGTCCTGGTTTTGATGATGAAAATATTCATGGTATCGAAACAACTGAGCCAGCCTTTGGTTTACCTGCTCTTTGGATAGATGAAATGATGAAGGATAGAGCAGAGCTATCAGGATACACCGTTGTTGATCCGCCGTCTGTGGTAGCAACGCATTTAACTGAAATAGTAAAACGACATGCACACGAATTATTAGGAAGACAAGAAGTTAAAGCATTAATTGATAACTTAAAAGAAGCTTATCCGGCCTTAGTAGATGAATTAATTCCTAATGTTTTAAGTTTAGGTGAAGTACAAAAGGTATTAACTAAGCTTTTACAAGAAAAAATATCTATTCGTGATCTTGTTACCATTTTTGAAACATTAGCTGATTATGGTCAATACTCTAAAGATACAGAAATCTTAACTGAGTATGTAAGACAAGGATTGTCTAGACAAATTACAATTCAATATACTGGCGGAACGCAATCATTAAGAGTCATTACGATAGGTTCAGCTTTAGAAAAGAAAATTATCGAATCCGTACAATCTAATGATCAAGGAAGCTATGTTTCTTTAGATCCAGTAACGTCTCAGCATATTTATCAACGTTTATCTGAACAAGTCAATCGAATGTTACAATCTGGTCAACAGCCAATTGTATTAACGTCTCCGACGATTCGTATGTATTTACGTCAGATCGTTGCTAGAACTATGCCAGACATTCCAATCTTATCTTATAGTGAACTTGAGCCTAATGTCGAAGTGCAAAGCGTAGGGGTGGTTAATATATGAGAGTAAAACGCTACTTAGTTGATACATTACCTGATGCTGTACAAATGATTCGAACTGAATTAGGTAAAGATGCTGTTATATTGGAGTCAAAGGAAGTTAAAGTTGGTGGTCTTCTTGGTATGTTCCGTAAGAAGAAGATTGAAGTATTAGCCGCTGTTGAGCCAAATAAGAAGCAGGAGGCTAATAAAACTAAATTAGATAAAGCGGACGTTGATTTAGTTGTTGAGCAAATTTTAAGAGCTTCGCAAAAATCAAAAGATGAGCGTGTCATGCAAAGTGTAGCTTCACATGATCAGCAAAGTCAAACTGTAGTACCATCAACAATTCAAAAAAATGTAAGCTATCCTGTTCAAGAGGCTGTACCAAATCTATTAAGTCAGACTTATAATAGTAGTAAACAGCCTGCTGTATTGGACAAGCCTAGTTCTAATGCAAATGCTAATAGGACTCTTTCGGCTGAAAATCAAGCTGCTACAAAGTCTGTAGAGCAGCTTGAGGAGGCAGAAGAACAAATATATACTGCTTCGACTTCGATGTCTAAAACTGAGCAGTTTATATTGAAGGAGCTAAAGCATTTACGTTTAGAAATGAAAGCCATTAGTCAACAAAACGTTGAACGAAAAAATGAATCTGTTAACATAAGTTTGCTTCGATCCCATCTATTTGATCAAGAAATTAATGTGGAATGGATAAATACATTATGTGAACTGCTGCAAGACATTGAGCAACACGAAAATCGTGTATTAGAGGTTGAAGAAGTTTGGGAGATTGCTAGAAAGCAATTTCATGAGTGGTTGCTTCCTTTCAGTAAATCAACGATCGAGCAAACTACAAGAGTTATTCAGCTTGTAGGGCCAACCGGAGTAGGTAAAACGACAACAATCGCGAAGCTTGCTGCCAAATTTTCAATTAATCACAATAAAAAAATAGGTTTAATAACAGCTGATACTTATAGAATAGCAGCTGTAGAGCAACTAAGAACGTATGCTAATATATTAAATATTCCTTTAGAGGTTGTATTTTCACCACTAGATCTTACTAGAGCGTACAAGCAACTTGAAGATTGCGAAGTTATTATTATGGATACAGCAGGTCGAAACTTTAAAAGTGATTTGTTTGTATCCGAAGTAAATAGTTTAATAGCCAATACCCAATTCAGCGAAGGTGTTCTAGTCGTAAGCTTAACAAGCAGAACGAGAGATATGTCATTAGTAGCTGAAAAGTTTGGAAAGTATGGCGTAAGAAAAGTGGTATTTACCAAATTAGATGAAGCCAATGCATATGGTTCAATTTTTAATATGATCATGCAATTTGGTTTACAACCATTATTTGTAACAAGTGGGCAAAATGTACCTGATGATATAGAACCGTTTACGATTGAGCATTACGTAAATTTACTTCTAGGAGAACCGCGACATGAATGATCAAGCTGAGGCTCTAAGACAATTAGTTAAGCTACGGTCCGCTAGCGAGCATAAAGTAAATACACGCTGTATTTCGGTTGCTAGTGGTAAAGGTGGGGTAGGTAAATCTAATTTCAGTCTGAATTTTGCTCTTGCTTTAAAGCGACTTGGTAAAAAGGTTCTTATTATTGATGCAGATATAGGCATGGCTAACATTGATGTGCTAATGGGTACTGCTGCAAAATACAACTTATATCATTTAATAAAAAATGAGAAAACAATTTGGGATATTATTAGTTTAGGTCCAGAAGGCATTCACTATATTGCAGGTGGATCTGGATTATTGGAGCTTGTTCGATTAAAGGATCAAGAAATAAATAATTTTGCTGTTGAAATAAGTAAGTTACAAGGTCAATATGATTATATTATTTTTGATACTGGTGCTGGTTTATCAAAAGAAACTGCAGAATTTATTATTGCTTCAGATGAAACCTTAGTAGTCACTACACCAGAGCCTACTTCCATTACTGATGCATATGCCTTAATTAAAATGGTAAATTCTTTGAATCCAGAGCAAACCTTTAAACTTATTGTGAATAGATGTACTAGTACTGACGAAGGTAAAAATACTGCAGCTAATTTCATCGAGGTTTCTAAACGTTTTATTGATATAGACATTCCATTACTAGGGATGATTGTTGATGATCAACATGTTTCGAAGGCAGTCAAAAAGCAAATGCCTTTACTTATGCTTTTTCCTGAAAGCATGGCATCAAAGTCTATCTTATCAATAGCAAGAAACTACTTAAATATACCTCACACAGTTGAGGCTTCTGGACTAAAAGGTTTCCTTCATAAGATGTTTAAGCGCTCAAGAGCTACGTAGTAAATGGAGGTGGCATATGCATATGGAAACGTCTCGTGTTGTTGTAGTTGATGATTCTCGTTTCATGAGAAAAATAATTACGGATATTATTGAAGCTGATTCTCAGTTTACAGTAGTAGGCACAGCAGAAAATGGTAAAGAGGCTATTGAACTTATTGATAAAGTTAAGCCTGATCTTATCACTCTTGATTTAGAAATGCCTGAAATGAACGGTAT
>Ga0182742_1003393_pt1 | contig 15668 bp, 16 predicted proteins | sample eDN5th37CBELigMG_FD_128880 | JGI IMG/M metagenome (GOLD analysis project Ga0182742, IMG submission 128880) | Enriched Miracle-Growth compost microbial communities from Emeryville, California, USA - eDNA 5th pass 37_C BE-Lig MG (version 2)... ...
CGCAACCTGATTGCCTGTGCAAGGGAGGTTGCGGCCCGGGGAGGGTTCCCGGATAGCGAGCGCGAGCTGCGAGCGCTGCCGGGGCTGGGCGACTATACCGCCGCTGCGGTCGCGGCGATTGCCTTCGGTCGGCGGGCGGTAGTGGTGGACGCGAATGTGGAACGGGTCGTCGCGCGCCTCTTCGCGATCGACAGCCCGCTGCCCGGCGCACGTGGCGCCATCCGCGAGGCGGCCGGGCGGATCACGCCAGAGGAGCGGGCAGGCGACTTCGCCCAGGCGATGATGGACCTCGGCGCGACCATCTGTGTGCCGCGCAAGCCCAAGTGCCTGCTGTGCCCGCTGGCCGGGATGTGCGCCGCTCGCGAGCAGGGGCGGCAGGAGGAGCTTCCGGTGAAGCCCGCGCGGAAGGCACGGCCTGAGCGAAGAGGCTCCGCCTTCTGGATCGAGCGCGAGGGGCAGGTGCTGCTGGTCACGCGTCCCGGAAAGGGCACGCTGGGCGGAATGCGTGCGCTGCCGGATGATGGGTGGACGGTGCGGGCGGACGGCTCCGGTGAGCCGCCCTTCGCTGGGGATTGGGAGAAGCTCGGCAGCGTGCGCCATGGCTTCACGCATTTCGCGCTGGAGCTGGCGGTGCTCGGCCATCGTGGGCCGCCGCCGACCACCTTGCCGCAGGGGGAGTGGGTCTCGACCGACGCTCTCGCCGGTGCCGGGCTGCCGAAATTGTTCGCACTGGCGGCGGAGCTGGCGCTCGGGCGCGGGCTAGATGATCCCGCCGCCCAGCATCAGGCGGATCACGGCAATCGCCAGCACGACGAGGCAGAAATTGCGCCCACCATTGGAGCGCGAGAGCATGCCCAACCCCACGCCGACAATAGCGATCGGAAGGACGAACCAGTTGCCCCAGCCAAGAAACGGAATGGTGGAGGGGATCGCCAGCAGCAAGGCCACGACGCCAGTGATGATCGAAAGCAGGTTCAGCATGGTGTCTTATTTAGATAGAACACCGCTCGTTTGCAAGCTTGCGGGGCCGTGGGGCGCTGCTACGCTCCCCCGGTGCAGAGGCTGAACAGCAACGGGTGGTCGGTGAAGGCCGCGGCTTCACTGAAGGCGGGAGAACTATCCCGGCGGATGCTGTTGCAGAGCGTCGCGGCGTTCGGCGCCGGCGCGGCACTGGGCCTGCCAACTCCGGCGCTCGGGCAGGAGCGGGGCGAATGGCGGGCGGTGGAGCGGTTCATCGACACCTACGTGTCCAGCCGCAGGGTGGCGAACATGGTCGCCGCTCTCGGACACCGGCAGGATGAGCCGCAGTTCATCGCTCGGGGACGGGATGCCTTCACCTCCGTCCGCCAATCGAATGCCGACAGTCTCTATCGCATCTATTCGATGACGAAGCCGATCACCGGCATGGCGGCGATGATGCTGGTGGACGAGGGCAAGATCAGGCTCGACCAGCCGGTCGCCGACATCCTGCCGGCCTTCGCCGAGATGAAGGTGCAGAAGGTCTATGACGGGCCGCTGACGCCGGACAATCTGGAGCCGGCGGTGCGGCCGATCACCATCCGGCACCTGCTGACCCACACGGCGGGGCTCGGCTACGGCATCGTGCAGGAGGGGCCTCTCAGCGAAGCCTATCGCGAGGCGGGACTGGTGCCGGGGGTGGTCAGCCGGCTGGAGACGCCGGGCACCTTCCGCGGCACGCCGGCAGAGAGCCTCGAGGCCTTTGCCGATCGGCTTGCGGAAATGCCGCTGGTGTATCAGCCCGGCACGAGGTGGAGCTACTCGGTCGGCCTGGATCTTTTGGGGCGGATCATCGAGGTCGTGGCTGGAACGCCGTTCGACACCTTCCTGCACGAGCGCATCCTCAAGCCCTGCGGGATGGGCAGCACCTGGTTCAAGGTGCCCAGCAGCGAGGTCTATCGCCTCACCGCCAATTACCTTCTGGCGGGCGGCGTCCTGCTGCCGATCGACCTGCCGGAGAACTCCGTCTTCCTCGACGAGCCGCCGTTTCCCTTCGGTGGAGCGGGGCTGGTTTCAACCCCGCGCGATTATGATCGCTTCCTGCGGATGCTCGCTGGGGGCGGGATGATCGACGGCCTGCCGGTGATGAGCCCGGATGCGGTGCGGCTCGGCACGTCCGACTTGCTCCCGGACACGCTGGTGCCGGGTGGCGGCTTCGCCGGCAATCGCGGATATGGTGCCGGCGGCGTTGTGGGCCGGGGATCGGAGGAAGGCCTTTACGGCTGGTTCGGCGCTGCCGGGACGGCGGGACTGGTCAATGTGAAGACCGGCCTCAGATCATCGCTCTTCACGCAATACATGCCGCCGGATGCCTATCCCGTGCAGGACGAGTTTCAGGCAAGCGTCGCGCAGGATGCTCGCGGCTCATGATCGGCACCACCATTGCGTTTGGAGGCCAACCGCTGGACCGGGCGGACCATCTGCGCACCGATGCGGCGGCAGTGGCGCGATGGCTCGAAGGCGATGCGTTGCTGCTGTCGCTGGATGGGCTGGTGCCTCAGTTGAATGGTGGGGAGCGGCTGCACTGGAGGCCCATCAGCGAGGCGGCGGAGGGGGCGGAACTGGTGTTCCTCGGGCTTCAGGACGGGCGCGCCACCTTTGCCGCCGTTCCCAAGGAAGGCGACCGGGACCCGGCCTTCACCCGGCGGGAAACATGGAGCGCCATCACCCGGCTGGCGGCCGATGATCTCGCCCTTTACGGCGGCGCGCGCAGCTTGGTGGACTGGCACGCGCGGCATCGCTTCTGCGCGCAATGCGGCCAGCCGACGATCATCGCGAAAAGTGGCTGGCAGCGGGACTGCCCGGCCTGCCGGGCGAGTCACTTCCCCCGTGTGGACCCGGTTTCCATCATGCTGGTCCAGCACGGCGAGGGCGCGGATGGTCGCCTGCTGCTCGGCCGGCAGGCGCGCTTCCCTCCGCGAAGCTACTCCGCACTGGCCGGTTTCGTTGAGCCGGGGGAGGCGTTGGAGGAAGCGGTCGCGCGGGAGGTGCTGGAGGAGGCGGGCGTGCGAGTGGAGCGAGTCCGCTATCTCGCCAGCCAGCCTTGGCCGTTCCCCTCGCAGCTGATGCTCGGCTGCATCGGCTATGCGGCGGATGACCGGCTGACCATCGACGCCAGGGAGCTTGAGGATGCGCGATGGTTCACCCGCGCAGAGGTGGCCGAGGCAATCGAGCGGGGTGCGGAAAGCACCAGCTTCGTGCCGCCTCCGCGACAGGCGATCGCCTATGAAATGCTGCACTGGTGGTTGGAGGAGGGTGCATGACACAGAAGCTCGCCATCGACATCTGGTCGGACGTGATGTGCCCGTGGTGCGCCATCGGCTACACCCAGTTCGCCAAAGCGGTCGATCAGCTTGCCGGGGAGATCGAGGTCGAGATCCGCTGGATGCCGTTCGAGCTCAACCCCGACATGCCGGAGGAGGGGAAGCCGCAGGTTCAGCATCTGGTAGAGGTCTACGGCCGCTCGCCCGAGGAGGTCGCGACGATGCAGGCGCAAATGGCGGCCACGGCGGAGCGGGTCGGCTTCCCAATGCGTTTTGCGGGCGCGGATGGCGAGCCGGCAATGATGTGGAACACCTTCGAGGCGCACAAGCTGCTGCGCTGGGCGCTCGCCGCCGAAGGGATGGAGGCGCAGACGCGGCTGAAGCTGGCGCTGCTGCGCGCCCACTTCCAGCAGGGCGCGCGGGTCGGCGAGCGTGCGGTGCTGCTCGACATCGCGGAGGCGGAGGGCTTTGACCGCGCCGCAGCCGAGGCGGCGTTGCAGGACGAGGCACTCGACACGGCCGTACGGCTGGAGGAGCAGCGGGGCCGCGCGGCCGGGATCACCTCGGTGCCGAGTTTCGTGATCGCCGGCCGCTGGCTTGTCACCGGTGCGCGGGAGCCTGACGATTACGCAGCCATGCTGCGGCGGGCGGCGGCGATGGCAACAGGCGAGGTGCGGAACGCTTAGCCGTCGCGGCTTTGTTTGCTCGCACCTGAGCGGATGGCATCACGGGTCTTGCCGCCCTTCATCTCATCCTGGCCGGGGTTGTATTCGCCGGTCACGCGGGTCACGCCGGTGTCTCCGCCTGTCGCCTGCTCCAGCTCGGCGCGGGTGCCGTTATCGGTCGCGAGGCCGCCGGAGCGGCCCTGCTGACCGCCGCCGCCCATGGCATCCTCCTGCATCTGATCGATCAGGTCGTTGTCGGGATGGGGGTCGCGTTTGGTCATGAGCACTCTCCTTTCCCGACCAACGGGGAAGGGCACGCGTGCGTTCCGCCCCGTCAGGCCAGGCCGAGCCGGGAGAGCTCCCGAATGAGATGGCCGGGCAGCACATCGCCCGGCGTCTCGCCATCTTCCAGGTCTCGCGGGGCATCCTCATCCTTGAGGTAGCGCCAGCCCTGGTGCGCCCGGCGGGGGCGCGGCTCAACCAGCACCAGCTTCGGCGCCAGCCGGATGATGCAGCGGCCGTCCGCGCCCTGCGCAAAGCCGAGGATCTCCGCGCGGGCGACGATCGTGTGCTCCATGATCCAGTAGAGCGAGCCGCCGACCATCTCCTCATGCCGCTTGGGCTGATAGCGGGTGGTCACGTGCGCTTCCTCGCCAGCCTCGACCCATTCGCGCAGGTCCTCGACGGACCTTGCAGTATAGGCGATCTTCGTCATGTGCAGCGGCATGCGGCGGGAGATAGGGTGGGAACGCTAGGAGACCAGCCCGCTCGCCACGGCTAGGCCCAGGAAGACCAGGAAGCCCATCGAATCGGTCGTCATGGTGACGAATATGGACGAGGCGATCGCCGGGTCCGCCTTCAGCTTCTCCAGCGTCAGCGGCACGAACACGCCCGCAAAGCCGGCGATCAGGATGTTGGCCATCATCGCCATGGCGATGACGCCTCCCAAGACGCTGTTGCCGAAGATCAGGCTGACGACGGCGCCGATGACGATGGCCACCGTCACGCCGTTCATCAGCGCGATCGTCATCTCGCGCCGCACGGCTCGCCAGGTGTTGCTGGCGGTAAGCTGATTGGTCGCGAGCGCGCGCACGGTCACGGCCAGCGTCTGGGTGCCGGCATTGCCGCCGATCCCCGCGACGATCGGCATCAGCACGGCGAGCGCCACCATCGCCGCGATCACATCCTCGAACTGCGCGATGATGGTCGAGGCGACTGAGGCGGTGAGCAGGTTGGCGAGCAGCCAGCGTACCCTCGCCTTGTACGAGTCCCGAATAGGCTCGTTAATGTCGCCTTCGCCCGCGCCGGACAGCAGCATGACGTCCTGCCCGGCTTCCTCCTGGATGATGTGGACGATGTCATCGACCGTCAGCTGGCCGACCAGCCGCCCGCTCTCGTCCACCACGGCGGCGCTGATGAGCGCATATTTCTGGAAGCGGAGGGCGACCTCCTCCTGGTCCATATCCACCGGGATGAGCGTCTGGTCTCGCTTCATCACGTCCGTCAGCGGGATGTGCCGCGGGGTGCGCAGGATCCAGGAGAGCTGGCAGGTGCCGACCGGGCGGTGGCGGTGGTCCACCACGAACACTTCCCAGAACTCGGTGGTCAGGTCGTCCCGCTCGCGAAGGTAGTCGATCAGATCGCCGACCGTCATGTGTTCCGGCACCGCGACCAGCTCCCGCTGCATCAGGCGTCCGGCGGTTTCCTCCGGATAGGAGAGCGCGCTTTCGATCGCGGCGCGGTCTTCGGGATCGAGTTCGGCGAGGACCGCGCGCTGATCCTCCGGCTCGAGATCCTCGATCAGCTGGACGGCGTCGTCCGTGTCCAGCTGCTCCGCGATGCTGGCGACGGCGGAGGCGGGCAGCGCCTCCATCATGTCGTCGCGGACGTAATCGTTGAGCTCGCTGATGACTTCGGCCGTCATCAGGTCGGTGATCGCGGCGGCGAGCGCGCGCCGCTCCTCCGGCTGCAGCAGCTCCAGCAGGTCGGCGATGTCGGCCGGGTGCAGCGGCTCGACGAGTTCGTAGGCTCGGCCCGCGTCATCCGCGTGGATCGCCTCGCGCACGGCATCGACGAAGCCGGGCTTCAGGCGGTTGTCCTCATCCAGCTGCTCGCCCTCCTCACGGGGGAGATCGAGGGGCAGATCGTGGAGGTCCTTCTCGGCCATGCGGGGGCTCTATGCGCGTGAGGCTCAAAAGCAAGCGGGTGACATCGTTGCCAAGCGGCCTATATCGGCGCCCGAACGCATCCCATGCAGGAGACGATGATCATGGCCGACGAAAAGCTCACCTTCACGCTCGACACCGGGAACGGCGAAGGGGGCGACGTGGTCATCAAGCTGCGCCCCGACCTCGCGCCGGGCCACGTCGCCCGCATCACAGAGCTGGCGAATGAGGGGTTCTATGACGGCGTGGTGTTCCACCGCGTGATCCCCGGCTTCATGGCCCAGGGCGGCGATCCGACCGGCACGGGCATGGGCGGCAGCGAGAAGCCGGACCTGAACGCGGAGTTCAGCACGCAGCCGCATGTGCGCGGCGTGTGCTCGATGGCCCGCACCAACGATCCGAACAGCGCCAACAGCCAGTTCTTCATCTGCTTCGACGACGCCCGCTTCCTGGACAAGCAGTACACCGTCTGGGGCGAGGTGGAGAGCGGCATGGAGCATGTCGACGCGCTCCCCAAGGGCGAGCCGCCGCGTAGCCCCGGCAAGATTGTCAAGGCGACGGTCGGCTGAACAGGGAGGGGCGCTTCGGCGCCCCTTTTGCTGTGCGCGACAGAGGAGGCAGGGCCCTCATGAGGAACCCTGCCTCGCTGTGTGATCAGCTGCCCTCAGGGCCCGGGTGCTGGTACGAGACGTTCCGGTTCTGGATGAGCCATTTGCCGTTAACGCGCACCACGTCGTCCAGGCCACGGCCGACAGCGGCGACCCTCACCGGCGGGGTGGTGCCAGCCCCACCGCCGAATACGGTCTGCCAATAGTAGTAGACCTTTGCATGATCGGGCGTGACGAACTCGATGTTCATGTTCGACATGATGTGATGCATGTTGCCGGGTTCGTTCCCGGCTGCACGGCGATCATCCTGGCTCTTCTTCAGGTCCACGACCATCTGGCGTAGCGCTTCGCGACCCTTGGTCCGGCCGAAGGCGCCGTCTTCCGTGAAGGACGCGGCGTAGGCGTCAGGGTTCCAGCCGTCGATCCCCGCCACGTAGTCCCACATCAGCTTCTCGATCTCGGCCCGGTCCTTCATTTCGCGAAGGAGATTGGCCGTCTCGGAAGGGCTCGAGCTGGATTGGGCGAAGGCCGGCGGGGCGGCCAGCAGCAGCGCGGAAAGCGCCGCCGTCATGGCATGATGACGGCGGCCGATCATCAGCGTCCCCCCTGCGCCGGCGGAGCGGCGGGAAGCGTGGCGGGATCCCAATGCTGGTCTGCCTTGCCGTCCACGAAGCGCCAGGCGTCGAACCAGGTGGTCGTATAGGTCTTTCCGCTCGCATCCCCCGGGATCGGCATTTCGCGCTTGATCAGCACGGTGACCATGTCGTCCTCCGCCACAACCTCCACGATGGGGTTCGTCAGCTTCTCACAGGTCGGGGTCCGCTGCACCTTCGCGACATTCAGGAAGTAGTGCTGCACGGACTCAAGGCCCGAGGCGGCGAGGGGATTGTGCTGGATGTAGCGGTCCGTCAGCCATTCGCCGGCCCGGTCCCACTGGTTGCACTGCAGCAGCTCGCGCATGATGTGCAGAGCGGTCTGCTTGTTGCGGTGAAGCTGCGGATCCTCGCTGGTGAACAGGCTTTCCGGGTTCGGATGCGCCTGAACAGGGTCGTTCAGCGGCTGCATCTGTGCCTGTGCCGGGGCACCGAGCATGGTGCCGAGCGATAGCGCGCCGGCCAGCAATAAGAGCGTCTTCGATGTCATCTGCAGTTTCCTCTCCAAGAACCTTTGAGGCCATCCTGCCTCATTCAGGCGCGGCAATCTACAGGCCTGCGGACACCAGCCAGTCATGGAAGATCCGCACGGGTCGCGATTCCAGATCCACGGGGCGGCACATGAACCAGTAGCTGTAGGGGCTGGGAACCGGCCGATCATAGAGATTGGCCAGGCGCGGGTCGTTGTTCCGCTTCAGGTGATCGTCATGCATGATCGCGATACCGAGCCCCTGCGCGGCAGCCTCCAGGATCAGCTGGCCCGAATCGTAATGGTCGATCGCATTGGGCTGGAGGCTCGAGATCCCCAGTGCCGCTTTCCAGGCATCGAAGCTCAGCGGCATGTCCGTGTGAACGAGGAAGGTCTGCTGCGCCAGCGCATCGCGATCCGGCACCGGGCCTAGCCGTTCCGCCAGCTCCTTCTTGCAGATGGCGTGAATCGTGTTCTGGTCCAGCTGCACGCGGTGGAAGCCTGGTCCCGGTTCCGTGGTCAGCAGGATGGCCGCGTCCAGCGTGTCGCCGACCCGGTCCGCCAGGTGAGGCCCGGTGTCGATGTCGATGTGGAGGCGCGGGTGCAGCTGGCGCAGTTCCGGAAGCTTGGGGAACAGGCGCTGCGTGCCGAACAGCGGCAGCACGCCCAGCCGCAGGCGCAGCAGCTGCAGGTTCTCCGACTGCATCTCCACCGCGATGGCGAGCGATTCCAGATGCGGCGCCACGGCGTCATAGAAGGCGCGGCCTTCATCGGTCAGCCGCATGGCCTGCCCGGTGCGGGAGAACAGCTTCTTGCCGGTGAACTCCTCCAGGCTGCTCACGCGCCGGGACAGGGCGGAGGGGCTGAGGCTCAGCTCATCGGCCGCAGCGCGCGCGGAGCCGAGGCGCACGACACGCACGAACGCCTCAAGGGCACGGAGGGGGGGAAGGCGACGCATGAAGGGTGATTATGTTCTAAAAAGTGCAACGGTCATTGAGCAACTGTTTCTTGCACTGCAACAAACTTTGTTGCGACGCGCAAGCCTTCATCACCCGGCGCTTTCCGGCTCCACGTGCTCTTCCGGCCGGTGCAGGCGCAGCCTGGTGACGTGGGTCTCATCGCCCTCGATCACCTCGATCCGCCAGCCGCTCGGATGGGTCAGCATCGTGCCGGGTTGTGGCACCTGCTCCGCCAGCACGACCGCAAGGCCGCCGAGCGTATCGACTGCCTCCTCCACCTCCGCGATCCGGGGATCGCCGACCAGTTCGGCGACGTCCTCAAGCTCGGCACGGGCATCCGCTTCCCACAGCCCCTCGCCCAGAGGGACGACCAGGTCCACCGGCGCCTCGTCATGCTCATCCTCGATGTTGCCGACGATTTCCTCGACCAGGTCCTCAATCGTGATGACGCCGTCCGTGCCGGAGAATTCGTCCACCACGATGGCGAGGTGGACCCGCTTCGAGCGCATGTCGGCCAGCACGTCCAGCGCGCTGCGCGCCTGCGGCACGTAGAGCGGCTGGCGCATCAGGGCGGTCCAGTCCGCCGGCGGCGGGGCGTTGCGAGCCAGATAGGGGAACACATCCTTGATGTGCATCATCCCGATCACCTGATCGAGCGTCTCCCGATAGACCGGCACGCGGGAATGGCCGTGCTCCGCGAACAGCTCGACCATCTCATCCCAGCTGGCCGAGGCGTCCACCGCGATGATCTCGCCGCGCGGGATCGCCACGTCGTCCGCATCGTGCTCGCTGAAATGCAGCAGGTTGCGCAGCATGGTGAGCTCGACCGGCGAGAGGTCGCCCTTGGCTGCGGTGTCGCCGGCCGCCTGCTCATCCTGCCGCTCCTCGATCGCTTCCTCGATCTGCGCGCGCAGGGAGGTGTTGTCCTCCTCGTCGAAGAAGCTGCGAATTGCGTGCCAAAGCCCGCGTCTACTGTCCGACTCTCCGTTGGACTCGCCAGCCGAGCGGGCCGGACTTCTGGAACCTTCGGGCATCGCCCTTTCACTTTCCCCTTTATTGAGCGGCCCCATATGGGTCCGCGATCCCCAACATCGCAAGCGCCTTTGTCTCCAGCGCCTCCATCGCCTCCGCATCCTCGTCCGAGGTTTCATGATCATGACCGGCGAGATGGAGCAGGCCGTGGACGATCAGATGCGTCGCGTGATGCTCCAACGGCACGCCCTTCTCGGCGGCTTCGCGGGCGCAGGTTTCGTAAGCAAGCGCGATGTCGCCGAGCATTTCCGGCGGGCCCTCAGGGCTTAAGGCGAGAAGGTCCTCTCGCTCCAGCATCGGGAAGGAGAGCACGTTGGTCGGCTTGTCCCGCTGGCGCCATTCGCGGTTGAGCTGGTGGATTTCCTCGTCCGAGGTGAACAGCAGGCTGGCCTCCAGCCGCTCATTGGCGAGCGCCGGCTCCACCCGCGCGATAGCCTCGGCGGCGCGTTCGGCGAGGGCGGCCCAATCGGCTTCGGGCCAGGGGGCCTCGGTGTCGATCTCAAGCTGCATCAGAGCACTCGGTTCGTCGCATGTGGAGCACGCTTGGAACACATGGAACAGTGTCCTGGGCTGGGAAAAGGCTGGTGGCCTGAGCGCGAGGGGATCGCGGGGGTGAGGGAGGAGAGGGGCGGGAGGTGGTGCATGGCGGGGGGCATAGCGTGGGTGGAGGCCTGTGGGAAACGCCGGCCGTCGCCAGCCGCACGCGACCGCGATTTTAGCCGACGTCGCGCCAGCCTGCGACGATGCGGGAAGGAGTGGGATCTGGACACCTTCTGGACTGTGAACTTTCGTCATGCGAACAAAGCTCCTCCAACGAAATCTGATCAGTAGAGGTCGCGCTTTGAAGAGCCCCGAAGCCCGCACACACGAGAGGGTGCAGGATTGCGCAAAGGACGAGGCCGACCCGGCCCCTTCTGAAGTCCTCCCGGGGCAAATATACTCTTTCCGCACACGGCCATTTTGTGAGTTGAGTCCGCCGAGTACTGGCCGATTTGCTGCGTTCAAGGTAATCGGCCTGAAGGACGATCTCATCATCATAGCCGTACTCGACGGCATATGGTCGAAGGCGCCGACCTTGGAAGAAGTTCGGTCTTCAACCATTCTCATGGAACATCGCCCGATGCCCATGAAGGTTGTGGGCGGGCGGCCGTCGATCACCAGCGTCTTTAGAGATCTCTGGCAGCCAACAAAATACCTCGACGACTTCAACCTCGTCGGAACACAGGCAGTAACCCGCGAAGAGCAGGCAATGTTCGAGCGTTCAGATCGTCCGCCGTTTGGCCGATATTCCCGCCTCGATTTTGTGAACGAAGCTGCTGAAGGCGAATGGCGGTGGGCGAACGAGCGCGAAGCGATCACCAGCGAGCTAGAGCAGTTGAGAGCCAAACGGGTGGCGGCGTTCGCGGTGAAGCAGGAGCGTTACCGCAAAAGGCTAAGTAAGCTCACGTGGGAGCAACTCGAATCGGAGACGCCCTTCGATCGCTGGTCACAGTCGCCGCCATATCCACCTGAAGAATTTACCGCTGCCGCTCGGGCAACGATCCGGAAGGCTTGCGAAGCTCTCAAAGAGCTTGGACCGAAGCCTCGCCGGCGCGAGGTGCGAGCTATTCTGAAAGACGTCGTGCTTTGGTTTAACGAAGCTGACGAGAGCGCTGGCGGCGTTATCGACACGGAAGAGCGAGCCGACATTTGCGCACTGCTGGAAGAGATGGCGTATGTGGCGCAGCAAAACGTTCTCATCGATGAAGTCGACAGGTGGCGCGAGTGGTAAGGCTCGGGCGACATCTGAAGGATCGCCTTCCCGGCGCAGGTTATACCCTTCCTGGAGCCCATTCCCCCCATGGGTCTTCACGATCCGGCCCACTATCGGACTGCGCACGACATCGGCAGCGGCGAACCGGGTGACGCCGATCCCTGCCACGCCTCCCAGCCGGTTGACGGCGTTAACCCCCACTTCCCTCGCCGCTCGCGTCGGCAGGCACGGCGACCCTGTTCATGGAGGCGTGCCACAGCGCTTCGCCGAGCCAGAGGCGGAGATCGGGCAGTTGCAGCTGGACCTGCGCGCCTTCGGGCAGGCAGGGGCCGAGGGCGGGGGAGAGTTGCTGGACGGCGGCCTGTTCCTCCGCCGAGCCGGCGGTGGTGCGGAAGAAGTAGTCGGCCGTAAATGGGTCGGTCGCGACCACGCAATCCGCGAATTCCATCGCCATTCGCACCTCCGGGCGCTGCGCCGAGAGCGGATAGACGCGGGGTGCGGCGTCAAAGCCGGGCTGCACCCAGGCGGGGCCGTCCTCGTTCCGGTCCAGATAGGCTTCCTGCAACAGCCACTGGCGCAGCGCGCCCGGGCTGAAGCGCAATTGCACGCCGGTGCCGTTGATGGAGGCTACGCGGTTGAGGCAGTCCTGGAACCCGTAGATCCGCATGGCGCGGTCGGGGTCCACGTTGATCTGGGTGAAGTCGACGAAGCCGAAATCGGTGGTCTGCAAGAGCTCCAGCGATCGGGCGTTGGAGCGGTTGTAGAGGCAGCGGGTGAACTGGCCGAGCATGGACTTGCGCCGGTCCCGCTCCACGGGGCCGACCTGATCGCGCCAGCGGTTCACCACGTCGGTCGGGAATTGCCGGTCGCGCCGAATGCGGGAGTTGAGCGGCGTGTAGTCGTTGTTGTTCGATTGCGCGATGGCCGCCTCCGCCCCGAACAGCGACAGCACCATCAACGCCACCAATGCAGCGCGCCTCATCCCCAATCCCCCCGGACTCTTGAACATTCCCAAGGGAAGGGATTTCAGAAGGCGGGAGCGAAGTCCACGGGATTTCCGGGACCAGCCTGTCCCAAATAGGGCTCACCGGCCGACCTGTTCAGCGAATGAGGGGACAGGATGGCGCCCTTCTAAGCGCCTTCCCCCTCATACGCCTCGACGATCCGACCCACGATCGGGTGGCGGACGACGTCGCTGGCGGAGAAGCGGGTGACGCCGATGCCTTCGACGCCCTCCAGCCGGGTGACGGCGTCGTGCAGGCCGCTATGGGTGGTGCCGCCCGGGATATCGACCTGACGCGGATCTCCGCACACGACCATGCGGCTGTTCTGGCCGAAGCGGGTGAGGAACATCTTCATCTGCTCGCGCGTGGTGTTCTGAGCCTCGTCCAGGATGATGAAGCTTTCCGCCAGCGTGCGGCCGCGCATGAAGGCGATCGGCGCAATCTCGATCTCTCCGCTGGCGAGGCGGCGGTCCACCTGTTCGGGCGGCATGCAATCGTAGAGCGCGTCGTAGAGCGGGCGCAGGTAAGGGTCGACCTTCTCCTTCATGTCGCCGGGCAGGAAGCCGAGCCGCTCGCCCGCCTCCACCGCGGGGCGCGACAGGATCAGGCGCTGGACGCTGCCGGTGATCAGCTGGCTGACGGCCTGCGCCACGGCGAGGTAGGTCTTGCCGGTGCCCGCCGGGCCGAGGGCAAAGATGATGTCGCGGCTGGCGAGCTGGCGCATGTAATCCGCCTGCATCGCGCTGCGCGGCATGATCGTCTTCTTGCGCGTGCGGATCATGATCGGCGGGCCCTTGGCATCGCCGGTGATGATGCCTTCCAGCACGGGCTCGTTCGCCATGCCGATCAGCGCCTCGATCATGCCTGCATCGAGCTCCTGCCCGGCCAGCAGCTTCTCGTGCATGGCGACGAGGACCTGCCGGGCGCGGGCGACCTCGTCATCCGGGCCTTCGATGATCACCCGGTTGCCGCGCGCGGCGATGAACACGCCGAGGCGATTCTCGATCTGCACCAAGTTGGCATCGAACTCCCCGAACAGGGTGCCGAGCATCGCCTGCTGGTCGAACAGAACCTCCACCCGGGCGCGGCGGCCGGGGTTGCGACGGTCTTCGGGGTGAAGGGTGAACTCGCCATCTGCGGCACTGCCACCGGCGCGGGATGCTTTGCGGGCCATGCGCTCCTTTCGAGACTATCGGATCAAGATACGATCAGTGCGGCGCAGAACAAGCTGTGCGCAGGAAAGTCTCGGTGGAAGACTCGCGGCGCCCGCGAAGCGCCTGAGTTTCGGGCTACCGCCTGGTGGCGACACAGGTCTTCGGGAAGGCGCGGAAGTCCGAAGCTGGCGTGCTTCAGCCCCTACCATCCGGTGGATGGCGGCTTCCTGTCGCAATAGGGCGCGGGGTCAGGCGGCAGGGGCGAGCGACGGCTCTAGCAGGCGCGCCTGCATCGAGTTGGGCCCGGCGGCGGCGAGTTCGACCTCCACGATGTCGCCGATCTCGGCCTCACCTTCGAACAGGACCGATTGCAGCCAGGGCGACTTGCCGAGCCACTGGCCGGGATACTTGCCCTTGCGCTCCACCAGCACGGCGCAGCGGCGGCCGGTGCTGGCCTGGTTGAAGGCCAGCTGGTCCCGGTTGAGGGCGGCCTGCAGGCGTTGCAGCCGCTCATCCATCACTTCGCGCGCGATCTGGCCGGGGAGGGTGGCTGCCGGGGTGCCGGGGCGGGGCGAATATTTGAAGCTGAACGCCTGCGCGTAACCAACGGCAGCGACCAGTCGCAGCGTCTCTTCGAATTCCGCATCCGTCTCGCCGGGGAAGCCGACGATGAAGTCCCCGCTGATGGCGATGTCCGGCCGCACGGCGCGGAAACGCTCCAGCACGCTGAGGTAGCTGTCGGCCGTGTGGCTGCGATTCATCGCCCTGAGCACGCGGTCCGACCCGCTCTGCACGGGCAGATGGAGGAAGGGCATCAGCTTCCCGATCTCGCCATGCGCGGCGATCAGCCCGTCGGTGACGTCGTTGGGGTGGCTGGTCGTGTAGCGGATGCGCTGCAGATCCGGCAGCTTGGCCAGCTCTCTGGCAAGGCCATCGAGGCCGATGGGGCGGCCCGCAGCGTCCTCGCCCGTCCAGGCGTTGACGTTCTGGCCGAGCAGCGTGATCTCGCGCGCGCCGCTTTCCACCAGCTTCTCCGCCTCCGCCATCAAGGCGCTGAACGGGCGGGAGATTTCGGCGCCGCGCGTGTAGGGCACGACGCAATAGGTGCAGAACTTGTCGCAGCCTTCCTGCACGGTAAGGAAGGCCGTGGGCCCGACGCGGCGCCGTTCCGGCAGCACGTCAAACTTGGCGTTGGCGGGCATGTCCGTATCGGTGGCCCGCTCACCCGAAGCGGCGCGGGCGACGAGGTCCGGCAAGCGATGATAAGCCTGCGGGCCGACCACGACGCCGACGGCGGGAGCGCGGGCCATGATCTCCTCCCCCTCCGCCTGGGCAACGCAGCCGGCGATGGCGATCATCGGCGGTGTCTCGCCGCCGGCCTTCACCAGTCGGCCGATGTCCGAATAGACCTTCTCCGCGGCCTTCTCGCGAATGTGGCAGGTGTTGAGCACGACCAGATCGGCCTCCTCCCCCTCCGGCGCGGGGGCGATGCCGCGCGCGGTCAGCAACTCGGCCATCCGCTCGCCATCATAGACGTTCATCTGGCAGCCGAAGCTCTTGACCCGAAAGGTCTTGGGGTTCCCGCTCTGTCGCATGGGGCGCCGTTACGCGATCGGCGGCGATTCTGAAAGGGCGCGGGGGTGGTCGAGCGCTTCCGCGATCCGCTGCTGGGCCGCTGTCGCCATGCTCTTGCGGTCCGCCAGCTCTGTGCCGGAGAGCGGCTCCAGGAAGCGGGCGGTGACGCGGATCGGGCGGATGCGGGCGAGGATGCGCAGGACATTGGCGCCGCCCGGCTCCGCGCCGTGCCAAGCGATGGCGGAGGCGTCCTCGTATGCCAGAGCGACCGGCTGGAGGGTCACGTCGCCGCTCCCTTCAACGGCCGAGAACAGGGCGCTCTTGAACGGCAGCAGCGCGGTCCCGTCGGA
>Ga0182742_1003394_pt1 | contig 15666 bp, 11 predicted proteins | sample eDN5th37CBELigMG_FD_128880 | JGI IMG/M metagenome (GOLD analysis project Ga0182742, IMG submission 128880) | Enriched Miracle-Growth compost microbial communities from Emeryville, California, USA - eDNA 5th pass 37_C BE-Lig MG (version 2)... ...
AGAGCTTCAACCGCGCTTTCCGCGAGGAATAGGCGCAGTCGCACTTATCCTAAATTCTCGCCACGAGGGTCGTGCAATAGCGTGTGCACGACCCTTATCCATTTATGCATCATCTCAAAGCGTTTCGAATTTCAAATTAAATTAGTTGTTCTTAATTATTAAATAGAAACACATTTATTATTACTGTCTGAATACGCTAAAATAGGCTCATTTAATTTAAATTTTGTGCGCTGCGAATATTTACAATACCAAAAACTACATCTACTAATATGTTTGTTCGGCACTGCAGCATACAACTCCTACCGCCGAACCTCTCCTCTGCGCAGTCAGCGCTTCAACAAAGCTCGATGACAAACCGGGCGTGCGGTCGCTCGCCTCGGTTGAAAAACAAGGATACGAGACATGGCAACAATTGGAGGCGGTGCTTTCGACGACACCCTGCACGGAACGTCAGGTCCGGATGTGGTGTTCGGTAATGCCGGTGATGACTTGATCTTTGGTGGCGGCGACAGCGATGCGCTCTCCGGAGACGACGGCAACGACATCCTGTTCGGCGGCTCCGGCGACGACTGGATGTCCGGCGGGGCCGGCGACGACGTTCTGTTCGGCGGCGTCGGAGCCGACGTGCAGCAGGGCGGCGACGGCGCCGATATCCTGTTCGGCGGCAACAGCGACGATATCCAACTCGGCGGTGGCGGCGACGATTATCTGCGCGGCGGGAACGGCAACGACATCCAGCTCGGCGGCGACGGCAACGATGTGATCGAAGGCGGTTCCGGCGACGACATCATGCAGGGCGGCGCTGGAGACGACATCCTGCGCGGCGGCTCCGGCGACGACATGCTCAGCGGCGGAGCCGGCGACGACGTGCTCCACGGCGGCTCTGGCGGCGACACCTTCGTCTTCACGGGCGGAGGCGGCAACGATGTGGTCCTCGACTTCAAAGTCGGCCAGGACATTCTGCAGATCTCGAAGGGAATCAACGGCACCGATATCGCATCGGTCGAGGATCTTGCGAGCCGCGTGCATCAGGTTGGATCGAACACCCTCGTCGATCTCGGGAACGGCGACAGCGTCACGCTGGTGAACGTCAGCGCCGACGACGTCAACAGCAACCCGAACGACTACTTCTTCGTCCACTAGGGTCGCCGGCGCGCTCCGCATTATGGATGCCGCGGCCCCAAAGCCGCGGCATCGCTATTTTCAAGGCTAGCTTGGCAGTAACCGCATGTCCGACTTTGCCACGATGACCTCGCTGACGGACCAGGTCCTGAAGCCGAAGCTTTCCAGCCTTGGCCGGGATGCAATCCTGATCGCATGGGATGTGCCGCAATCGGCTCGCTTCGCATCGCCGAGATTAAGCGGAGATAGCGATTCGATCTCTCCACTCGCGTCGCTGAAGCTGTCGCGCATCGACGGCGGGTTTCGCCTGCTCTGGGTCATAAGCCGCCCGAAACATGACGTGCTCGACCTCGAGTTGGCGACCGGACCTGTCGGATTGCGCACCGACGTGGTTATCGAGCCGGAGGAGAATATTGCGACCGTCTCGGTCGAGGATCTGCTCGAGGGGCTGACCGATTCAAGCTGTCTTGCCCTCATTTCGGCGCTGTTCAATGTGTGGAGCGCCATGTTCTCCCTGCAACGGAATGCGACATTCATCCGCATTCTGCATGCAGTTCTGGCAAAGGCCGCGCCAAATCCGGGATCGGCGTCGGCTGTCGCCGCGGTGGCTGACGAGCTGGTTCTCCTTGAGACGACAATCTCAAAATCCTTCGGCAAGATCGACGCCATCTACATTCTGGGTCAGAGAGGCACTGAGCGCATCAAGGGCCGCTCTCACAAAACGCCGTCCGGGCGAGGCGAGCGGGAGGCCGTTCACGTTCTCGTCACGCGCGAGATCCTCCCGGCAACGGACGCTCTGCTTGTTCTCATCGGTCCAGACGGCCTGTCCGTCCGCAAGCTGCCAAGGATCGGTGCCTGGCTTGCGTCGATCGAGCGCTGGTTCCAGACACAAGCCTCAAAAGCGCTGAGCCTGCGGGAATCCCTGCTTGCCGATATTGCCGCTCGTTCGGCTTCGGGGCGCGCGCGGGCACTCGAACTGCAGCTGCGTTCGCCCCTTAAGCCGGTTCGCGCTTCAAGCAGCCTCAACACGCCGTCTGCGGAAATCGTGTCGTCCCTGTCGACGGCGGCGGGAACTCTCGTTACCGGGTGGTACCGGGATCCCAGCGATCTGCTGGAGGGCATCGAATTCATCGATCCGGCACGTGGCCCGAGAGATCTCACGAACGAGATGCACCGCTTTCCCGTCGAAGTCGCAGGCCCCAAAAAAGGATCGCGCCTTCCGGCGACGGGCTTTGCCGTGCTGGCGCCGGCGGCGGACATCTCGGTTCCGCTTCTTCAGCCCCGCTTTCGGTTGCGTCTCAAGTCCGGTTCCAATCATCCTCTCATTCCGATGCTTCAGCCGGCAGATCCGGTCGAGGCGAGAGCCTCGGCCCTTAGGGCGGTACCGCCGCAGCATGTCGACGATCCTATTCTGACGAACGTGCTCTCGCCCGTCATTGCCAGCCTGCATGCGCAAGCACGTCAGCGCGTCGGATCGCCTGCGGTGCATGCAATCGGCAACCCGGTGGCACGTCCACGCGTCTCCGTGATCATCCCGCTCTACAGGACATTGGAGTTCCTCCGCTTTCAGATCGCGGCCTTTGCGACCGACCCGTGGCTGCGAACCAACGCGGAGCTGATCTACGTTCTCGATTCCCCCGAACAGGCTCAGGAGGTCCAACACCTTCTGGGCGGCCTCCACCTGATCTACCGCATGCCGATCACTCTCGTCATCATGGAGCGGAATGCGGGCTACGCGCGCGCCAACAATGCCGGCGTTGCCCACGCGCGCGGAGAATTTCTCGCCCTCGTCAATTCAGACATCATTCCCACGGGATCGGGCTGGCTCGAAGCATTGACGGCGCGGCTGAATGGCCGGCGGCGAATCGGCGCCGTCGGCCCGAAACTCCTCTTCGAGGACGACTCGATCCAGCATGCCGGCATGTATTTCTCGAAGGATCACCGCGGTCGCTGGCTGAATCAGCATTTTCACAAGGGCATGCCGCGCGACTATGCGCCCGCCTGCGAGGAGCGGCTTGTTCCTGCGGTCACGGGAGCCTGCCTTGTCACGCCCCGCAACGTGTTCGAATCCGTCGGCGGTTTCACCGAGGATTATGTGGTCGGGGATTATGAAGACAGCGATCTCTGCCTCAAGATCGCCATGACTGAGCGCAAGATCGCATATGTACCGGATGTCGAGCTCTATCATCTCGAACGCAAGTCGATGTCCCTCAATGCCGAATACATGCGCGGCATCGCGTGGCAGTACAACTGCGCCCTTCACACCGAACGTTGGGATTCCGCGATGACCGCAACCATGCATGTCAGCCGCCAGCGCAAGACGAGGAATGCAGCAGTATGAATGCCCATTTCGATGCCAGAACGGAAACACAGGGAATCGCCGCCCCGGCCGGCGGCGTGTCCGATCTGACGGAACTGATGCAGAAAATCGCTCAAGATGATTCGCTGCCGGCGCCGGCTCCGGAGAGCGTGTTCGTCGGAGATGGCGACTACCGTGCCATCGGCCTCGAATATCTCGGACACTACGTCAATATCGGCGGCTTGAAGCCGACCGATCGCGTGCTCGATATCGGCTGCGGCATAGGCCGCATGGCCGTTCCTCTGACGCAGTATCTTGATCCGAATGTTGCCTTCTACGAAGGCGTCGATCCCGTCAACGAGGGCATCGAATGGTGCGTTCAGAACATCACCTCCGTTCATCCGCATTTCCGGTTCTGCCGTGTGGATGTGGCGCATGAACTCTACAATCCGGGCGGAATGATTCCTGGCCGCGAAATCGTCCTCCCGTTTGCCGGGTCCAAGTTCGACTTCATCACCATGGTTTCGGTCGCGACGCATCTGCCCGCCGACGAGATCGCTGCCTATGCCCGTGAGGTCATGCGGCTTCTGGCCCCGGGCGGTCGTCTGTTCCTGACGGCCTTCCTTGTCGCTGCCGACGATCCGGACCGAAAGGACGCTCGCCCTCGCTTTCTCAAAGGCAAGGATGCCGGCAGCTGGATCGCGGATCCTGCTGCACCCCTGGGCGCTATCGGGTTCGACACCGGAATCATTGAGTCGCTCGTTCGACGGGCCGGTCTCGACATCCGCCATATCAGTCTCGGTCACTGGCGCGGAGTCGAGAGCTCACACTACCAGGACATCATTATCGCTGCGAAGCCGGAGGACATCGCGTGACCCTCCGCGTCCTCGTCGTCGCCCATAACCACCCAGATTTTCACCCGGGCGGCACGGAGATCTTCGCGCACGATCTCTTTCGCGAGTATCGTGAACGTGCGGACGTGAAAGCGCTCTTTCTCGCGGCGACGAACCGCCTCCATCGCGAGCAGCGGCCCGGCACGAGCTTCCAGGCGGTGGGTCAGGCAACCGATGAGGTGATCCTCTGGAGCGGGCATTTTGACCGCTTCTACATGAGCCAGACCGACAGCTACGGCACAGTGCCGCATCTCGTGAGCCTGCTCGAAGAATTCCGGCCGGACGTCGTACACATCCACCACATGCTGCTGATCGGTGCCGAGTTCATTGCTCTGGTGCGCCGCATCCTTCCGAACGCTCGCATCGTGATGACCCTGCACGATTACTATGCCATCTGCTCCCATGACGGGTTGATGATGCGCACAAAGGGTCGAGAACGGTGCGACCGGGCGAGCCCGACCCGCTGCAGCAGCTGCTTTCCCGACATCTCCGCCGACAAGTTTCTGCTCCGCGAGCGCTTTCTGAAGACCCTTCTCGGCCAGGCCGATCTCTTCATCGCGCCGAGCCGCTTCATCAAGGAGCGCTTCGTGGAATGGGGATTGCCGGCTCAATCGATCGACATCGTGCCGAACGGTCGCCCCGAGATCGAGCCCGCCGCGCATCGCGCCTCGCCGGACGGTCGTCGGCAGGTGTTCGGATATTTCGGCAATATCAATCCCTGGAAGGGCGTGCCGAATCTTCTCAAGGCAGCACAGCGACTGATCGCGGTGGGCCAGGAGGATTTCGAGCTGCGACTCCATGGTGGCGCGCCGTTTCAGGCGAAGGACTTCGTCGAGAGCATCGACGCCTTGATCGATGACACCGACCCGCACGTCGTTCGTCTGGGCCCCTACCGGCGGGAGGAGATTCCTTATCTCATCGCCGCCGTCGATTGGGTCGTGGTTCCATCGATCTGGTGGGAGAATGCGCCGCTGGTGATCCAGGAAGCGTTCCTCCACCGCCGTCCGGTCATCACGAGCAATATCGGCGGCATGGCCGAGGCGGTTCGCGACGGCGTCGATGGTCTGCACGTCAGGCCGGATGATCCGATCGCCCTCGCCAACACGATGCGGACCGCCATGAATACCCCTCAGCTTTGGGACAACCTCGTCGCCGGCATCAAGCCTCCGGCAACGCTCACCGACATTGCCGATCGGCATCTTGCCGCCTATCGGGGCATCGAGCGGCGCGGAGAAGTCATACAATTGAAAGCGAACGCGGCATGAGCACCTCTCCCATCAAGAATGCACTTGCCGTCACAGAGACGGAAGCTCCCTCGCAGATCCAGGGCAGGCTCGACGCCATCGAAGGCCGCAGGCTTTTCGGCTGGGTCTGGGACCGCGCCTATCCCAACGAGCGTCTCCTGGTGCGCATTCTGCTCGAAGGGCGGATGGTGGTTTCGGCAACGGCCGACCTGCCCCGCGTCGATCTGCGTCGCAACGGCATCGGTGATGGCGCTCACGCCTTCGAAGTCGAGCTGCCCGAAGCTCTGGCCGGCGTCACGGCGAGCCTGACGGTCGTCGCCGTCTCCTCCACGACCGGCGAGGAGATCATCCTTCGCTCGCCGAGCCAGGATGAGCGCGCGGCGGAGGCCGCGGTCAGTGGGCCGTTGAACCGGGTTCTCGACCGGCTCGAGATTCTGATCGAAGCGCAGCGCCGGTCGCAGATCCTGCAGCGCGAGCTCGTCGAATCGATCCGCGCGACGTCCAAGCAGGTCGACGGGATCGTCAGCCAGGAAGACGGCATCGGTGCGGCTCTGGAGGTCGTGCGAGCCAGCCAGACAGAGCTCACCGAGAAGATCTCGGGCATCGAAGTGTTTCACATGCGTTTCGACAAGGTTCTCTCGGGCTTCGACAAGCGCATCGCGGAGCTGACGACGGCGGCCGACCGTCCCATGCGCCGGGCCGTCGCGCTTCTCATTGCTTTCGGCGGCCTCTCCGCCGTCAGCACGATTATCACCCTGGTGGTCGTTCTCCGCCACGGGCTGCGATGAACATTTGAGAGAGATCCCGAAGCGGGACCGAGGAATAGGAATGGACGGGGCAGAGTCAGTGGAAAGCCAACTTCACCTTCCAATCGACGGCGAGACCGCACTCGCCACGCCGATCGGCGATGATCTTGCGCTGATCGCCGGTGTCGCAGACGCCATGTCGGACACGGTCGAAGTGCTTCTGAATGGCGATCCGTCCATGACGATGCGGGCGCGAGCCATCAGCTGGAAGCGACAGGAGGCGCCGGCCGAGGCTGCCGTCGGCTTTCTCGCCGTCGTTCCCATCAGGCTGGCGGGACGGGTGCGCCTGCGCTCCATCGTCATGCGCCGGGATGGTCAACCCGTTCGCTACACCCTCGTGCGTTCGGCCCTCTCCCTGACGGGCCTGATGCAAATCGTTTCCAACGATGCGGCCACGCAATTCGCGGAGACTGCCGAAAGCCTGGTGCAGACGCTTGCCCTGGACAAGGCCAACCAGAAGCGGATGGCGGCGGCTCTGTCGATCCTGACCGATGTCGCCAGGAATGACGGTTGGATCGAAGTCATGGGCTCGATCGATACCGGCGAGATTTTCCTCCAGGGCTGGGCCGTCGACCTGCCAGCGGAACAGGTGCGTGTGCTCGTCGCGCATGACGGGCTGCTTCCCGCCGAGTTCCGTGCAGCCTCCGTCGAGCGCGGCGACCTTCTGGGCAAGGGCCGCGGCTTCATCGGACTGCTCGATACGGGACGGACGACGCTCGACCCGGAGAAACTCCAGAAGCTGTTCTTCCGAACGAAGGATGGCTGGCACTGCCTCGATGTCTACAATCGGCGGGTGCTCCTGCCGACAACGGACGTTCCGGCCCATGTCCGAGACGGGCTGGCGCGCGCATCGGCGGGGCCGGAAACCCTGCGCATCCTTCGCCAGGCCGGTGAGCGGTTCGACGGGCGCGATACGGTGTCGGCCCTGAAGCAGCCGGTGCGAATCGGCATGGACATGGTGGTCGAGGTCCCGGGTGGCGGCTTTCTCGTCGCCGGCTGGATTCTCGACCCGGAAGGTCATGCGGAATCGATTTCGCTGCGGACAGGCTCGGACAGCGTCAGGATCGACGACACGTGGACGCGACTGCCAAGGCATGACGTGACCTCAGCGTTCCTGCACCATGATCTTTTCTCGGGCCGGCTCGACCCGCAAAGAGGCGATCATGGCTTCCTCGCATTCGTCCCGGAACTCTCGAGGGTGGGCGACGCGCCGGTCTATTTCGAGTTCAAGGTCGGTGAGAGCGCCGCATTCTATCCCCTGAATCCTGCCCGCAACCTGTCGCGACGTTCCCTCGAGCGTCTCATCGCGCCTTTGGATCCGCGAACCGCGGCGGCCGCGGCGGCCATCGACCGGCATATCGGGCCGATGATGCAGGCCCTTGCAGCGCCGGCGATCAGCATCGTCGAAAGTCAGGATTTCGGCTTCGACGACACCACCGCCTCCAAGGCCATCGTGGTGGGAGCGGGCTTCGATGTAGAGGAGGTCGGCGCCGCGCTCGTGCTGCTCGCGCTGGACCCGGAAACCTGCAGCGTACCGATCATCGTCTCAGGACCATGTGAGGCATTCGGCAGCATGGCGCCGGAGGTGGAGCGGCTGGCGCGCTTTTATGGACTGAACGTCCGGATGATCGGCGCCGAAGGCGTTCAGGATCCCTGCGATGCCCTCGAGGCTGCCGTCCAGGCGACAAGGGCGGATGCGCTGGTCTTCCTGTCGGCCGGCGTCCTGCCGCGACAGGCCGGCTGGTTGTCGATGATGGAGCGGGCCTATCGGGCACGGAATGGAAAGGCCCTGGTCAGCCCGACCATCGTTTTCGAAGACGATTCCATCCGCTTTGCGGGAACGTGGTTCGACAACGACGAGCAGAAGCTCGTCGATCGATTCATCGGCTATCCGCGCGACGTGGTGCACGGCTCCGAGCCTGCGGAAGTCATGGCAGGCTCCACGGCCTGCTGCATCGTCTCGAAGAGCGCCATCGAGGCCGCCGGCGGGTTTACGCGCTCCTATCTCGGGGTGAGCGACAAAGGCCGCGACCTCTGCCTCAAGCTTCGGCTCGCAGGGACCATGTCGGTTTGGCTGCCGGATGTCGAGATGATCTCGGCCGAGGACGAGGCCAACGGGTCGAGCGTTCCCATGCGCCGTCTGGCACAGCGGATCGACCGCTGGAGCTTCGATCGGAAATGGTCCCTCCTTGTGAACAACATGCGGTGACAACCATGCCCAAAGCCTTCCCTCGCGTTCTGGTCGTGTCGCACGGACACCCCAGCTTCTCCCTCGGCGGTGCGGAGATCGCCGCCCACAATCTGCACAAGGGGTTGAACAAGATCGATGGGGTTGAATCCCGCTTTCTTGCCCGCGTCGGCTATCCGGTGGTGCGCCACAGCGGCACGGCCCTCATGAGCCTGCGTCAGAATGGCGGCGACATTCTCTATCACGCCGATGAATACGACCACTTCCTGATTTCGAACCGGAACACCGAGGAGCTCGAACGCGACTTCCTGCGTGTCCTGCGCGATCTCAAGCCGGACGTGGTCCATTTTCATCACTTCATCGGTCTGGGTCTCGAGACCGTCTATGCGGTTCGCCGCGCCCTGCCGGATTGCGTGATCGTGATCACCTTCCATGAATTCCTGTCCATCTGCCATCATCACGGACAGATGGTGAAGACGGGCGGCACCAAGCTCTGCCAGCGGGCATCGCCTGCGGATTGCAACGCCTGCTTCCCGGAGATTTCCCCGGCGCGTTTCCTGCGCCGCGAACACTTCGTGCGCGGACTTCTGGAGGTTGCAGACTATTTCGTCTCGCCGAGCCAGTTCCTGGTGGACCGATATGTCGACTGGGGTCTGGACCCATCGCGCTTCATCGTGATCGAGAACGGTCTCGACATCGCGGAACCGACTCCTCCCCGGCCCCTTCCGACGAGGAAGGACCGCCGCTCACGCTTCGCCTATTTCGGCCAGATCACCCAGTTCAAGGGGGTCGATGTGCTCCTCGATGCGGTGGCGCGGATTCCCGACGCCATCTGGGGCGACGACGCACAGTTGATGATCTTCGGCGGCAACCTGGAGCGACAGCCGACCGCGTTCCAGGAGAAGATCGAGAAGCTCGTGGAGCGCGCAGGGAACCGGGTCCGCTTCTACGGCGCCTATCAGAACAGCGAAATGCCGCGGCTGATGCGGTCCATCGACTGGACGATCATTCCCTCCATCTGGTGGGAGAATTCGCCCATCGTCATTCAGGAATCCTTCTTCCACGGTCGCCCGATGATCTGCAGCAATATCGGCGGCATGGCCGAAAAGATCACCGACGGCGTCGATGGCCTGCACTTCCGCGTCGCCTCGTCGGAAGACCTCGTCGACCGGGTGTCCGAGGCTCTGACGAACCCGGGGCTCTGGGATCGGCTTCGCGCCGGCATCAAGGCCCCGATCGACTACGAGGAATGCGCCCGGCAGCACCTCGCTCTCTACCACGATCTTGCGGCGCAGAAGGCGAAGGGAATTCCCGCAGCCGCCCTGACCGCCTGAGACCCATTCAAGCCACCTAACCGGAGATCAATTCCATGAAGCGCGTTCTCGTCATCAGCCCATCCGGCGAAGTCTACGATCACGACAATGTCCGTTGGTATAATTACAAGGATGTTCAACGCAGCATCAATCACTACCACAACATCGGCGACGCCTTCGTCTTCGATTCCTCGCTCAAGCTCTTGAACTTCAGCAAGCTCAGCGCCCTTGAGATCGTAACCCCGAAATTCGAGGATATCGACCGCATCAACGCGGAATATGATTTCGTCTTCCTGCGCGGCTCCAACTACGTCAACAAGGACATGCGCTGGAACCAGACCGCCGAGGTGCTCAAGCGTCTCAAGATCCCGGTGATCGCCTGGGGAATCGGAGCGCAGGCCCCGGTAAAGGGAAAGATCGAGCTTTCCGACGAGACGAAGACCGTCCTGCGCATGATGGCCGATTCCACGACCTCGATGGGCGTGCGCGGCGCCTATTCCGCTCAGGTCCTGTGGGACATCGGCATCAGGAACGTGCGCATCGTCGGCTGCCCGACCGCATTCCGCCGCAACAACCCCGATCTCAACATCCAGCTTCCCTCTCTCGACAAGATCCGGACCGCCGGTATCACCCTTCGCCGCGAAGTGTCTTCGACCTACGCGCAGGACATCAAGCAATATCTCACCTTCCACCGTGATCTGGTGAAGGAGCTTGCAGACCGGTTCGACGTCGTGCTGATGGCTCAGGGCGAGGTCGAGGAGAAGAAGATCGTGTTCGGCACGCCGGAGCAGAAGGAGGAGGCGTTCGCCGCCTTGAAGGCCAACAAGACCGTCAAGGATTGGTATCTCGACGAGACGATGGAGAAGCTGCACCGCGAGCGGCTCTTCTACTCGGACGTCGTGGCCGATTATGAGAACCTGGTTCAGCAGAAGGACCTCGTGCTCGGCTATCGCCTGCACGGCAACCTGATGGCTCTCGCCAACAACGTCCCGTCGATCTACTTCACCTATGACAGCCGTACGGTCGAGTTTGCGGAGACCTATCAGATCCCGAGCTTCGACGTGTTCTCGGGCAAGCAGTTCCGGCTGGAGGATTACTGGGACCAGTCCCTCTTCGACAAGTTCAACCGCGCCTATCACCACACTTATCGCGAGATGCGCCAGTTCCTTGTCGAGAACGGCGTCGACACCAAGATGGTCGACGTGACGACGAAGCCTGAAAAGGCTCAGCTGAAGGCGGCGTAATGGCATTCCCGCGCAAGGAGAAGCGAGGGGTTCTCGCCGCCATTCTCCTGGCGGCGGGATGCCTCTTCAGCTCCGAGATCAGAGCGGCGGGAGGCAATCCGCCTCCCCTCGCCATCAAGCCTGCGGGCGCCATGGAGACCGTGTTCGACTGGTCCCAGGATGCCTGCGTCAAGTCGCACGTGCCCGATGCGCCGGCGCGCGCCTTTAGGGATGTCCAGGGCGAGATCCATCTCATCATCAGTCACAACGACAATCGGGCTCATACGGGCCCGACGCTCGACACGGTCAAACGCGACTGCTCCGTGATCCACGAGGCGCATCGCTCACCGGAGCTTGCGCGTTTCGACGATCTGAGCTGGATCAGCGGGGTCTATACCAAGGATGGGAAAACCGTCTATGCGCTGGCCCACACGGAGTTGCGCGGCGAACGCACGCCGGGGCAATGCCCGGCGGGGAGGTATTCCGCCTGCCTCCTGAACACGGTAACGGGGCTCGTATCCACCGATGGCGGCCGTTCCTTCCTGCCCGCCGGCAATAGCGGGCGCCCGCCGGTCGTGGCGACGCTGCCCTATTCCTTTCCCACCGACCGGACATCCCGCGTCGGATACGCCAATCCGACCAACATCATCGAGCGCGACGGTTGGTTCTACGCTTTCATGTTTGCCGACGCTTACAGGGGCCAGAGGCGCGGGAACTGTCTGATCCGCACGAGGACGCTCGATGATCCATCCTCCTGGCGGGCCTGGAACGGCAAGGACTTCTCCGTGCGCTTCGCCGACCCGTTCCGCGACACGATACGGGATCCCGAAGCCCATGTCTGCGCCCCCGTCGCGACGCAGGTCATCAACCGCATGATCGGCGGGCTCGTAACGCACCAGGAAAGCGGAACGGTCATTGCCGTCTTCGGCGACAAACGGCAGCAGCCGGATGGGCGAACCGTGGAAGGCATATTCACCGTCACCTCGCGGGATCTCCTGACCTGGAGCGAGCCTGCGCTTGTCATGGAAGCCGAACTTCTGTGGGACCTGGGCTGCGGTCAACAGGAGGTCTTCTTCTACCCGAGCCTGATCGATCCGGCGGCAAAAACTCCGTCCTTCGAAGATTTCGGCACTAGCGGCTTTCTCTATCTCGCCCGCTATCAGAACTTCCGGAACTGCGAAGTGACCTGGGATCGGGATCTTGTGCGGGTGCCCGTGCGCATCGAGCGCCAACCATGACCAACATCTCTTCCCTGCTCTGCAGACAGAGCCGAAAACAAGGTGATACATGACCGTTTTGGTGACCGGCGGCGCCGGCTATATCGGAAGTCATATGGCTCTCGCCCTGGTCGATGCCGGCCAGAGCGTCGTCGTGCTCGACAATCTCAGCACCGGCTTTCCCTGGCTGGTTCATCCAAATGCCCTTTTCGTCAAAGGAGATTGCGGCGACGAGGGGCTCGTTGCCGAGATCATCCGGGAGCACGGAATCGATGCCATCGCGCATTTCGCAGGCTCGATCGTCGTCCCGGATTCCGTCGCCGACCCGCTGGGCTACTACTTCAACAACACCGTGAAGTCCCATGCCCTGATCCGGACTGCCATTCGCAACAAGGTCGGCCGCTTCATCTTCTCGTCGACGGCGGCGGTCTATGGTGATGCCAAAGACAACCCGATCAGGGAAACGGCCGCGCTCAATCCTGTCTCGCCCTACGGCACCTCCAAGCTCATGACCGAGCTGATGCTGCGGGATAGCGCGGCCGCTCACCCGCTGAACTACGTGGTGCTCCGTTATTTCAACGTAGCGGGCGCCGACCCGCAAGGCCGTAGCGGTCAGTCCAGCCAGCGGGCGACGCACCTGATCAAGGTCGCGACGCAGGCGGCCCTCGGCGAGCGCAGCCATCTCGACGTCTTCGGAACGGATTATCCGACGCCGGATGGGACTTGTCTGCGAGACTATATCCATGTCTCGGATCTGGCGCACGCTCACATGCTGGCGCTCGACTATCTTCGTGCGGGCGGAGCGAGCACGACGCTCAACTGCGGTTATAGCCGCGGCTATTCTGTGCTGGAAGTGATCGAGGCCGTGAAGCGCGTCTCCGGCATCGACTTTGAAGCGCGCCTGCAGGACCGACGGGCGGGCGATCCTGCGATGCTGATCGCGGGAGCCGAGCGGGTCAGGCAGACGCTTGGATGGAAGCCGGCCCTGGACGATCTCGAAGCCATCATCGCTCATGCGCTCGCCTGGGAAGCCTCCCTGAAGGGGCGCGCGACGCAGGCGGCATAGCACGGCCCAAACGCATCGCAGCGCCGGAGGGCGTTCGCTCCGGCGCTGCGATGGAGAGAATAAGTTTACACGTCAGGCTTCTCGGTCACCACTTAGCGCGGCGTGACGTCGAAGCCGAAGTACTTCATCGACAGCTTTTCGATGGTTCCATCGGCCTTCGCCTCGGTGATGGCCTTGTCGAACATCGCCTTCAGCTGAGGATCGGACTTGCGCAGGCCGACCGAGCTGCCGCGGCCGAGCATGCCGCCCTGGAAGCGCGGCCCCACCAGCGTCATCTCTTCGTTGCCGGTCTTCGCGGCCGAGCCGGACAGATAGGCCGTCGAGGCCATGATGGCGTCGATGCGGCCTGCAGTGAGGTCGAGATCGTGCTGCTCGGTGGTCTTGTATTCGCGGATCTCGGCCGTGCCCTTCAGGTACTTGTCGAGGAAATTCGCCGCGATCGAGGAGCCCTGCACGCCGATGGTCTTGCCCTTAAGAACCGGCTTGAGCTCCTCGACGGCCGCGGCGGCACCCGCTTCATTGGTGGCGAGCGAGAAGATCTTGCCGTTCAAGGGCATCTTCGCGAGATCGCTGCTCTTCAGCACGGCGAAGGTCTGGCCGGTCGTGCCGTAGGCCTGGGTGAAGGCCATCACCTCTTCGCGTTTCGCGGTCGCGGACATGCCTGCCATGATCGCATCGAACTTGCCGGCGTTCAGCGCGGGGATGATGCCGTCGAAGGATTGCGCCTCGATCGTGCACTCGACCTTCATGCGCGCGCAGAGGTCCTTGTAGAGATCGATTTCGAAGCCGTCGAGCGTTCCGTCCGGCTTGGTGAAGTTCCACGGCGCGAAGGCGCCCTCTGTAGCAATGCGGACCTTTGTCCAGGTCTTTTCCTGGGCGATGGCGCTCGAGCCGAGCGCAAGCGTTGCGCCGGCGAGCGCGAGTGCGAGAATCTTGCCGATGGTCTTCATGGTCTACCCTCTGCTGTTCGTTTCGTGCGAACGGTTGGTTCAAGGTCGAGATCGTTGTTCAGGACGCGGTAGGTTCCGCTTCCGCGACCGGCGGGTTCACGTCGTCCGGGATCGGATTGACAAAAGGAGTGCCCGCGAGCCGCTCGCGGAAATCGGCCTTGGCGGCATCGATCAGCGTCGGATCGAGGAAAAGATCGACCGCGGTACCTGCCATCACTTTAGCGGCATGCTCCATTCCCTTGTGAGCGGCGGGCGCCTTGCCTTGAGCGACCAACTGCCATGAATGGCCCGGCGTCCCGATGGCATAGGTCGCGCCGCGCATCTGAACGGTCGGCACGACCCAGCTGACGGTGCCCACATCGGTGGATCCCACGAGGGTTCCATCGCCGCTTTCCGGCGGGAATATGGTGTCGCAGAGCGGCACGCCCATGCGCGGCTTCAGGCCGAAGCGGGCAAAGGAGGATTTGATGTCCTCGTCCGTCAACGTTTTCTGAATCTCCGCCGCAAAGGCGCGATCCTTGTCGTCGAAGACCGGAGGGCCGAGCCGCTCCAGGTTCTGATGCATCAGCTGCTCGAGTGGCGTGTTGCCGACGAGGTTGGCATCGCCGCTGACGATCTCGCTGCGCACGCTCGTTTCCGTCATCAGCGCCGCGCCCTCGGCGATCTTCTTCACCCGTTGCAGCAGGCCCTGCATCTCCGGCAGGTCGCGGGCGCGGATCAGATAGCGCACGGTCGCTTTCGCCTGCACCACGTTCGGAGCCGAACCACCGGCATCGGTGATCGCGTAATGGATCCGGGCCGTGCTCGGCATGTGCTCGCGCATGTAGTTCACGCCCACATTCATCAACTCCACCGCGTCGAGCGCGCTGCGCCCGAGATGGGGTGAAGCCGCCGCATGCGAGGCGCGGCCGCTGAAGTGGAAGTTGATCTCGTTGCAGGCAAGAGAGATGGGATTGTTCACGCCGGCAAACGGCGCGGGGTGCCAGGAGATCGCGATATCGACATCGTCGAACACGCCGGCCCGCACCATGAAGCCCTTGGCGGACCCGCCCTCCTCGGCCGGGCAGCCGTAATAGCGTACGCGCCCCTTCAACCCATGCGCGGCGAGATAATCCTTCACCGCAGTGGCCGCCATGAGCGATCCGCTACCGAGCAGGTTGTGCCCGCAGCCATGGCCGTTTCCGCTGGCGACGACCGGCTTCTGCTCGGCCGTCCCCGCCTCCTGGCTGAGGCCCGGCAGGGCATCGTATTCGCCGAGAATGGCGATGACGGGTCCCTCCTCGCCTGCCTCGCCCATGACGGCGGTCGGGATGCCAGCCACCCCTCGCGAGACCCGGAAACCGTG
>Ga0182742_1003396_pt1 | contig 15656 bp, 16 predicted proteins | sample eDN5th37CBELigMG_FD_128880 | JGI IMG/M metagenome (GOLD analysis project Ga0182742, IMG submission 128880) | Enriched Miracle-Growth compost microbial communities from Emeryville, California, USA - eDNA 5th pass 37_C BE-Lig MG (version 2)... ...
TAAACAACTCACCATAATTTTCATTGGTTAGCGAACCAGTAACGCTTCTTAGTAGATAGGAAAGAATCCATCCGCCGACTACACTATAAAAAGATAGTAAAATGAGAGAAAAAATGACCCCAGCTACTCCAAGAATATACCAACTTGTTCCAGGAGCAAGCGTTTTATATGCTCTAACCGCATCCTTTTGAGTATTGCGGCCAATGAGAAACTCAGCGATTAAAATAGGTGCGCCAACAACCACTGTTAACACAATAAACAGAAAGAAAAAAATTGCTCCCCCATTGGTTCCAGCCATATAAGGGAATTTCCAAATAGCACCAAGTCCAATTGCTGACCCTGCTGCTGCTAAAATGAAGCCGAGTTTTGAATTCCACTGTTCATGTTTTTTCATATGTATTGTATCTCCCTTTGCAATTTCATGCTGAACATTTTTAAATAATACTATTTCTTCAGAAAAAATGATAGTCATTTCTCCAGAAAGAATGTCTCATTGTATAAATCCAAGCTTAGACTTCTTTCTGTAAGGTTGATTAAAGTATACTCCTCTTTCATGCCCCATAAGCATTCAGTAACATCCACCGACTTTAGACAATATGATAATATATACTGGAGGTGGGCTTATGGCCGTTGTCAACCATACTGAGGCAGATATAAACTTGCTTGCAAGATTACTAAGGGCAGAAGCTGAAGGAGAAGGACCGATAGGAATGGCCCATGTTGGTGCAGTAGGCATTAACCGTATTCGAGGGAATTGCTCAGATTTTAAAGGCATCCGTACAATTCCTCAAATGGTTTACCAAGAACATGCATTTGAAGCTGTTCAAAAAGGGTATTTTTATCAAAGAGCCAGAGAAGTGGAGAAAAAGCTTGCAAGAAAGGCTGTAAAAGGGCATCGTAGTTGGCCTGCAAAATATAGCTTATGGTATTTTAGGCCGCCTGGAGATTGTCCTTCAACTTGGTATAATCAACCCCATGTCGGACGGTATAAATTACATTGCTTTTATGAACCCCAAGCAGGAGAATGCGACAATATTTATAATACGTACTAAATCGAACTACTCCCGATTAGATGGGGGTAGTTTTTTTATTAAGGCTATTTTCGTAAAGATTGTTTGTTAAAATTTTAAACCCAATTTTAACAAGGGAAAAGCTATTTTGTACTGAGAGCCTTATTAAAAAGCCTTCCCAAATGATAAAAAGCTGTTCCATTAATAAATTGGAACAGCTTTAAGGTAATTGTTAGATAGACATAACTTCTAATGGTTTACGAACATGATTTTGAATAAAACGATGTAAAGCCCGAACAATTTCCGTTTTATCGTGATCAAGTGAAGCTACATGATACGAGTTTTTTAACGTCACTTTCTCTTTGACTTTTGTCGAGACCTTTCGATAAATAAAATCCGTATTTTCGGGTGGAACAACATGGTCAACAGCTGATTTAATACATAATATTGGCACTTTGATATTCCCTAAAATTTTCGGGGTTTGTTCCATTAATGCTTGTAACTGATGAATAGCCTTTAAAGGTGTTTGAGAATAAGTAATCTCTTCTACTTCTTTTGCTTTTATATCCGGTGCTCCCTCAGGAATATACCTTGGCTGTTGTTGATTTTTCAAATCATCGAAAGCGGGCAGGGTTAAGGCAGCATTGATGGTCGCAATTCCATTAATTTCAGGATATTTCCCCGCCAGGTTAAGTGTTAAAGTTCCTCCCATGGATTGTCCAACCACAAAAACATAATCACATTGTTGTGCCAAAAGTTTATATCCTTCTTCAATTGTTGCGAACCACTCTTTATGAGTACATAATTCGAGGTCTAGATAATGAGTTCCATGCCCTGGCAATCGCGGTGCTAAGACAGTGTATCCATATTTCCCCAAGCTTTCGCCAATGAAACGGACACTTTGAGGTGTACCAACAAATCCGTGTGAGATTAATATACCCACCTCATTCCCTTTAATATAAAAGGATTCTGCACCTGGAATTACCGAGTAATTTTCCTTCATTCCTACTTCCCCCTTAATAAACCTTGATCCACTGTTAAAATTACGTTGCGTTTTAGTTGTTACTATCATAACCTTAGTATTCCTAGTTGTAAAGTATGAATTAAGTTTTTTACACAACAAACAAACGCAGTGGTTCATAAAACCACTGCGTTTGTTTGTTTTCTTGAAGGTAAGTTATGAATCTTATGAACTGAGAACAACATTTTTAGGTCTACAAGCTCTATACCATTGGCTGCAAAAAATGATAATTAAAATCAAATCAACCGCATCTCCACCATAATACATCAAAATACCTCCCTGTTCAGCCTGAGTTTGAGCGACTCCTGTTGGTGGGAAGGCGTAAATGTATTTGGAAAGGATACCATGTCCAGTTAAGGCAAGGACAAAGACAATGGCACGATAGAAGTAACTTTTCCGATGAGGCATAGGATCAATATAAATCATCGATACAGTAAATAGATAACCTACTAGAAAAACATGAATATGGATCAAAACATGTAGTGTCAAATAATGGTGCATCATCTTATATAGATTGGTTGTATAAAGGAGCCATAAACCACCTATATTTAACACCGATGCTGTAAGGGGGTTTGTAACAAACTGGACTGGTTTGCTTCTCAATATTGTTGTCAACCGGCGCGCATGGCTGGTTGATAGAGTACGTAATAACAACGTCATTGGAGCGCTTAGTACCAGTAACAATGGAGCTAACATCCCCAGCAATAGATGTCCTATCATATGAAAAACGAAATCATGATGAGCTCGAGCAGCTATTGGACCCACAACAGCCGATACGGCCAGCAACACCCCTAGTATCCATAAAATCATTCGAGAAATTGGCCACTTTTTATAATATGGATTTGAAATTGCTATACATACCAGATACACGAGAATCCCCATCCCTGATATCACTAACAGAAATAGTTCCCCATAATTAAAGTGAAGAAGCACTACACTCCCTCACTTTCCCTTAGGGGTTTAGTATTTTTAGATTTTAGAATTAAATAATAGCCGATGGCAATCATGATAATCGCCGTAAGATTCCAGACCACATCATAAGGGAGAACGTCCACATTATAACGGATTTGATGGACCATCATTAATTTATGCTGAATGGTGCCATCATAAAATTGAAAAAGCCCAGCTCCTAGCAAGACTCCTCCAAGCCAAGTTTTCCATTTCAGACTCTCTTGCCTTCGTAAATCCACTAACAGAAACAAACCTCCTACGGTCGTAAACCAGCTTAATGCATGAAAAAAACCATCTGATACAAGTCCAATCGAAGTTGTCGATTTATCGTAAAAATGATGCCAATGTAAAAGCTGATGAAAAATCGCTTCATCCAAAAACGTTACAATGCCCACACCAAATAAAAAGCCTGACCATATATTACGTGGATTGAACTGTTTTTCTGAAACGTATTGAGGGTTTGCCATACCGAATTCACCTTCCATTCTTTTGTTGAGAATATGAAGCAAATCACTTACAGTTTATCCCAGTCCATCTTTTTCTATGTAGTTTCGCTACATAGAAAAGGAATCATCTAGTACACTAGATGATTCCTTTCAAATATTATAAGTTTTTTAAAGCATCAGAAATTGGAGTGTCCCCATTTACTACATCAAAAGAGGTGTTAAATGTATTTTTTTCATTGATGGACTCGAATATGACTCTTGCAACATCTTCTCTTGTGATGGTTGTCCGGTCAAGGCTTTCACCAACTGATATCTTTCCTTTTGCTGTTTCATTTAAAAGACCACCTGGCCTTACAATTGTATAAGTTAAATCACTTTGCATCAGTATTCGGTCCGCATAGTGTTTGGCTACATAATAAGGGCGAATTTTATTGTTCCAATTCTCGCGATTATGAGCTTGTAACGCACTTACCATGATAAACCGCTTTATCCCAAGATTCTCTGCTGCCTCAATTGTTTTTACAGCCCCATCTAAATCGATGAGTAAAGTCATATCCGGCCCTGTATGTCCACCTGAACCTGCTGAAAAGACAACAGCATCACAACCTGTTGCAGCCCCTGCAATGTCTGCCACTGAACCTTCTAAACTTGCTAATACTGTTTCAACACCCATCTCCTCGAAAGATGCTTTCTGTGCTTCTTTACGTACCATCGCACGCACTTGGTGTTCATTGCTTTCATGCAAGAGATTTACCAGATGTCTGCCGATTTGACCATTTGCACCGACGACTAATACTTTCATCTAATCAAGCCCCTTTCAAGAATCTCTTTTCATTTTATTACACATTTTAAACAGAACTCCAATTATTAGCTCTTTAAGCTCTTACTTGTGTTAACCTATCAATGTGGGAAACAGAAGTAAAAATCTAAAATAGTATGAAACAAGCATAATTAAAAGACGGGCCACTCTTTCCGTAGCACCGTCTTTATTTCTATCCATTCTATTAGCTAGATTTCAAAATCAACTACAATTAAGTCTTCTAAGCCAATTTCTTGTAAATAACCCAGGATTTTTTGATGTTCAGGGTGTGGCAAATAAAAATCTAAAGCTGCTTGATCCTCGAACCTTACTGTTAAGCCGATATTATAACCTTGGCTCCGCGGTGAGAAATTTTCTCCTTGTCGAAGGTCTATGATACCAGGGATGCTGTTTTTTAATTGATAAGTTTTATTGATTAATTCTGCTTTTTGCTCTTGAGTAACTTGGGGGTTGAGTTTGATTAAGACTATATGTTCAATCATTAGATAGCACACCTGCCCTCGAGTTGAGTGATTGTTTATCGAAACCGGCAATTTGCTTATAACGATTAGCAATTTCCTGTAACTCTTGATGCGTTATCACGTCATGAAGATGCTTAAACCCTTCGGGCGCTCGCTCTTCTACGATTTGCATGACTTGCTCTGGTCCATTGCCACGGTTGCTATAAACAATATTAGCAGTCGGCTTTATACGGGCTTCTTCATATTTCCGTAATGCACTTTCGACTGTTGAATCAGCTGAAACGGCCTGAGCAAGTGCATCTGCATCCAGGATGGCCTGCGAGGCACCATTCGAACCAATAGGATACATCGGGTGCGCTGCATCCCCTAATAAGGTGACCCGTCCAAAAGACCATTGTGGCAATGGATCACGGTCAACCATTGGAAATTCATAAACCGCTTCCGTTTCTTCAATTAATTTTGGTACATTCAACCAGCCAAAATCCCATGAAGCAAAAGCAGGAGCGAATTTTTCTTTGTCAATTTTTTTATTCCAATCGGCACGTGACGGCATTTCATTTACCGTTAGTTCTGCAATCCAGTTAACAAGTGAACGCCCTTTAGCAGCAGTTTCAGGACAAACCGGGTAGGCAACAAATTTCTGATCTTGATAACCTGCCATAATCATTGATTTCCCTGTTAAAAATGGAGTAGATTCGGTGATCCCCCTCCATAAAATCCGACCACTATATTTAGGTAGTCCTTCATCCGGATAGTAAAATTTTCGAACAGCTGAATGGATGCCGTCCGCCCCAATTAACATGTCGGCTTGGAACGACCCCAATGACTGACCTGTTTTCTTATCTTCAAAATCGGCGACCACGACTTTCCCGAACATTTGAAAAGACTTTAAATGATGGCCGGTATAAATTGCCTCTTCACCCAACTCTGATTTCACTGCATTCAGTAACAACATTTGCAACTTTCCACGATGAATCGAATACTGTGACCAATGGTAACCTGCATTTTTACCACGAGGCTCTTGCCAAATTTGCTGACCAAATTTATTCACATAGATAAGCTCTGCTGTTTGAATCCCAGTTTTTTCTAACTCCTCCCCTAAACCCAGTTCGGTTAGAACTCTAACCGCATGCGGGAGAAGATTAATCCCAACTCCAAGTGCTTTTATGGTTTCAACACTTTCAAAAACGCGTACTGATACACCAACGCGATGTAGTTTAAGAGCTGTAACAAGCCCACCAATTCCTCCACCAACGACGATGGCTGATTTTTCCTTCAACAAAGGTCATTCCTCCCTGTAATTGGATTATAATCATATTTCTATTTTGTTTCTTATAGTTAGAGTATCTGTATTTGATTGAACTCTCCTATCCTACTAAACTAGTTTCCTCTTCATTCTCATTCTGATTGTAATGAGCATGGCGTTCTTGAACAAAAAAGACAGCGATTCCACCTAGTATGGCAGCCATTGCAATCACGGTAAAATTCATTTCAGATGGTAAATTCATCGTGAGCAATACACCGACAAAAGTTGGTGCAAAGATGCCTCCTACTCGACCAAAAGCCATGGTTGCCCCGACACCCGTTGAACGCATTGTTGGTGGATAATACTGCGACACAAAAGCATTACTAATATTCTGAACTCCTACAGAAGCAGCCCCAATAATCCCTATTAATAGATAAGCCAGCATTGGGTTTTTAGTTAAACCAATCGCTGTTAACGCAACCGCGCCGAGTACATATAGTGGGATCATCACTTTTTTGAAGCCCCATTTGTCGGTCAAACGACCAAAAACAATAGTTCCTACAATCGCACCGACATTCATCATCGCAACAAACACAAGACTCGAACTTAAACTATAACCTGCTTGAAGCATCAATTTAGGCAGCCATGTGTTCAACGCATAAATTAAGACAAAACAGCAAAAACATGAAATCCAAAACATAATCGTACTAAGAGCTCTTCCTTGTAAAAATAAATGTACGAGTGGAGAACCCTTTTCTTTAGTTTGTACTGTTTCGAAGGTTGTTTCGTTCGTGAATGAGATTTGTGGTTTAACTTTTTTAAGAATCTTTTTAATCTCATCGTCTTTTTTCTTCACTAGTAAAAATGAGGTGGATTCAGGAATGGCTTTTATGATAAATGGAAGGAGTAGCAAAGGAATTCCTGCAATCCAAAAAATCGGTTTCCATCCCAGTGTCGCCAACATGCTTTTACTGATTAGAGCTGCAGCAATCGCACCTAAGGAATACCCGCAGAAGACGAAGGATACCATCGCGCTTCTAATTTTTTTCGGCGCATATTCTGTTGTTAACGAGATAACATTTGGCATGACACCCCCAAGCCCTAAACCCGCGATAACACGCAGTATCGTAAAGGTGAGTGGGTCGTTTGCAAAACCTGCTAAGCTTGTAAATACACTAAACATGATCGTGCAAAGCAAGATAACCCTTTTTCTCCCTATTTTGTCAGCCCATAGGCCAAATAACACCGCACCGATTGCGGTCCCAGCTGCTGAATAACTTCCAATCATGCCTGCTTGGACAGAGCTGATGGACCATTCCTCAATTAATGATGGAACAACAGAACCATAAATCACCACATCGTATCCATCCATGACAATGATAAAAAAGCACCAAAAAATTAACGAAATATGAAATCGATTTATTCGACTGTTGTCAATCGTTTGATTAGCATGTACGACTTGCACCCTCCCCAACTCCCTACCTTAATAAAATTTTCGTTCACCGATTACAATCACACTATAATAGATAAACGCCAAAACGCGTCAACGCACGAAAGTATATTGGTAAAAAAAATACGTTCATTATGTAATCTCAATTTCAAAACAAAATTGTTATCGACCTTCTCCCTATGACAATAGTGTTATTAAGACTTTTTTTAATTATCACATAAATCGAATATATATCAAGAAAAAATTTATGTTTTGGTGAAATAAAAATAAAAACCATTTACAAAGTTTGAATTACCTTCTGAGAATAAACTAATCTTGTTTTCTCCCATTTTTTTTGTAAAACAATGAAAAAGTGGATCCTCACAAAATCCACGTAAGCTTTCCTTACAGCTATAGTGAAAATCCCTTCAATCCTTTTTAGAATGAAACTAACCATCAAGGGAGGAGATGAAAATGAATTGGATTTTACAACTATTCGTTATCATCAGCTTCCTACTCCTTGGGCATGGAATTGTTGCGTTTTTGTCTGTTCCACTACCAGCTAGTGTTGTCGGGATGATCTTGCTCTTTCTATTTTTACTATCAGGCGTCATCAAGATTGAATGGATTGAAGAAATTTCTTCCTTTCAATTGAAACATCTTACCCTTTTATTCATTCCCCCGATTGCAACTCTGTTTCTTTCAGGTTTTCTAGAAATATTGAATTGGAGCATCATCCTTATATTACTTGTCAGCAGTATCAGTTGTTTACTTGGCACTGCTTATACTGTTGAATGGTACGAAAAACAAAAAAGGAGGAGACCTAAATGACAGAATTCTCGGACCTTCTCTTCTGTCTAATCCTTACTATAAGTACTTATTTGCTAAGCCTCCTATTGTACCAAAAATGGTTAAAACCTTGGTTAAACCCACTTTTTACTGCGTCCACCCTATTAGTGGTCTTATTGTTCCTGTTTCAGGTGCCAGTTGATACGTACAGAGATACAAGCTCTTTGTTCAGTCATTTGCTCCAGCTCGCTGTTGTATCGTTAGCCGTACCCTTATATAAACAATGGGGGTTGGTTAAGAAAAATTATAAAAAGATTATTACCGGAGTCCTAGCTGGCACTACTTTTGGTGTCCTTGCAGTCGTTGTTTTAGCCCATTTTTTTCATTTACAACAGCAACTGCTCGCTTCGCTAATCCCTCGTTCTGTAACCATTCCAGTTGCGTTAACAATCTCAAATGAACTTGGGGGAATAAACTCTATTACCATTCTATTTGTTGTGATTTCCGCTTTGATGTCGGTTTGGATAGGCCCAAAATTATTTATTCATTTAGGGATTCATAGCAAATCTGCTAAGGGGCTAGCAATGGGAACCTCAGCCCAAATGATTGGTGCGAACCACTCACTATTCTGGGGTGAAGAGGAAGGTGCAATGGGAAGTGTTGCAATGACGATTTCACCTCTAATGCTTTCGTTAGGCCTGCCATTGCTCACCGTTTTTATTTAAGGCGTATGAGAATGTATATAGGCGAGAATGCTTGTGACACTATTCCGCACTATTATGGAAAGAGACAACTTCTTACAAGAAGTTGCCTCTTCTTTATTCATTAATATAATTACTTAAAATGCCCAATCTCCCTTGCGGAAAATCGGTACGATGGTCCCATCTTGTTTAATGCCATCAATGTCCATTTGGTCAGAGCCAATCATAAAGTCGACATGAACAATGGATGTATTCATTCCATGTTTTTGTAATTCCTCTTCAGACATTTTCGTTCCGCCTTCAATAGTGGTAGGATAAGCGGCTCCAATCGCTAAATGGTTTGATGCATTTTCATCGAAAAGAGTGGTAAAGAACGTAACACCTGATTGTGAAATAGGGGATGGATCTGGGACTAAAGCAACCTCACCTAAACCTGTACCACCCTCGTTATCAAATACTAACTTTTTAATTGTTGCGTCTCCTTTTTCAGCTAAGACATCAACAATTTTTCCGTCTTTAAAATGAATTTCTATTCCTTCGATTAGTGTACCTGCATAACTTAATGGCTTCGTGCTACGAACCACACCGTCCATGCGTCTAGTGTCTGGTGCCGTATAGACTTCTTCAGTTGGCATATTGGCAATAAACTCGTCTCCTTTTGGACTTTTACTTTCCGCACTAAGCCATACATGTCCGTTTGGCAAGCCAAGCGTTAAATCGGTACCAGGTGCTGTGTAATGAAGAGCATCAAGTTGCATCTCATTTAGTTTGGCAGCTTTTTCATTTAATAATTTCTTATGTGCATCCCATGCAGCTACTGGGTCTTCTTCATAAACTCGACACGCTTTAAAGATTTGATCCCAAAGAGCATCAACTTGTTCTTCAGAAGTTTCCAAATCAGAGAATACTTTTGCAGCCCATCCTGCTCCAGCCGCAGAGGCAACCGTCCATTTAATATCATCATTTTGTGTTGCCACACGTTGCGCCTTAAATGCTTTTCCTGCAGCATTTTGGAACGCCGCAACCTTTGTAGGGTCGACCTCATTTAATAGTCCAGGATCACTGGATATAACAGATAGTCGACTAACACGATGGTTTAGAACATGATCTTCTGTTTCCTGAATTTCATAATCAGGGATAGTGGTTAACACTTCTTCAGGTTGGTGCAAGAAATGCTGTTTCTTAATTTCATCATCAGACCAATTAATGATGACTTTTTCTGCTCCTAAAGCATAAGCTTCTTTTGTGATTAGACGGGCAAGAGGTGCTTGATCCACTGTTATGTATACTTTAACCCAATCACCTGCTTGTACATTAATCCCTTTTGCAACTAATAATCTCGCGTATTTCTGTAGATTCTCTTGAAAGTTCGGTAGAGCCATTCTTTCGCCTCCAGTTAAAATGTGCAATCATGCATTTATTATACTAGCATAGTTGTTTAGAATTTTCTCCAAAGAAAGCTTTTATAAGTCTGACAACTTCATTCATTTATATTTCTATCGAAAAAATCACTATTCAAAGTTGCGGCATCTAGAATAGTTTCTCCAAATTCCTTCATTTTTAATGAATTTGTTTTTCAAACAGGATATGGCGGTCACTTAATTTAGTGATTCTCAGAAGCAGGACAACATTCACCACCAGGATAACAGCGGCAATAATCAAGGTTAGCTGTGCTCCTACTAAAAACAAGCCACTTACCTGACCAACGATTAAGGCAATTACAGGAAGGACGATGATGCCTGACATGTTTTGCGCTTCTTGATATGTTTTTACCCTTGAAGAGATATAGAGGTTTAATAATACTGTGAATAGGATGACCATTGGAGATAGACAAATAATTAAAGCCACCCAGTTACTTGATGGGAATATGATTTCTCCAAACAACTGGTATCCGAGCCCATTAATGATGATTCCACAGAGGATAAAGCTTGTTACCGATACTAAAAAGGAAGGAATAAACGATGCTATTGTTTTGCTTAGGAACAATGTCTTAATAGAAACCGGTGAAAACAAAAGGCTTTCTAAAGTACGTCGTTCTTTTTCGCCAACAAAACTATTTGCAGCAACGACGCTTGCAGTGATAATCGGTACAAGTAAAAATAATGAGGGCAACAAGTAGTTAATGAAAAGATAGACAATTTGCTGCTCAATATTCGTGAACGTTTGCTCGTTATTTGTTTGTGACAAAAACATACTGAGCATTTTTTCGACATCATTCCCAACAGCTTTTTCGATATCAAACAATAAAGAAGAGCCAACCAATAGTGTTGGAAATAGCACTGAAAAGACAATAGGGATTACAATGATGGTGGTTAACAGTGTGTTCGTACGATAGATATCTCGTAAATCTTTTTTGATCATCGCCTTCAAGATTCTCTTATTCATTACCGCACCCTCTCTCTCACTTTAAAATAAATGGATTCCAAGTTATTATTGACAATTTCAACTGAGTGCACTTGATGCTGTTGAAGCAACTTCTTTAGAAGTGTTGAAATCTCTGTTTTAGAAGGAAGAGTCACAAGGATGCCGTCCACAATAGGTTTACAATCATAACCTAATATCTTCGTTTCCTTAAGGACTAAGTCTGTGCCAATCCGGACAATGACTTCTGTTACATACTTTTGTTCGAGTTGAGATAAGGTTCCTTGTTCAATTATGGTATGATTTTCCATGAAGGCAAAGGAATCACATATAGATTCAAGCTGATGCAAGACATGTGAACATATAAGGACCGTTGTCTTTGTTTCTTGATTGTACTTTTTCAAATAAGATAACACCATGTTAATTCCATCAGGATCCAAACCATTTGTTGGCTCATCTAGAAACAAAATTTTAGGGTTATGTAAAAGTGCTTTGCAAAGTGCTAACCTTTTCTTCATCCCTGTACTATAAGTTCCTACCGGTTTATTTTCATGTCCTGAAAGTTCGAATAACTCCAGTAATCTAGCGATTTGATTTTGATCGGTTACTCCATATAAATCCGCAAAAAAATCAAGGTTCTCGCGACCGCTCATTTGATGGTACAAACCTGCACTTTCTGTGACAATCCCTGATGAAGCTCTAATTTCATCTCCGTCCGTAATTGGGTTGTGCCCCATAATCCTAATCGAACCAGAATCTGCTTTAAGAACACCATTTAAAATCCGGATAAAGGTCGTTTTCCCTGCACCATTTGGACCTAATAAACCTACAATTTTCCCTGCCTCAACTTTAAAGTCAACATCCGTTAATACAAGCTGTCCTTGAAACGCTTTCGAAACACCCCGAACATCAATAATCGAGTTCACTCCAACTCCCCCTTGGCTTAAGCCTCTCATTTCCCAAATAATTGGATGGTGCCTGGCACCTGGTAACTTCTGTTAATACGCGAGAATGATACTTTTAATATATATGACAAAAGTCTTGGGATAAAGGGCTTTTTTACCACATTCCAAGTCTTTTTCTCGACAAAATATGAAAACTGGCTGACATTCATTGTGTCAGCCAGTGAAGATGATATTTAACTAGATTTACGTCCTAGATATGCTTCCATAATTCTTGGGTCATTTAAAAGTTGGTCAGCTTTCCCATCTGCAACAATTTTACCGGTCTCCAAGACATATCCATAATCAGAGACTTTTAGTGCTTGGCGGGCATTTTGCTCAACCAATAAAACGGTAGTTCCTGTTTGATTGATTTCCTTGATAATTTTAAAGATATCAGCAACTACAAGTGGAGCTAATCCCATCGATGGTTCATCCAAAAGAAGAAGTTTCGGACGGCTCATAATTGCACGAGCAATCGCTAGCATTTGCTGCTGTCCCCCTGACAAAGTTCCACCTAATTGTTTTTCTCTTTCTTTTAGGATTGGAAACCGTTCAAACATTCTTTCAAGGTCTTGGTCGATCTCATTGTCTTTGCGGTGGTAGGCACCCATCTCCAAATTTTCTAAAACGGTCATACCTGCCAGAATCTGACGTCCTTCTGGAACTAACGCAATTCCTTTTTTGACCTTCTGGTCGGGCCTAAGTCCAGTTACATCTTCACCAAGGAACTTTATATTTCCTTGCTGAGGCTTTAACAAACCAGAAATTGTCTTCATTGTTGTTGTTTTTCCGGCCCCGTTTGCACCAAGAATGGTTACAATACTGCCTTCTTCCACTTCAAGAGAAATATCTTTTAAAACTTGTATTTTTCCATAGAATGCATTGATTCCATTCACTTTAAGCATATTCTTCTTCCTCCTCACTGCCGAGGTAGGCCTCGATGACTGCTGGGTTGTTTTGAATTTCTTCTGGTGTGCCTTCCGCGATTTTTTTACCAAAGTTTAGAACCGCGATCCGGTCACAAAGGTTCATCACTAGCGGCATATCATGCTCAATGAGGAGCACGGTAATCCCAAGCGTTTGTATTTTTTTGATCAATTGAAACAGTTCACTAGTTTCAGTTTCGTTCATTCCTGCAGCTGGTTCGTCCAATAAAAGAAGTTGAGGGTCACTGGCCATTGCTCTAGCTATTTCTAATCTCCGTTGTTGCCCATACGCTAGATTTTCAGCAGTAATATCTGCGAAATCATCCAAACCAACAAATTCAAGAAGCTCTTTTGCTCGCTTCCGGATAGCCGCTTCTTCTTTCCGCTGAGATTTTGTCCGAAACACACTGCTCAAAACACCAGATTTGCTACGACTATGAACACCAACCATGACATTTTCTTCCGCAGACATGAGAGGGAACAAGCGAATGTTTTGGAATGTACGGCAAATCCCTTTTTCGGTTATTTTATTAGGTTTCAATCCATTGATATTGTCTCCTTGAAAGACGATTTCCCCAGTGGTCAATGGAAACATCGAGGTGATTAAGTTAAACATCGTCGTTTTCCCTGCACCATTTGGTCCAATAAGTCCGAAAATCTCACCTTTCCGAATTGAAAAAGAGACATCAGACACTGCTGCTAAACCGCCGAAGTTTTTACATGCTTTTTTCACTTCCAGAACCATGAGTGACACCCCTTTTCGAACGTTTTTTAGATTTGATCCAATTGATGATATTGACGTCAATTAACCCTTGTGGACGAACAGCCATCAAAATAATAATCATTATCCCATAAATCATATAACGATATTCGCTAATAAAACGGAGCACTTCTGGTAAGAACGTGAGGAATATCGCACCAAACACTGGTCCCCAAATTACCTCACTACCGCCAAAGACTGTAAACACTAAAATATCAACTGCACGATGGTAGGAGAAGTCTGCAGGACTGATATAGGCAAGCACGTGTGCATAAATGCTCCCTGCAAACCCTGCAAGCAGTGCCCCTTGTGTAAAAGCTAAAACTTTATAATAAGTAATATTAATTCCCATTGATTCTGCCGCTTTTTCATCTAATTTAATAGCTGCATAAGCACGTCCAACCCGGGAATAATGTTGTCTTCTAAAGAACCAAACTAAGAAAATAGCGATGATGAGCAATAAAACAAAAATGGATAGAAAGATAAATTGATTGTTTTGTAAGCCCATACTTTGTGGATTAAATCCAAATCCCTTTAAGGTTTTTAAAATTTCGCGACCAATATGAGGAATTCCTGAAATTCCAACAGAACCATTTGTTAAGGATTCCCAATTGATAAAAACAACACGAATAACTTCACCGAATCCTAAAGTAACAATCGCTAAATATACACCTTGCAACCTTAATGTTGGGAGGCCTATTAAAATTCCAATAAGGCCTGCTATTAATGTACCTGCAATGATTCCTACTAAAATGGGCAAGTCAAAATGAATGGTTAATAAAGCGGATGTATAAGCTCCCAGTCCCATAAATCCAGCACTTGCAAGCGATAATTGTCCTGTAGAAAGCGGCACATATACGCTTAATGCAAGGATAATATTAATTAAAATAAAACAACCGATTTGCAAATAATATGGATTAAATAATTCAGCTAGCATTGGTACACCTTCTTACGTTGTGATTTTTTTACCAAATAACCCTTGTGGTCTGATTAGGAGAATAACGATGATCGCTAGGAAAGCTATTGCGTCCTTATAGCCTGAGTCCCCGTAGACAACGACGAAAGTTTCTGCCAGACCAAGGATTAATCCCCCGGCCATCGCACCTCTAACATTTCCCATTCCACCAAGGATAATGATAGCTAGTCCTTTTAATCCCATCGATAAACCCATTTGTGGATTGACGGAGTTAAAGGCCATTCCAACTAAAATTCCAGCAATTCCTCCTATTGCCGAAGCAATGATGACTGTCATTGTAATAATTCGTTTTGTATCTACACCAAGCAGGCTAGCTGTTTCAAGATTTTCAGCAGTTGCCCGTAGAGCCTTCCCTGCTTTTGTTTTTCCAAGCCAAATGGAGAGCGCAACCATTAAGATAATAGAAATAACAAAAATGACAATTTGCACTAAATAAACAGTAATGGAACCAACCTGGAAACTAACTTGGGCAAATGGCGCTTCGAATGGCTTGTTTCCTGAACCAAATAAATGGTGCGATAGGTTCTCAAGAAAAATCGAAACCCCGATGGTACTAATTAATGGTGCTAAATGGGAAACTCCCGGTTTGTTTCTTAAGGGTCTTAAGGCAAAAGTTTCAAGGAAAAAACCAAGAATGGCTGTAATTAGAATAGAAGCCCCGAAGGCTACCCATAATGGTGCATCAAACATGGCCGTAATCATAACACCGATAAAAGCACCGAACATAAAGATCTCACCATGAGCCATGTTGATGATGCCTAGTACTCCGAAAACGAGTGTAAAACCAAGAGCAACGATTGCGTATATACTTCCTA
>Ga0182742_1003397_pt1 | contig 15655 bp, 13 predicted proteins | sample eDN5th37CBELigMG_FD_128880 | JGI IMG/M metagenome (GOLD analysis project Ga0182742, IMG submission 128880) | Enriched Miracle-Growth compost microbial communities from Emeryville, California, USA - eDNA 5th pass 37_C BE-Lig MG (version 2)... ...
CCGCCAGCCCCAGGCGCGGCACCGCCTCCCACAGGGTGCAGAAGACCGCCAGCAGCGCCAGCCTTCCCAGCAGCACCACGGCGCCCGGCCTCACGCCGCGGTCGGCACCGGCCGGAAGGCGGTGGTGAAGCATTCCTCGGCAGGGGCCAGGTCGGTCATGCCGCCGAGCCGAGAGAGTTCCAGCGCCACCGCCACCTCCTCCCGCGTCAGCCTGCCGTCGGTCAGCAGCTTGAGGATGGTCTCCTCATACTCGATGGTGGCGATTTCCGGCGGGATCTCGTTGTTCTCGGCGATCAGCGCGATGGCGCCCTCACGGTTGTCACGCAACCAGGCGAGGCCGCCAAAGAGCGCGTTCAACGCACCCTGCACGGCCTGCGGCCGCTGCTCGATCAGCCGGTCCGGGACGATCCAGCCGCTGACGCAGTGCTTCGGCATGGCAGTGGTGAAGTCGATCAGGCTGCGGGCTTGGCCGGCGCGCATCTGCTGGAAGCTGAGCGGTGAGTAAACCACCGCCGCATCCAGGTTGCGCGAGCGCAGGTTCGGCACGAGCCCACCACCCCCCACCGGCACGCGGGTGAACTCGATCTTGCGGTCCTGCATGGTCCATTGCGCCAGCAGGTCCGATCCCGACCCGGCAGCGGTGATGCCGACCTTCTTGCCGGCCAGTTCCTCCGCCTTCCTCACCGGCGAATCCTGGCGCACCATCAGGTGCCAGCCGTAATAGGCATCCTGCGCCCCGGCAACCAGCCTGGAGCGCACGCCGCGGCGAATGCCGGCCGCCACCAGCGAGGGCGGATCGAGGATGATGTCGGCAGCACCCGCCGCCAGCGCCTCGAAGCATTCCGCGCCGCTGCGGTAGATGGTCATTTCGCCGGCCAGACCTTCCTTCTCGAACAGCTTCTGGCGCAGCGTGGCCAGGGTGACGATCGTCGGCCAATAGGCCTTGGTCGGCACACCGACGCGGATGGTGCCCCGGCTTTGTGCGATGGCCGGCGCAGCCAGGGCGAGGCCCAGACCGGCCGCGAGCGCGGTGCGGCGGCTGATGCCGCAGTCAGGCGTAGCCCCGGTCAGGTTCCCTTCATCCATCGTGAGTCCTCCCTCGTTCTTCCCGCCCCCGGCATCGCGCCGGCAATTCAGCATATGGGCCGACCTTGGTAGCGGGATTATGCTCGGTTTGGAGTGCCATCGCCAGTTGGGCAAGACGCCAGCACGGATATCCCTGGTGTTCCTGTATCCCGGCAGGCTGGAACAGGCGCCCGGCATGCCGGAGCCGAAAGCGGTTATCTCGATGCCATCTCCCTCACGCTAGGCTTCCTGCTCGGCTACGCACCGCCCATGGCGCAGCGGGCCTTCGGGGAAGCGGCGCTGTCCGAGGCCGAGCGGGACGCACGGCGGCGGGCCCGATGACTGCTGCGCCAGTCGCCCATGCCGGAGAGGTTGAGTGTCCGGCTGCTGCGACGCATGGCGCACGGGCCAGGCATCCCGATGCCGGAGCGAACTGAAGCGGATTGCGGCCCCAAGGGTTTCAACAGGGCAAAGCGGGCTCCTGCGCGGAGTGCGAAGACGGCATTTCACCCCTCCCGGTTGCCCTGCCACTCTCCGCCTCCAACCAACCGATGATGTGGTGGCCGGGTCGGTGGTTCGCCCGTACACGGCCTGCACCGCAGGCAGCATCACCGCGAACGCCCGGTAGCTAGACGGCGCTGCTGCCGGGCCCGGGGCATCCATCCGGGCCGCATGGCCGGATAGGCAGGCGGCCTGGGCGCAGCCGCGGTATGCATGACGAGGCTCGGTGCCGGCCTCGCCATCACTCGGCCGGCTGCACGGTGCCGTCGCCGGCACGCACAGCCATGGTCTGACGGAAACATGGGGCGCTGAGCAGCGCGGCCGCAGATACCAGGCTGCCCCCCATGATCACATAGGCCGGCACCATCTCGTCGCCGCTGGCATGCATCAGCCATTGCACCACCATCGGCGCGAGGCCACCCAGGATCCCGACTGCGCTGCCATGGGCCAGCGCGACTCCGGTAACGCGGGTATGGCGCGGCAGGGCATCGGCCATCAATGGGCCGATGGAGGTCATAAGCAGGCAGAAACCGACCGCGAGCCCAATCTCACCCGTCCGGTCAAGCGCCGGATGGCCACTCTGCATCAGGCGCAGGAAGCCCCACGAGCCGCAGATCAGGATGCCGAGGCCGATCAGCGCCGCGCGGCGTTGGCCGATCCGGTCGCCCAGGAGCCCTGCCAGCGGGGTGAGGAGCACCACCAGCACCAGGGTTTCGATGTTCAGCGCCAGCGCATCCGGATAGGCCAGACCGGCCGTCTGCATGAGCCAGGGGACGATGAACATCAGCACGACGAAGCTGGTCGTCCCTGTCGCGGCATTGGCGAAGAAGATGCCGATCAGCGCACCGCGGCTGTGCCGCAGCACCTCGCGCACCGGCGATGCGACGGCCGCCGGCCGCGGCGTTTCGCCATGCAGCGCAGCACGGCGCAGCAGCACCGCCAGCAGCGTCAGCACGCCGCTGATCAGGAACGGCAGGCGCCAGCCCCAGTCCGCCATCACCTCCGGCCCGAGCGCGGTGCTCGTCGCATAGCAGACCGTCGTGCCCAGCAACATGCCGAGCGTCGCCCCCTGCCCGGCGAAGCTGCCGAAGAAGCCGCGGCGCCCGGGCGGTGCACTCTCGACCAGCCAGATCAGCGAGGCCGGGAATTCACCGCCCAGCGACAGGCCCTGCAGCATGCGCATTCCAATCAGCAGGATGGGCGCGGCGATCCCTATGCTCGCATGGCCGGGCAGCAGGCCGATGAGGAAGGTCGGCACCGCGATCAGCGCCACTGAGACGACAAGCGCCTGCCGGCGAGAGAGGCGATCAGCCATGCCGCCGAGCAGCAGTCCGCCAAGCGGCCGCATCACCATGCCTGCCGCGAAGGCGCCGAGCGAGGCGAGAATCGAGGCCACCGGATCCCCTGCCGGGAAGAAGGCGGCGCCGATATGCGAGGCGAGATAGCCGAAAACGACGAAATCATAGAATTCGAGCGCATTACCGATGGCGCCGGCGGCGACCAGCCGGGCCTGGTGGTAGTGGCGACGCATGGTGGGCACCCTTGCTTGCATCAGAGCTTGTGCGGGCCGCAGCGTGGGCGGGCCGGGCAATCGCGCCCTTCGCTGCGAGTGGCCTTTCGAACCTTGCGACCCGCTCGGTTGGCCACGGGCCCATGGCAGGCAGGCGCCCGGCGATGCTCGGGCATCGGCCAATTGGCGACCGCGGTGGCCCCGGCGCCGATCCCTTGGAGATGGCCAGACCACCAGCGACGAAGCTGATCAGGGTTCCGGCCGCTGTAACCTTCGCTCAGGCAACAGCGCCGAAGCTCGGACCCGGCATGACACGGGCGGCAAGGCCAACGGCAAGGGTGCCAGCGATGGCTCCCTGCAAGACCTCCAGGAGCCAAGTCAGTATAAGCGTGATCGATCAACCGCCGAGGCGCCGGTCAAGCGGGCGCAGCACGCTCCCGGCCAGGAGGCTGCCCAGGGACGCGCCGTATAGCGCCGTTCCGGTGCGACTGACGAAGCAGTCCGGCATCAGAAAGGCCACCGTGGCGAGCATGGCTGCAGTGGATCGACGATGGCGCATATCTGTGGCCCAAAGCTCGATTCGATCTCGGCACAATGAAGCATTCGGCTGGTGCAGGGCAAGCGGCGCGTCCGGCCGGCCGGTGCGGTCCGCGTTCGATCATGCGGCGTGCCCGCCTTGCACCCCGTCCGGGGCGCGCTCCGGGCCAGCAACCTGTGTTTTGACGAACTGCGGGGCTGCCCCCGGATGCAGCGCAGATGAGCACAAGACGAAAAGGAGCCACGCCGCCGCTTGGCTCGATAGGCGTATCGCCAGGCGGACGGCGGTGGCACAGAACGCAGTTTGGTACTCGTCAGGAAGGAACCCATGGTTCCTCACGATTTCGTTAGCCAAAAAGGCTTTTGTTGAGCAATATCTTCTTGGCGCAACTTAAAGTTGTCCTATGGCACGGTCCTGGCCGCTTAAGAACACAGAGCAGGACCTCCACCAAGGCCAGCGGGCATCCTGCTCCAAGCCATTCAGACTCCGGAGATTTTCGTGGACGGCCTCCCCGTGGAGCCGTCTTGGGAGTCAGGCTAGGCTCTCCATCGGATTCCACGGGGAGGCTCTTCCACGACGCATGCCTCACCCTCGTCCGCCGGCCAGTTGCTTTGCCATTGGGCTATATCTGAGGCGCAGCATCGCCGCGCAGCCCAGTGCCGGGCCGATCGCCAGCGCTCCGAAGGCGCCGCCCCAGCCCGCACCCGCAACCAGGGCCGGCATCAGATGGATTGTCACTAACGTCAGCGCAAAGCCAAGGCAGGTCTGCACCGTAAGCATTGTCCCGGTCAGACCGGGCTCAGAGAGTTCTGCCACGCTCGCGGAGAACTGGGCGGAGTCGGCCACCACCGCAACGCCCCAGACCAGACAGAGCGCCGTGGTCAGCATCGGATGCAGCCCGAAGGCGAAACCGGCAAGCAGGCAGCATGCTCCAGAAGCCGCCATCGCCCACACCGTCACCCGAATCCGCCCCACGCGGTCGGCCAGCAGCCCCGCCCCGATGCAGCCGACAGCGCCGGCCGCAATCACCGCGAAGGCCGCCAGCGCCGCCTCTTCCGCCCGCGCCTGGGCCTCGCCGCGCCAGGCGGCAAAGCTGGCAGCAAGATAAAGTCCGACCCACGCCCACATGGCGTACAGCTCCCACATATGTCCGAGATAACCGAGAGTTGCCAGGCGTGTGCCGCGATTGCGCCAGAGGCTCAGCGCGGCGGTGAACTCGAAAGGCGGCGCCGAGACATGCCGGGGACCGAGCCGTACCAGCCCAATCAGCCCCGCCGCCGCGATCGCAGCAAGGGAAGCGGCACCCAGCGTCGCCTGCCAGTCCAGCCCGCCCAGGGCGTTGACCAGATGCGGCGAAGCCGAGCCGAGCGTTAGCCCGCCCACCAAGAGCCCAACCACAAACCCGGTGTCCCCGCGGTCGGCCCAGCCCGCGGCGAGTTTCATCCCCACCGGGTAGACTCCCGCCAGTGCCGCACCAGTGACGAAGCGCGCTGCAATGACGGCCTCGTGGCCGAATGGGAGCACCAGGATGGTGGCGTTTGCGGCTGCCCCGAGCAACGCCGCGACAGCAAATACCTGCCGTGGATCGTGGCGGTCGGGCAGAGCGAAAGCGGCACTGGCCAGGGTGCCGAGTACGAAGCCCGCCTGCACACCGCTGGTCAGCAGCGCCTGGAAGCTGGCCCCAACCGCAGCGGTTGCGTCCCGGGCCATCCCCGGCCCTGCGGCAGTGCCGGAGAACCACAGGGACAGTGCCAGGACTTGCGCGGCAGTGATTAGGGCGAGGTTCGTGGCCTTGCCAGGCAAATGCGTCCTCCATCTTACTGCGTGGCACGATGATGCGCTGCGGCCAGGGAAAGACGGAAGCCCCACCTGTACCGGCCAATCCATTGCTCCTGGCTCGCGCGGACGCTGCGCTTTGTCGTGGCCGCCCGGCCACGATATGAGTCCGCTATCACGTTGGCGTCCAAGCGCCGCCGGTCGGCCTCGAGCAGCATCCCGATGTTTCGCCGGTTTCGGGCAGGATGGATCGCGGCGAGTGGCTCCGAGCATCAGCAGCCGGCGCAGGTGCTTTCCACAGCAATTCTCAATCGAAAGCCCAGGCGGCCACCAAGCTTGTGGGCCATGCCGCGGCTAGGGTCTTCCCATCCCGGTCATAAGGCCCGGGTGAACATCCAAGAGGAGAAGACCAATGTCCCCCTTCAGGACCTCCGTCTGCGGCGCCCTGCTTGCAGCCTGTGCGATCTGTGGCTCTGCCAATGCCCAGGCCGCTTCCCCCGCCGTGACGTGGGAGTGGACCCAGACTGGCGGGAACTTCGATGTCGTCTGGTCTGGCACCGCGCGCCATGTACTGCACGGCGGTGGCGTCGCGCGGATTACGGGCGGCGGCGACAATGCCGAGGTGGTCTATGCCGATACGCCGATGCTGATGCAGGCGCCGGCCGAAGCCACTCTCACGGGTGGTGGCGACAACGCCACGGTCACCTACGCGGCACCAGCCGACCACGGCGTCTTTGCTGGCGCCCCGGCGGTACCGGGTCAGCCGGGATGATCGCTGGCACCGCGCACCCATTCCATGTCGGTCCGGCATCCGCAGATACGGTGGCAGCACGGTCACGGCAACCAGGCGGGGAACACAACGCAACGCCCGTCAGCGTTGGAACAGCCACGCCATAGACATCCAGGCTGTCGGGACGTGCCCGGCCGTAGCGTCCGACGCCGTCACTCCAAACGGAGCAGAAGCAGGTCGGGGCCCGCTGGTATCTCAGCGGCCCCGCGTCGCGCGTATAGGGGCGCATCTCTCCGGCCGGCTCGCTGGGCTCCGCACCCTCACCTCAGCTGGTCAACCCTTCCGCTCTTGCCGCCTCGGGAACGATTGTCACGCGGTCTCCGGTCGGCCCCGAGCGCCAACTGATCCAGCGGGGCAATCGCCAAGAAGCCCAGGGATCGGCTATAATCCACCAAATCGATCGCCTGCGCTTCGCGAGCGGGGCCGGGATGAATGCTGCCCGGCATGCCATGGCGAGACCAAGCCGCGGGAGAATGATGCATGCGCATCGCCTTCGCTGGACACCAGATGGACCTGCGCCGCCATGAGCTACGTCGGGCAGGCCAAGTGGTTCATATTGAGCCTCAGGTTTTCGACCTTTTGTTGTACCTCGTTCGCAACCGCGACCGAGTCGTGGGCAAGGACGAATTGTTCGAGGCCATCTGGAACGGACGCATCGTCTCCGAAGCCGCACTGAGTAGCCGAATCAATGCAGCGCGCAAAGCAATCGGCGACGATGGGGAACGGCAGGAGCTGATCAAGACGGTCCACAAGCGTGGCTTCCGTTTTGTCGGGACGGTACAGGAGCTGGAAGGGGAATCCACTGGCACAAGCGGGGCGGAGGATACTGCCGGCACAGACCGGATGGGGATGCGGACAGGCACACCGCCGTCCACGCTCTTGCCGGGGTACCAGAATACAGCGGCGCGCAAGCCATCGGTTGCCGTGCTACCCTTTTCCAATTTCAGCCCGGAGCCGGACACCGACTACTTCAGCTACGGGCTGACCGAGGACATCATCCGCCTGCTCGCGCGCAACCGCTGGTTGGATGTGCTCAGCCGCCATTCCGGCGCAGGCCTTGTGGGCCGCGATCTCGGTCCACGCGAGATCGGGGCGGCGCTCGGCGTCCGCTATCTGGTCCAGGGCAGTGTGTCAAAGCGAGGTGAACACCTACGCATCGGAGCGGACCTGGTTTCCGCCGAAACCGGCCGGCACCTCTGGTCAGAGAGCTACGATCTTGGCCTTGCCGACATCATTCAGGTCCAAGAGGCCATGGCACAACAGATCGCGGCGACGATCGAGCCCGAATTGGCACGGCTGGAGCGCGAGGCGGCAATGCGGAAGCCACCCGGCAATCTCGACGCCTGGGACTGCTACCAGCGTGGGCTTTGGAACCTCTGGGGATTCACGACGCCGAGCATTGCTGAGGCGGAGGCGATGTTCCGCCGGGCCATGGATCTCGATCCCGGCTTTGCGCGGGCACATGGCGCGCTGTCCTATGTCCATCTGCAACGCGCCTTCCTGAGCGAGCCCGGCCAGCGCCCCGCATTGCTGACCGAGGCATTGCGCCTGGCCAGGTCCGCGGTCGCACTGGACGACCGAGACTGCATGAACCTCTGCGTCCTCGGGCGCGCCCACTGCATGCTGAAGGACTATGAGGATTCGGTGGCGGCCCTGGAGCAATGCCTCTCGCTGAACCCGAGCTTTGCGCAAGGCTACTTCGCACTCGCCTTCACCCTGGTCTGGTATGGAAGGGAGGAGGAAGCGCTGGCGCTCGTCGAACGAGCCATCGAGCTGAGCCCACGTGATCCACATCTGGCGAGCTTCTATGGCCTCCAGGCATTTGCCCATTTCTCGCTTGGCGACGTGGAGGGCGCTGTGGCCTGCAGCCGCAGGGCCATACGCCTGCCGAATGCGACCTATCATGCCTTCGCAACGCACGCTGCCGCGCTCGGCCTGATTGGAAGGAGCCAGGATGCGCGCCCGGTTGTGGCGGAACTGCTGCGGCGCGTGCCGAGCTATAGCTGTACCTATGGCCGCAATGACTTCTTCTTCTGTGCCAATGAGGCGCTGATCGCTCGCTTCGTGGAAGGGCTGCGCCGAGCCGGCGTACCGGACGCATCACCCGGACCGCCGCAGCCGACTGCCACGAAAATCCTGCAGGCGAGGGCAAGAACCAGGCAGGTGCAGGGAGCCTAGCCCGCCCCCGCTGTCCCGAGTCTCGGTCGTAGCGGCACGGTGTAGGTCACCGCCGTGCCCGTCAGGCAGATTTCGTCCTGCGCATTGCGCACCTCGGTGTGCAGCGTGCAAATCGGCTTGTCATCCCGAACCGCCGTAATCTCAACGCGGCCCTTGATCTCCTCGCCGACCCCGACCGCCTTCACGAAGCGCCACTCGACACCCAGAAAGACACTGCCTGGGCCTGGCAAGTCTTCAGCGACAATGGCGTTCAGCAGGCCAGAGGTGACACCACCCTGGACGATCAGCCCACCGAATGGTGAGCGTGCGGCCAGCGCTGAATCGTAGTGCAGCGGGTTCCGATCCCCGGTCATTTCGGTAAAGTTCTCCACGTCGCGCATGCTGGTCCGCCGCCTGCGCTCGGCGGCGGCCCCAACGGCGGGCCGTCCGGCCAAGGTATGCATCCAGGGGTCCGGAGTCGGGCTTTCCCGGTTCATTGCGTCATCTCCTCAATAGGGGCTGCCGAGAGCGTGGTCAGGAATTCCACTTCCTGCTTCATCGCACGGTTGAGCGCCTGGTGATGCAGCTTCAGCCTCTCCAGGTCCCATTCAAAGGCTGCTATCGCCTCTGTCGCCTCGAACAGGGGGAGTGAGAGTTCATCCCGGATCGTGGCGTAGCGCGCCATCGCCTCCTCTGTGTCCGCGACGGCGGCATCGGCCAGAAGCTCGGCATCGCGCAGCGCGTCGGTGATACCATGTGCCGTCAGCGGATCCTTGAAGTATCCGGCGTCGCCAACCAGCGCCCAGCCGGCGCCATGGGCCTTTCGCAGGAAGCCCTTGCGCCCCCCGAAAGCCCAGAGTCTGGACTCGAGGCGAGATGCCATGAGTTCTTTCGCCAGCGACGGTGCGACCTCACACAGCACACCATGGTACCCTGCCATCGCATTCCCATGGAAAGAATTGCGGAATCGGCTTGGGGGTACCGATGCAAAGACACAGTGCCGCCCGGCATTCGTCGGGATCACGCCGATGCTGGCGCCTGGCACATAGTGCCAGTGATACCCCTCCGCCACGAGGTCCGACCAGTGGCCATAAACTACCGCGGTGGCGGCACGAGCCGCCCGCAATACCGGCGCCTGTACAAGCCGGGCGACATACGATCCGATACCGTCGGCGCCGACGACCAGCCTAGCCTTGATATGACGTGGCCGGCCTTCAGGATCGAGCACGACGCCGCCGGTGACGCGATCGTCCCTCCCTCCCCGGAGCAGCGCCACCAGAGTATGACCGTGACGCACCTCTGCGCCAGCCTCAACCGCCGCATCAACGAGCACACTGTCCAGCACGGTCCGGCGCGGCGCGTAGAGTGCCCCGACGCCGTTGGCAGGGCGAATGGCCACCTCAATCGCTTCCTCGCCGTAGTGGAAGGTGGTGCTGCACACTGAGGGAGTCGCCATCTCCCGCAACCGGGGGAGCAGGCCCCAACGATGCAATTGCAGCACGCCACCCCTCATCAGCGCATGCGTGGAGATCGTGTCCGTGCCGTAGCCAGAACGGTCGATCGCCAGGACCTTAAGGCCGCGGCGAGCCATGAGCATCGCCACCGCAGCGCCGGCACAGCGTGCGCCGACAACCAGAACATCGTAGCTTTCGTCCAGATGCATAGGCCGCCTCCCTGAATCAGGCCGCAGCACGGCCGGCGGTGGTAAGGAAATCATGGATGTGCCAGGCCAGCTCCTCGGCATCGGTGCCAACGCCGTCGAGAAAGTTGGAGCGGCGCCGTCGCAGGAAGCGCAGCCCAAGGACGTAGAGGCCCGGCGAGGGCATAATTCCGCCGCGATGGATGATTTCGCCTTGCGGATCGAGAACCCCCGGAATTTGCAGCCAGGTGTAGTCACGCCGGAAGCCTGTTGCCCAAACCACAGCTCCTATACGTTCCTGCTGCAGGTCGAGTGCTTTCGGCGTGCACGCATTGATGCCAAGGACCTGCGGCCAATCCTCGGAGGGTGCACCTTCGGCATCGGCGACAGGATCAATGCGTGCCAGAAGGCGCTCAAGCGTCCGCTGTGCGGCCGCGGTCGTCTGCATGAGGTCATCTGCGAGGTGCAGAACGGTGCCGTCGACCCCGATTGCCCGCCCCAGCAGGCGGATGCCCATCTGCCGGAGCACGCCAAGGTCTATACTGCGCCGGTCTGGTCGCCCAACGAGTTGCAATGACGGCCGTGTGCGCGCCTGCGCGAGATCCCGGGCCTGTTCGGCAGTCTCGTCGAGCACGCCAATGCGCTCCATCCATTCCATGATATCCCGGCCACGATAGGTGCGGGGCAGACGGGTGTGCCGGCCGACGGCGATTGACACGGGCCTTCCGGATCGATGGATCTCTTCCGCCAGTTGCACACCGGAGGCCGAGGCTCCGACGACCAGTACGCCGCCCTCCGGCAATAGGTCGGGGTTGCGGTAGGCGGATGGGACGACCTGATGGGTCGATGCGGGCAGCGACCGCGCCATGGCCGGCACCAGCGGGACATCACACTGCCCTGTCGCGATCACGATCGCCTTCGCACACCAGGCACCGCGGCTTGTCTCTACCCTGTAGCTGCCGGCGACACGACGCAGGGCGTGTACCGTGGTGTTGGTTTCGACAGGTGCAGCGAATGAGAGCGCATAGGAGCCGAGATAGCCAACCACTTCCGGCGTCGTCATGTAGCCGTCGGGGTCAGGTCCACAGTAGGACCAGCCTGGCAGCCGACTCATCCAGTTGGGTGTCAGCAACCGGAGCGAATCCCAGCGTTCGCTACGCCAACGCTCCGCGATGTGCCCACGTTCCAGCACGACATGGCTCACGCCACGGCGCGTCAAGCAGTAGCTCATCGCCAGGCCAGCCTGACCCGCACCGATGACGATCACATCGGAGCACCGCATCGTCCTCTCCTTAGGCAGGGAGCCGGCGACCATCGCTGGCTGCCGGCGCCGTCGTGAGCCCCTCAGTTCACCGCTGTGACGGAGACCGGCACGCCGTTGCTGAGCACATCGAAGACCGCCGACCGGGCAACGGCCTGGGACACGATCTCCTGCAACTTCTCGGCCGGGGCATTGCCCTTGATTCTTATGTTCGCGCGGATCGCCTGAAATCCATTGCGAACGCGGTCAGAAAGGCCGAGGATCCCCTGAAGGTCGATATCGCCTTCGATGCTGCTTTCGACCGACTGCAGAACGACGCCGCGCGCTGCGGCAATATTGGCAATACCGGCGGTGAGGCAGGCGGCAAGCGCATGCAGCAGGTACTCGACCGGTGTCGGGCCATTATCTTCACCGCAGAGCACCGCCGGATGATCGGCGTTGGCGGTAAAGGCGGTCTTATGGCGAAGTTCGCCACCGGCACCGAAGAAGCCGCTCATCGTGCTCTGCATGTGAGTTCCACGCAACCACTTGCCTTCTGCGCGGAACTGGAACTGCGCAAGAGAGCGCTGATCGGAAACGGCGGCGATAGTAGCGAAGAGCTTCGGCGTATCGACGCCGTTCATCGGTACGCGTTGCCTCTTTGTGGGAGCAGACATCTCGACAGTGGTGGTATGAGTGGTCATGGGTATTCTTCCTTCTCTGGTCCGACGTACCCTTGGCCTTACGCTTCAAGACTCGTTGCGCTAAGGTTTCACGCCATGCCCTCACTGTTGCTTCAGGTTGGGGCCGGCGCGGTTGGCCCTGGATACGACGCGAGGCTACACAGCCTCCGTTCTCCAGGCCTGGAGACGAGCTTGAGAAGTTCTTCTGATAGTTTGGATATTTCGTCGGGCTCTGGTGCTGTGCCCGGAGCAGGCTGAGGCTTCGGTTCGGCTGGCCTGGACCTGCGCTGCAGCCCTGATTCAGCATATCGGCCAAGTGTCCCTTGGCTTTCAGCAGGTTGCCCTGTGTGTCAGCCAGGTCTTGCCGCTTACGGGCGGAGATCTTCTTGCTGCCATCCTGGCCGTGTGGCCCGCCAACTTCCCTGGTGCAGACGGACTGACTGCCGATGATGGCCTCTGGGGGCTGGTGGCTGCCGCCTATCGCCGTGCGGTGCCACTCGCCAAGTCTGACATTGTTTTGCTCCGAAGTGCGGAAGCGCTGCCAGCGACTGCAGTGGCAGGAAACCGCCGGCCAAAGCTGGAACTCATGCGATAGTGCCCGCACTGGCAACCGGCACGCAAGAGGCAGAATGCAACCTGGACAATCCACCTCAATAGCGAGCGGATATCCATCAGAGTCTGGGACCGTTATGCTGCCCTACCAGGCCGGACACACGCCTGCAGGTAGCCACCGCTGCTTGAACGCTGAAGTTCTTCTTGCAAGACAGGGGAGCATCCACACGGGGCAGCCTCTACGTTCCGCCCTGGCGAGGAGCCGACGCACCGCATGCGCCATAATGGAGGAGTGCGGCGCCTTCCGGAGCCTACGGGTCTGGCGCAGCTCGTGCCACTCGGCGGCCGTCGCCACCAGGCCGCGGTAGTCGGCCCGGAGGACCTGCTTCAGCCCCAGCAACACGGGCAGCTGGGGCTCGGTGTAAGCGAGCCGCGAGTATGGGTTGCCTATGCGGGCAGCGTCGCCCGCCCGACCGCAAGCGCCTCGCGCGCCACCCACGGGGTCCGCCGCAGTGTGGCCTCGACCGCAGGTGCGTGCTCAGGGGAAGCGCTCCTCCTGTGGACAGAGCGTCCCGTCAAGCCTCGTGTGTCGTGCCTCATGGCACCAAGACGCCTGGGTTGAGGATCCTGGCCGGGTCCAGCGCACCCTTCGCCGCATCGAGCGCTTTGCCAAACAGGGCGGGCCGCTGCGCGCGGTACCAAGGCATGTGGTCGCGTCCGACCGCGTGGTGGTGAGTGATCGTCCCGCCCGCAGCGAGCAGCGCGTCGGAGACTCGGACCTTGATGTGGCGCCACTGCTCGATGAGCTGTCCAGGCGTGCCGCGCACGTTGAAGGTATAGTAGGGCGCCGGCCCGTCCGGGTAGATATGGGTGAACCGGGTCGAGACGGTGCCAGGCCGGCCAGTCGCCTCCTTGAGTGCCGCCTCCGTCGCCGCGCGTACGGCGGTGTGGAAGGCCTCGAACCGGTCCCACGTCACTGCGCTCTCAAAGGTGTCGTTGATCACGCCCAGCGGCACCGTCAGCTCACGGGCGTAGGGCATGCGGATGAAGGCCGTCCGCCAGCGCAGTGCCGCACCCTCGTCCAGATGCCGCCGGCCGCCATGGTCCTGGATGAGTTCGACGGCTCGCGCCATCCACGCCTCTACCGGATGGTCAGCGGACTCGAAGCCAAGGATGAGGAGGCTCTCCTCATACTCATTGACGCCGTAGATGCCCGCTTCGTCGTTGTCGATGACGCGCAGGTTGGAGGGATAGAGCCCGGCCTGAGCGACAGCGCGCACAGCCTTGGCGGCTGCGAATAGGTCAGGGAAGCCGAACACGGCGCTGCCCTTGAAGCGCGGCCGGCCCTGCAGCCGCATCCAGGCCTCCGTGATCACGCCAAGTGCGCCTTCCGAGCCGATGATCAGGCGGTCCGGGCTCGGCCCAGCGCCAGAACCGGGCAGGCGGCGCGACTCCATGACACCTGCCGGGGTGACGGTGCGGAGGCTTTCGACGAAGTCGTCGATATGCGTGTAGAGCGTGGCGAAATGGCCGCCCGAGCGGGTGGCGATCCAGCCGCCGAGGCTGGAGAACTCGAAGCTCTGTGGGTAGTGGCGGATCGCAAGGCCGTGCGGCTTCAGTGCCGCCTCAATCGCCGGACCGCGGATCCCGGCCTGGATGCGCGCGGCGCGGCTGGCCTTGTCGACCTCAAGCACGCGGTCGAGCCGGCGCAGATCGAGGCTGACCACACCGGCGTAGCGGTCCCCCACAGCCGGCTCGACGCCGCCCACGACCGAGGAGCCACACCCGAAGGGGATGACTGCGATGTTCGCTCCGCTGGCCCAGTCAAGTACGGCGGTCACTTCCGCTTCGCTCGCAGGCAGCGCAACCAGGTCCGGCGCGTTGGCGAAGTCGCGGTCCCAGGCGCGGACCGTCTCTGGAAACGACTTGCCGTAGGTATGCAGGAGCCGCTCGTATGGATCATCCGTGAGCAGGTGGGCGATCGCCCCGGGCGCCGTCACGCGCGATGGGCGCAGGCCGATTTCCGCCAGCCGCGGTGGCGCGACGCGGCGAGGCTGTTCGACGCCGAGGCGATCGGCGAGGAAACGGAACAGCCGCTCCTGCTCGACCTCGTCGAGGCCCGTATTCTCCTCACCCCACCCATAGAACTTCAGGCGACTCTCCACGACATGCCCTCCCTCGGGTCCGGCTCAGGCACGGATATTGGCGGCTCCGGCCGCCTCATCCGGCAAGAGCGTCCAGGATATCGGAGGCGGCTTCCCACTCGGCCCTCGCTTTGCCAAGCCTTCGGCTGTCATACCGGCCTCGAAGGCGGTCGCCCCCGCTCTGCGGACAGGCAGCCTACCGCAATCGGGGATGACACCCCACGATTTTGCATATCGCTCGAGACGCCGGGCACCGATGACAGCAACCCGCCGCTTCACCCCGCTCGCGCGCGGTGTGGGTCGCTGCTGCCCAGCCCCGGTCCGGCGCCGCCCGTAAGCGCCCCAGCCCCCTTCGCCTCACAGCCCAGTGATGTAGGAGGCGTGCCCTTTCAGGGGGCAGCCCTGCCGTGCGTATTCCGACAGAGCCACAAGCAGCTCCTGGCCAGGGCGGCGGCAGTGATCTTGCGTACCAGCATGGGCGCCTGCTGGACGCCGATGCCACCGAGCCTGGCAAGCAGGTTCACCATCGCCGCATCCGCGTCGCCGAAAACCGGTTCAGTGACCGCCCCGTCGTCGCCCTAGCGCGCCCCGCCGTCGCGGGCTCGAGCGGCGGCGCGCTGTGCCGGGTCGAGGCAGCTGGGCGGGAAGGTCCAGTCCCCGCCCTGCCGAAGCAAGGCAGCGATCGTCTCCTCGCCACCCGGGTTCAGCATTGCCTGCGCCGCCCGTATCCCATCGGGCCAGCGGCTCTTGATAAATGCGATCACCGCCCGGATGTCCGCCTCGTCGAGCCGTCCCGCGAAGGCAGGCATGTCGGATCGGTAGTCCGGACTGGCCACGCCCGCCATGCCCTGGGCGATGAACTCGGCGAGCTGCGCGTCAGAGTGCTGCCAAGCGTGCCCGCTCGCATCCAGGGGCGGCGCCGGAACCCGGCCGGAAGCGTCCACCTGCCACCACCGCGGCTGGCCCTCGAGCGAGCCACCGTGGCAGGCGGCGCACTCGGCGGCGTAGATGCGTGCGCCGCGGTCGGTCTCGGGGGTAGCGTCGGTCAGGTTCGCCGTCC
>Ga0182742_1003401_pt1 | contig 15640 bp, 13 predicted proteins | sample eDN5th37CBELigMG_FD_128880 | JGI IMG/M metagenome (GOLD analysis project Ga0182742, IMG submission 128880) | Enriched Miracle-Growth compost microbial communities from Emeryville, California, USA - eDNA 5th pass 37_C BE-Lig MG (version 2)... ...
CAAAGCCGCGGCAGTACCGGAAACAAGACGGAAGATCTTCATGATCATCACCTCGACAGGAGGGAGGCCGCACGCCTTCCTCTTCACGTCATGAGATATACTGTTCAAATCCTCTCTGAAAGCTGAACAGAATATGGCAAAGCTTGGACGTGCGCCGAACCTGCCCGAATGGTGACCAATCCCTTAACGCCCCTGACCGCTCATTAACCGCACCGGCCGAGCCCGTCAGGAGCCGGTGCTGCGAAGCGGCACCGACAGCAGGACACGGACGAGATCAGCCTGACGGTTTGTATCGGTTTTCCGGAACAGGTTCTTCAGGTGGAAGACGACCGTGGTCTGAGCGACCTCAAGTTCCTCGGCGATCTGGTCGAGGCGCTTGCCGTCGATCAGCATGAGCGCGACCCGCGTTTCGGAAGGCGTCAGGTTGTAGAGGCGGACGAGCGTGTCGCCTGAGACCTTGGCCCGCTGCTCCGTGTCGATCAGGAGCAGGACGACGGCCTCAGGCCTCTCCTCGACGGAAAAGCGCTGTCCGGGAATCAGGACCAGGTAAGGCCGTCCTCCCGAGAGCCGTGGGAACGAGACGATCTCATCGAGAGTTTCCTCCTCGAAGGCCTTTTCGATGGCCGAATAGAGCTTGCTGTTCTGCTTGGCCACGGAGCCCTTCAGGATGCCCTGCGACACGCCCAGGCCATCTTCCTCGGCCAGAATCCGCTGCGCCTCCTTGTTCATCACGCGCACGGAGCCGCTCTCGTCGACGATCACCACGCCGACGAGGAAACGGTCGAAGGCGAAGGTTGCCTTGTACAGCGCATCGACGGTGCGCCCCTTCGAGGATTTCAGGATCTCCTGCCAGGATTCTTCCGCCCGGTGCACGGCGCTGGTCTGCACGCGGGCGACCTGATCGAGGCGGGCGGCGATGGTCGCGAGCAGAATTTCGTAATCGATCGGTTTGACCAGGTAATCATCCGCGCCCGCCTGCTTGCCGGTCAGCACGTCGTTCCGCTCGGCCAGAGCGGTCAGGAAGATGAAGGGGACGTCGGACATCGTGCCCTGCTCGCGCAAGGCCTTGAGCACATCGTAGCCGCCGAGGCCCGGCATGGTGATGTCGCAGAGAACGAGGTCCGGACGATGCCTGTCGAGGAGGCTGAGCGCCTCGCTGCCGTTGGCGGCTTGCAGCACGTTGTAATTGGCTGCCTCGAGTTCCTCTGCAATGTCGCTCCGCAGATCGTCCTCGTCCTCTACGCAGAGAATTGTCTTCTTGTCATTCATCGGGTTCAATCACTCATGCAGCCTGTTGCGTTTGATCGGCATTGGCTATGGGCAGGTCGAAGGTGAACAGGGACCCAGCCGCCTCATAGCTCTCAACCTGAATGTCGCCCCCATGCAGGTGCATGATCCGTTGGGCGAAATTCAATCCAATTCCCGTACCGGCGATCCCCGAAGCCGTGCGGGCTCGGTAGAACCGATCGAAGATCTTCGGCAGTTCATCCGCAGGAATTCCGATGCCCCAGTCGCGGACGGAGCAGAAGGCGCGGGACCCATCCATCCAGATCTTCATCTCGACGACCGGCGTATCGCCTGAATACTTGATGGCATTCGACAGGAGATTGACGACGACCTGCTCGATTAGCATGCCGTCGCAGTAGACCCTGACGGGGACATCCGGTGCATTGAAGCGGATATCGGCCTGGGCGCTGACCTCGCGCTGCCGCTCGCAAATGTCCATGACCAGTTCGGTTAGATTGTGGGAAGCCGGATTGACCTCGATCGTTCCGGCATCGAGTTTGGCCGCGTTCAGAACGCTCTCCACGAGGCGCGTCAGCCGGGTGCCGGCGTTCCGGATCTTCTGGACGCGAGTGACGAGTTCGTCCTGCGTCAGCTCCGCGCCGCGGCGCAGAATGCGCTGAGCGCTGGAGTCCAGAATGGCGAGAGGTGTGCGGAACTGGTGAGGCACCATGGAGACGAAGTTCCTGTAGGCGTTCGAGGTCTCGCGCTCACGGTCGAGGGCGGATTCGAGCACCCTCGCAACCTGCTTGTATCCAGAGATATCCGTCAGGCGCACGAAGATCGTCGCACCATCGGCTTTCGTCAGAGAAAGGCGAGCCCAGGTATCCGTCTTGATCAGAAGGTCCAGTTCGATCTCCTCAAAGGGAGACTGCGCATTCACGAGCCGCTGGTCGGCGCCTTCGCACATGGCGAAGCAGCGCAGAAAATTGGCGAGGTTCATCTCCTCATGGCACCACAAGGACACGGGGGCGGCGGCCCAGATCTGCTCGTTGGCGAAGAGGAGCTTTCCCGTCCAGTCGAACGCCGCGAAGCCCTCCGATGCGGATTTGATCGCCGCGATCAGGCGACGCTCGGCCTGACGCAGGGCGGCCGTCCGCTGAAGCACTTTGATCTCGAGATCGAAATTCTGGCGCTCCGCCTGCTTGCGGGCCAACCACTGCTCAGTCACATCGCGCATGAAGGCGATGCCAAGCTTGCGCTCCGCCATGTATACCGGGAAGCAATTGATTTCCAGGCAGCGCTCCTGTCCATCGGGCGAAGATGACTCGTTCTCGAAGATCGAGCTCATTCCCTCCGTCGCCCGGGCGAGCGACTGGATCACTTCCTCCTGGGCAAAAATCGGGTCGAGATCCCGCATGTGCTGCCCGACGGCCTGATCGGGCTTGATGTTCAGCAGATCTTCCATGCCCGGGTTCCAGAGCAGGCACCGGAGCTGGTCATCGAACATGACGATGCCCTGATCGCTGATGTTGTTGATGACGAGATCGGAGAGTTCCTGCTCCTGCTTGAGAAGCTGCTTGGCCTGGCTGGTTTCCTGCATTCCCTTGAACAGGCGGACGATAAGAAATGCCGCGCTCATCGCGATGCCGATGATATAAGCGAAGCTCTCGAAAACGTAACGCAGGTAGATCGAACGCTTCGCTGTCGTCTCTTCACGATTCAGCAGCATGACCGTATTGGCAATATCTCTCAGCTTACGAGCAAGATCGTGAGCCTGTACTCTCAGCACGGTCGCAGCCTGCGCATCAATTCCGTTTTTTAAGAGCTGCTCTGCATTCGTCAGCTGAAGATGCGCTTCTTTGAGACTTTCAAACGCTCCGATCCCGCTGATGACTTGACCATGCTGTCCCTCCAAGAGCACCGCCATTCGACTGATTAAGATTGCCAATCGAAAGTCAGGAGCCTCTTCAGGATCAGAAAAGGTTTCTCCGATGGCGACCCGGGCTAAAGTTTCCGCCCAAACCGAGGCTTCAAACTGCGTTTGGGAGATTTGCCACAAATTCTTATACGTATTTTCCGCTCGAAGATCCTGCTCGACATTGAGCAGTCGCCACACCGTGAACGTGAGCGAAATGGCGAGCACCCCAATCGCAGCAAGGGTGATCAGAGCGGTTTTGTAGGTTCTCAGCTTGAACTTCATGGCCGTAATATCTGCAGCCGGTTGAGCTGCCAGACCCAGCGATCATCGTGAATGTCATTGCGCAATGCGCTATATTCGTCCCGAGGATAGACGATCCATAGTGGACCCTTGTCGCGGATCTGCAACGGTTGGCCATCTGCCGACATGGCAATCAAAGGATCATATCGAAGATCGTCCCAGGGGATATTGACCGCGTAGTCGTTCAAGGCCGAAGCTCGAATGACAGTCCCCTTCCCTCCTACTCTTTCTATGACGGCACGCAGAGGAACTCCCTCGAAAAGTTGCGTTTTCCCGGTTAAGACGAAAGTCGCCTTGAGGGATTTCTGCCCAAGCGCCTCCAGCAGATCTCGATCGAACTCTGCCCTACCCGGAGCATTCGTTTGTTCAATGGCGCCCGAAATCGTCAATAAGACCGTCCCTTTTGCGGGAGGCAAGGGCTCAGTGGCATGGGAAGGCGCCCAGCCGACGGTAAAGGCCATCGCAGACAGGAGGCACAAAAGGCGGAGCATAAATTCCCAACCGAGAGAGAGATTATAATAGTACACGCATCATTGGCGATTTGTCGCAAAAAATCCAGTGCCGCGCTTCAGAAAGAGCAAGCCTCTCCCCTTGAGGCGTTCAGGGGCGAAGCAAGAATTTCCCTGTGAATATATATCTACACGCAAAAGATAGGTATAATTAGAGGACAAATTCCTGACAGTTGCAAGCATCAGGCCACCGATGCATTGAGCGGCGGACGTCGTTCTGCCTCGAGTTTTCCATCTCATCTCGCGGCCCGGAGTGAACTACAAATAGTTCCGCAGCGATCAGCTTCATTGCTTGCGCGGGATCGGGATTGTGCAAGCTTGGCCTCTGACGCTATATTTCGACCGACTATCAGCAGGCCCGTTGCCGGAGTTCTCTCAAACGAGGAGATTGATATGCGTAAAGTCGTCATGGCCCTGGTCGGGACAGCAATGCTCGCGCCGGCATTGCCCGCCAGCGCCGCACCTGCCCAGAGCCGCCCCCTCCCCCAAATTGACCAAGCGTACCCGAACGAAAGCTACGCCCAGTACTATCGCCGCGGCTACCGCCCCTACTACCGTGACCGGTACTACTACCGCCGGGATAACGGCGCGGCCGTCGCGGCCGGCGTTGCAGGCGTTGCGGCGGGTGCGCTGATCGCCGGCGCGATCGCCAACCAGGCCCAGGCCCGGCCTGCTCCCCCGCCCCCCGGCACGGTCGATCCGCAGCTTGCTGCCTATTGCGCCCGCAAATACCGCTCCTACGATCCGGCGACGGGAACCTTCCTCTCGACCAACGGGATGCGCTACGTCTGCACTTACCCGTAAGCGCTTCGGTTTTCCACCACGCCAGCCCTGTCGCGAATCTGCGGCAGGGCCTTTGCTTGTAGCGTTTCGATCCTGGGATCAGGGCCAAGGCTTTACCTCATCGGCCCCTGCCTTAGAACAGAGGGAGCGTTCTCCTCCCCAACTCGCAATTCCGGAAAGGCTCGGGACCGGCTCAATGGCTCAAGATTCTGATAACACTGGCACCGTCGTTCCGCCCAACGAGGCAGCCCTTCTGACCTCGGGCAACATGACGGAGCTTGAACTCGTTCTTCCGGATCTGGGCGACGAGGATCTGCCGGAGATCGCGATCTTCCTCGTGGCCTGCGCCATGCGCTTTCACAGCGACCCCGATTTTGTCCAGGAGCAGTTGGAATGGCTCGTCAGGGCGCATGACGCCGAAGTGGACGAGGGTCTGCGCCCCGATCAGCTGAACTCGGCCAATGACGACTGAGCCGAAGGCCGGAAGCCTTCGCTCTAATCGATGAAATCGACCGGCGTCCCCTTCTCGACCATTTCCGACAATTCCTTGACGTCCCAGTTCGTCAGCCTCACGCAGCCCTGAGAATAGGCCTTGCCCACTTTCTCAGGCTCCGGCGTCCCATGGATGCCGAAGGATTCCACGGAAAGATCGATCCAGGTGCTTCCGACAGGATTGTTCGGGCCGGGCTTGACCTCGAACTTCTCCTTGGCCTTCACGCCCTTGAACGCATAGTCCGGGTTGTAGGTGTAGTTCGGGTTCGGCGCCACGGTGCGGACCTTGTGGGATCCGCTGGGCGCGGGCTTCTCCTCGCTGCCGATGGATGCCGGATAGGCGGCGATCACGGCCCCGTCCTTGTCCAGGACGCGCAGGATGTGCGCGCTCTTGACGATCTCGATCCTGGCGGCCTTCTGCGGCTTCTCTGAACCGGATTTCGTCTCCACATTGGCAACGACGATCGATGTGCCGGGTTTGTCGAAGGCCTTTCCGGGATTCAGGGCCTCGAGCAGATCGGCATCCATGTGGAACTTCTCGGCAATCCCCTCCTCCGGGCTCGAATAGCCGAGCCGATCGAGTTTGGCTTGGTCTTCCAGCTTGTCCGGGATCGTAACGAACGGGCCCTTCACGTCCTCATCCCGGATCGTGTACTCGATCAGAGCCGGCTCCGAAGACGATTCGCTCAGCTTGGCCCAGAACTCCTCATCCAGGCTACCGTCCGGTTTGAGCCCGTGGGCTTTTTCGAAGGCCGCGATGGCATTCCGAAGGTTTTCTCCATTGTGCCCATCGATGACGCCGGGCGAGAAGCGGATTCGGTCGAGCAGGACCTGGGCCTTGACGAGAACCGGATCGATGTCCTTGGCCCTGTCGCCCTTTGCAGACCATTCGGCCTTGTTCACGGAATCCAGGTTCAGGTCACCGGACGCAGCCTGAGCTGCATTCGCGAACCCGATGCCGGCAAGGACGACATACGCAACCAACTTCATCGGAATCTCCATGGGCCATATCGTGGACAGACAAAGCCCTGGCTGCGTCCCTGTTCCCGCGGATCTACTGACAGATCCGGTAGTCGCGCTTGCGCTCGCGCAGATCGAGATGAAGATGGTCGCCGTGGTCCGCATCCGAGCCCGGACCGAGCACCGTGTTGAAGATCGGACAGGCGGCCTTCCGGATCGCTGCCTGAAATGTCGCTTCGGGTGAATTGTCCGAATGGCTGCCGATTGCCAGCGGCGCCCGTTTGCCGAACTCGAATCCCATAACGTCGAGCCCGTTGCCGAAAGCATGCTCGCTGAGTTTTGCGCCGCTGCGCTGGTCGCGGCACTGGTAGGAGGTTCCGATCAGGAGCTTCGTGGGCGCGCTCTGGAACTGGCGCTCGGCCTCGGGAGCGACCGATTCGCCCATCCAGCGCACGATGCTCTCCGCCATCGGGCAGCCCATCAGGGATGCCGGTACGACCGAGATGCCATTGGGGATCGCGGAGACGAGCACCGGGTTCTCGATCCCGCAGCTGTTCTCGTTCACCGGGGGGCGGCTCTCGAAACGCACCCCGAGCTCGGTGAGGCGCTGGAGGCAGGCATCCCGGGCACCGTTGTCGGCTTCGGCCTTCTCGCCGAGTGGGGTCTCGTTCCCCGGCCCGTCTCCTGCCTTTTGCTCCGTCTGCGGCCCGGCCGGACGGTCCGGTCTCGGCGGAGGCACCGGCTCAGCCGGGCGATCCGGTCTGGGCGGCGGCAGAGGAGGCACAGGGTCCTGAGCCGAGGCCGCAGAGGCAAGTATCGCCACCCCGATCATGCTCCCGGCCAGTGCCGTCATGCGGCGTCGAAGACCCATGTCCCGTCCTATTCTCAAGATCGCCCTGCCTATAACCCTGATGCGCCAAGGTTCAGTTCCATCTGAGTCTTCTGAGCGGCTTCCTCAGACTTCCGGATGGCTTGCTCTCAAAGCCCGGCACTCCAAAATCTATGGGTGAAAGGAGGGTCGCCATAATGACGTTTCCGGTGACAGAAATCAGTTCCGACACGAGCGTGTCGCTGGTCTCGACGCTGAAGCAGCCGGCGCAGGAGACCCCCTGCACCAAGCGTGTCGCGGAACTGGTAGCGCGCGTTGCCAAGCTTCGGGCCGAGCTTCAGGAAGCCGAAACGGCATTGGAGTTCGAGAAGACGCGGATGCCGGCTCCCGGCGATTTCGTACGCTGTCCCCTGACGCAGTTCTTCGGGCGGGTCACCAAGGTAACGCCCCGTCCCGCGGGCAAGCCCTGGGTCGAGATCGTGCCCTATCTGGGCCCGAACCTTCCCGGCCACTCGTCCATGGACCTGTTCGACAGCTGGGAGCTGATCGATCCACCTTCGGAAACCGCCGAGACGGACGCCGAGGGGTCCGCGAGATTGCCCACCATCGCGCCCTTCATGGCCGCGCCTAGCGCCTTGCTCGGATCCCATTCCGAGGACGATGAGGCGGAGGACGGAATCGAAGCCTCGCTCAGGCAGCTCTGGGCGCCGGCGAATCGAGTCTCATCCTGAGGCACCGTACGGCCCCTGAGGCCGCACGGTGCACCAGCGCTCAGCTGCCCTCTGTGGATCTGCAACATTTCCCGGCATGTGGGCGTTGGCCCTGCGGTTTCGCCGCTAGCAGGAGCCGGCGGAGCCTCCATGCGTGGCATTTGGGAGGTCGGCCTTGACCCTCCCCCTCGCCTGCCACCGCATCAAAACGCTCGAGCCAAGGGGAGACAGCAATGGCAGAGGATGGGCAGAGTGTACGCCTTCAGGTCGCGAATGCCCGGCCGGACGATTCGGGCCGCGGCATCGCGCGCATAAGCCGGGAGGCTCTGACCGAGATCGGCATTCAGGAAGGTCAGGCCATCGAGATCATCGGCAAGCGCCATACGACCGCTATCGCCGTCACGCCCTATCCGGAAGACGAGGGCCTCAACATCATTCGCCTCGACGGCCTGCAGCGCGTCAATGCCGGTGTCGGCAGCGGCGATCACGTGGAGGTGAAGCGGGCAGAGGTCCGCCCGGCGACGCGCGTCGTTCTGGCGCCGGCGCAGAAGGGCCTGCGCCTCCAGGGCTCGGGTGAGGCCTTGCGGCGCACCTTCTACCAGCGTCCCCTGACCGCGGGCGACGTGATTTCCACCTCCGTCTACTCGCAGCGTTCGGCGGATCCGCGAATGCCGGAGCAGATGCGCGGGCTGCTCAACATTCCGGCTTACGGGTTGCAGGAAATCCGCCTCGTCGTGGTCTCCACCCAGCCGCGCGGCATCGTGCACGTGACGGCCGAAACCGAGATCGAACTGCGTCCGCAATTCGAGGAGCCGCGGGAGGCTCGCCGGGCCGACGTGACCTACGACGATATCGGCGGCCTCGGCAACACGGTCGACCAGGTGCGTGAGATGGTGGAACTGCCCCTGCGCCATCCGGAGCTCTTCCAGCGCCTCGGCATCGACCCACCGAAGGGCGTTCTGCTATACGGTCCGCCCGGCACCGGCAAGACCAGGCTGGCACGGGCGGTCGCCAACGAGACGGAGGCCCAGTTCTTTCACATCGCCGGCCCCGAGATCATGGGCAGCCATTACGGCGAGTCCGAGCAGCGCCTTCGGCAGGTCTTCCAGGAGGCGCAGCAGAACGCGCCGGCGATCATCTTCATCGACGAGATCGACAGCATCGCGCCCAAGCGCGAGGAGGTGAAAGGCGAGGTCGAGCGGCGCATCGTGGCTCAGCTGCTCACGCTCATGGACGGCCTGGAACCGCGCCAGAACATCGTCGTGATCGGCGCGACGAACCGGCGCGATGCCATCGACGAGGCCCTTCGCCGTCCGGGCCGCTTCGACCGGGAAATCGTGATCGGGGTTCCGGACGAGCCAGGCCGCCGGGAGATCCTCGGGATTCATACTCGCGGCATGCCCCTGGCCGAGGACGTGAATCTCGATGAGATCGCTCGCACCACCTACGGTTTCGTCGGCGCCGATCTCGCTGCCCTGTCCCGCGAGGCGGCCATGGATTCCCTCCGGCGCATCCTGCCGGGCATCAACCTCAGGGATGGCGTTCCCTCCGACGTGATCGAGAGCCTGCAGGTCACGCGTCAGGACTTCATGAACGCCATGAAGCGCGTCCAGCCCTCGGCCCTGCGCGAGATTATGATCCAGGTGCCCAACGTGACCTGGGACGATATCGGCGGCGTCGAGGAGGCACGCACGCGGCTGCGCGAGGGCGTGGAACTGCCCCTCAAGAGCCCGGAATCCTTCCGCCGCCTCGGCATCCGCCCGGCTAAGGGCTTCCTCCTGTTCGGACCTCCCGGCACGGGCAAGACGCTTTTGGCGAAAGCCGTCGCCCGCGAATCCCAGGCGAATTTCGTGGCCACGAAATCCTCCGACCTTCTCTCGAAATGGTATGGGGAATCCGAGCAGCAGGTCTCCCGGCTCTTCGCCCGCGCCCGCCAGGTCGCCCCGACCGTGATCTTCATCGACGAGATCGACTCCCTTGCCCCCATCCGCGGCGGCGGCCTCGGTGAGCCGGCCGTGACGGAGCGCGTCGTCAACACGATCCTGGCGGAAATGGACGGCCTCGAGGAATTGCAGGGCGTCGTGGTCATGGCGGCGACGAACAGGCCCAACCTCATCGACCCCGCCCTGCTCCGTCCGGGGCGCTTCGACGAGCTGATCTACGTGCCTGTTCCGGACGCCCAGGGCCGTCGTCACATCCTTGGCATTCACACCAAGGGCATGCCGCTCGGACCGGACGTGAATCTCGACGACATCGCCGAACGGACCGCGCGTTTTACGGGCGCGGATCTCGAAGACCTCACCCGCCGGGCTGGTCTTCTGGCCTTAAGGGAATCGCTCCAGACTGAGCATGTGACCATGGCTCATTTCGAACAGGCTCTGCGGGAAACCCGCCCGTCGGTCACGCCGGAGATGGAGCGGGAATACGAGGACATGCTCCGGACCCTGAAGCAGGTCGGTCCTCAGCGCCAGCCGATCGGCTTCCTGCCTCTGAAACAGGCCGCGGAGTAGGAGGACTGCCTGCTGCCCGCCGGAAAGGCGGCGGGCATGAAAAAGCGCGGGCCGATTGGCCCGCGCCTCGTTTGAAAGAGCACTGCTTACTGGCCGCAGGAGATCGGAATACGTGTATCGCGGGTATTCGGATCCAGGATCGTGCGGCAGGGCACGCCATCGATGTAGCGGATCTCATGCGGAGCCGCATATGGGTCTACCGCTCCCATGGGGACCGGGCCGCCCATCATCGGGCCGACCGGCGCCGGAGCGATGCTGCCGGTCGTCACGACGTCACCCGGCATGGGCGCTGCTACACCGCTGACCTGACCGGCGCAGGCTACGGGGATACGGGTGCTGCGGTCGCTCGGATCCAGGATCGTGCGGCACGGCACGCCATTGAAGTAGCGGATCTCATGCGGGGCCGCTTCCGGGAAGAGAGAGCCGGGCGTACCGGAAATCGGAGACGGTTGCGCCAGAGCGGCTCCCATGCCGCCCAGAACCATAAATCCAGCGCCGGCGAAGATTGCGAGCTTCTTCATAAATGCCTCCTGTGCTTTTCTTGAACATAGCTACTCATCACGAAACACAGAGGCTAAACGCACTCGTTGAGAATGGTTTCCAAGCGTATTTACACCACACAGGGTCGTGATTGACGCACCCCTCAGAGCAAAGCTTAGCAAGTTGCCAAGCTTGCTTTCCTTTCAAGACAAGGGCTTTTTCCGGATATACTCGTACATGAACGGCATCACTGGGGGCGCAGGATATAATTATTCTAAATTTCTGACTAAATTTTTATCATCCCCTGCCGGCGAAAGACAGGAATGCGTGCAGCGTCGAGCGTTGCGCTCATCTGGGATCTGGCCCTGGTCGGGTGGCGAGCCACAGCCCGGCAACAACGCCGGAAAGACCGAGGAGCACGCCGACGGTGAAGGGCTCCGCCAGAAGCCAGACGCCGAGCAGCGCCGCCGTGATCGGGCTCAAAGAAAGGAACACCGTCACCCGGGTCGGGGTGGTGTGCTTGAGAGCCCAGAGCCAGAGAACGTAACCGATCCCGCTCGACAGGCCGATGAACAGAACGGCCAGCCAGCCTCCCGCATCGAGGCGTGGCGCCTGTGTGAAAAGGCCCTCTGCGCCTGCGGGTGCGGCAAGGAAAACGACCGAGGCCAGCATGGCCCATGCCCCGACCGGCAGGGTCGGGTAGCGCGTCAGATAGGGCCGGTAGAGCACCGAGCAGACGGCCCCGCACAGGGCGGCGGCGAGCACCAGAAGCGCTCCCAGCCACTCCTCGGCCCCGCTCTCCGTGATCAGCCGTTCGCCGAGAGCTATCCCGACACCGAAGATGGTCAGCACGACACCAGCGGCTTTGGCTCCGCTCAGGCGCTCGCGTCCGAGGCAGGCCGCGATGATCATGGTCATCAGCGGGAAAGTCGCGAACAGGAGAGCCGCGCGGGTCGACGAGATGTATCGGAGCCCGAGATTCAGGAGCGCAATGAGCACGCCGAACTGCACGATGCCGAGAGCCATGACCACCAGGAGATCCCGTGTGGCAAATCGCACCCGGGCGCTCATCAGCAAGGGCGGAGCGAGGCAGAGAACGGCAATGGCATAGCGCAGGAAGGCGAGCGATGCCGGCCCGATGTCGTGAACCACGAAGCGCGTCGCCACCATGGCGGCGCCGACCTGGACGCCCGTTGCCGCGGCCGCCGCAAGGGCGAGCCCTTCCTGGCTCTTCACAGATCGAGATCCCAGGTCTGGCCCACGAGATCCTTCCCGAAGGAATGATGCGCCTCCTCCTTCACCAGCTGGAAGCCCGCCGCCTGGTAGATCTTGCGGGCAGCCACCAGAATGTCGTTGGTCCACAGGGTCAGCGTGCGATAGCCCTTCGCCCGGGCGAAACCGATGCATTCATCCACGAGCCGGCGTCCGAGCCCCAGCCCTCTGGCGGAAGGCTCCACATAGAGCAGCCTGAGTTTTGCGACATCGTCCGAACGGCGCACGAGGAAGACGCTGCCGACGATCTCACCGCCCCGCTCCGCGATCCAGCAGCGCTCCCACTGAGGATCGAAATTCCTGACGAAGGCCGCGGCGATCTCCGCGGCCAGCGCCTCGAAGGTCTGATCCCAACCGTATTCCTGGGCGTAAAGCAGCCCCTGGCGGTGGACGATCCACCCGATGTCTCCTGTCCGGTGGGGGCGCAGGGTATAGGGAGGATCGGGCTTCGTGTCGCCGACCAGATTCTCGACGACGGTCATGGCCTGAACGAGCCGCTCCCGATCACTGGCGGCAAGACCCGACAGCATGGCTGCCACCTGGGTGGCCGAGGCGCGGTTCAGCATCTCGAAGGCTTCGCGGCCCTTGTCGGACAGGTACAGGAGAAACTGACGCTTGTCGTCTTCCGACGGGATGCGGTGGATCAGGCCTTGGGCACCGAACCGCTTCAGAAGGCGGCTGAGATATCCGGCATCGAGGCCGAGGTCCCGGCCAAGGTCCGCCGCCGTGACGGGATCGCGATGCGCCAGTTCATAGAGGACCCGCGCTTCCGTGAGCGAGAACGCGCTGTCCAGCAGCCCTTCGTTCAGGAGGCCGATATGTCGCGTGTAAAAGCGGTTGAAGCTTCTGACCCTCTCGACCTGCTCGTCCGTCGGCAGTTTCGGCATGTGCGACATGGCTGCCTCCTCTGCCGAGGAGAATCCACCCGTTAGTTGACTGAGTCAACTATTTGTTGGAACGAGTCCTCCCGTCAGGCGGCAGCATCAACGGCCAAGCGGCCCTCATGGATCGCGTGGCAGGCCACTCCCCCAATCAGCGGCGGGATCTCGGCCCGGCAACGCTCGTTGGCGAAGGGGCAGCGCGGGTTGAAGGTGCAGCCCGAGGGCGGGCTGATCGGGTTCGGGATCTCGCCGCTCACCGGAATGCGCTGGCGCCCGGTCATGCCCACATCCGGCACCGCATCGAGGAGCATGCGCGTATAGGGATGCTTCGTGCGAGCGAAGAGTTCGCGCCCGTTGGAGATCTCCACGATACGGCCGAGATACATCACGCCGATCCGGCTCGCCATGTGGCGCACCACGGCGAGGTTATGGCTGATGAACAGATAGGTGAGGCCCAGCCGATCCTGCAGGTCGCGCATGAGGTTCAGGATCTGCGCCTGCACGGACACGTCCAGCGCCGAGGTCGGCTCGTCGCAGACAATGAATTCCGCATTCGAGGCGAGCGCGCGGGCAATGGCGATGCGCTGGCGCTGGCCGCCGGAGAATTCGTGAGGATACTTCCCGCCATCCGCCGGATGGAGGCCGACCAGCGACAGGAGCTCACCGACCCGGTCGGCAATGTCCTTCTCGCTCTCGATCAGCCGGAAGGCCCTGATCGGCTCGGCGACGATGCGATCCACCTGCCAGCGCGGATTGAGGCTGGCATAGGGATCCTGAAAGATCATCTGAATGCGCCGCCGCAGGCGCTGGCGCTCCGCGGACGCGGCCGAAGCCGACATGGAGACGCCGTCGATCGTGACCTCACCGCTCGTGGGCGGCAGAAGGCCGACGACCATTCGCGCCACCGTCGACTTGCCGGAACCGGACTCGCCGACGAGCGCGAAGGTCTCGCCTTTGGCGATCGTGAAGGACACGCCGTCGACCGCCTTTAGGTACTGCTTCTCGCCGCCCTCCAGGACCCGGTTGAGCCAAGGCTTGGAGACGTCGAACACGCGACGCAGGTCTTTGACTTCGACGTAGGTTTGCTCGGTCACGCGACGGCCTCCGACCGGACGGAAGATTGATCGTAGAGGTGGCAGGCGACGCGGTGATCGCTGTGCTGGATGGGCTCCGGCCGCTCGACCCGGCAGCGGTCGAACACATAGGGACACCGCGGGTTGAAGGCGCATCCGGGCGGTATCGCGGACAGGCGCGGCATGGAGCCGGGAATCTGGACGAGGCGCTCCGCATCGGTCTCGAGGGACGGGATCGCGCCCATCAGGCCCTTGGCATAGGGATGCAGCGGATTCTGCACCACCTCACGCACCGGCCCGATCTCCGCGATGCGGCCCGCATACATGACGGCGACCCGATCGGCGGTTTCAGCAATCACGCCCATGTCATGCGTGACGAGCATGATGGCCGTGCCGTGCTCGCGCCCGAGGCGCTTCAGGAGCGCGATGATCTGCGCCTGAACGGAAACGTCGAGAGCGGTCGTCGGCTCGTCGGCGATGATGAGCTCCGGCTCGGCGCAGAGCGCGAGCGCGATCACGACGCGCTGGCGCATGCCGCCTGAGAACTCATGCGGATAGCTGTCGATCCGCTTGTCCGGCGCCGGGATGCCGACTTCGGCCAGGAGGTCGATGGCGCGCTTCCTTGCCGCCGCAGCGGAGAGATTCGTGTGGGTGCGGATGGTCTCGATGAGCTGCTCGCTGACCCGGTAGAGCGAGTTGAGGCTGGTGAGCGGGTCCTGGAAGATCATGCCGATGCGCTTGCCGCGCACCTTCCGCATCTCGTCCGGCGGCAGGCTGTCGATGCGCATGCCCGACAGCAGGATCTCACCGCCGGCAATCCGCCCCGGCGGATCGATGAGGCCGATGACGGCTGAGCCCGTCACCGATTTGCCCGCACCGGATTCGCCGACGACGCCGAGGACCTCGCCCTTGCCGATGTCGAAGGAGATGCCGTCGATGGCCTTCAGGATGCCGCGGCGGGTGACGAACTCGACGCGAAGATCGCGGACGGAGAGGACTGGTTGCGCCATGGGTGTTCCCTCCCTCATCGCAGCTTCGGATTGAGCGCATCGCGCAGCCAGTCGCCCAGCAGGTTGATGGCGAGGACCAGGAGTGCCAGGGCGATGCCGGGGAAAGCAACGATCCACCACTCACCGGAGAACAGGTAGTTGTTGCCGATGCGGATCAGGGTGCCCAGGGAGGGCATGGTTTCCGGCATGCCGGTGCCGAGGAAGGACAGGGTCGCCTCCGTGATGATCGCGAGCGCGAGATTGATGGTGGCGATGACCAGAACCGGGCCCAGCACGTTGGGCAGGACGTGCCGGAACATGATGACCGGCGCCGGCAGGCCGATGAGCCGGGCGGCGGCGATGTAATCCTTGTTCTTCTCGACCATCACCGAGCCGCGCACCGTGCGCGCATACTGCACCCAGAAGCTCAGGCCGATGGAGAAGACGAGCACCGCGAGCGTCGTCGCCCCGTCGAGCTGCCCGCCGAGCACGGACTTCACCACGCCGTCCACGAGCAGCGCGATCAGGATGGCCGGGAAGGTCAGCTGCACATCGGCGATGCGCATGATGACCGCATCGGTCGTGCCGCCCACATAGCCGGCGATCAGGCCGAGCGCGATGCCGAGCGTCGCCGAGAAGGCCACGCCGAGGAAGCCGACCGCGAGCGAGATCCGCAGGCCGTAGAGGATGGCCGAGAAGATGTCGCG
>Ga0182742_1003402_pt1 | contig 15639 bp, 17 predicted proteins | sample eDN5th37CBELigMG_FD_128880 | JGI IMG/M metagenome (GOLD analysis project Ga0182742, IMG submission 128880) | Enriched Miracle-Growth compost microbial communities from Emeryville, California, USA - eDNA 5th pass 37_C BE-Lig MG (version 2)... ...
CACCCCGGGTGATCAAGCGCAAATACCTCAAGTGGCACGTCAAACGTGCCGCTCACGCTGCCTGGCCCCAGCCCGGCGCTTGCACCACCGTCCACATAACCGTTGCTAACTGAACGGTATTGGGGTTAACTAGGTCCCGTTCATGCGCTCGGCGGACCTCGGTCCCGAGTTGCACCAGATTAGTGTGCCAACCCCGACCGGGGATTCGAGATACCGAGGGAGTCGAGGATGTGCACGGCATCGTCCGGGAGCGGATCGAAGGCGGTGTGCTCATGGCCGGCGATGGTGATGGTGACTTCCTGCAGGGGACGCAGGGTCCGCACGATCTTCCGGATCGACATCCCGGTCGCATCCTGCAGGTAGCGTGAGATCGCCAAGGCGGTGAACACGATGGTCAGGTGCGCCTCGATCGACTCGCGGGTGTGGCTGAAGATCGGGCGGGCCCGCAGATCGGTCTTCGACATCCGAAACGACTGCTCGACATGCCAGAGGTCGTGGTACTTGCCGATCACCTCACCCGGTTCCATGAGCGTGACCGGGATGTTGGTCACGTAGCCTTTATTAGGTCGAACTCGGCCTAAGAAGGGTTATGACGATGTCGGGGTTATGCCGACACGGTTCGCATCGTTGCTGGTGGGGGTCTCGGTATCGGTGGATTGTTCGGCATAATCACAAGCCTTGCAGCCAAGCCAGGAGCGAGTCCGGCGGTGTGTAGTCACCTGCGACGGTCTCCGGTGGACGTGTCCGTTCGAGAGCGCGTCGTTTGATGTCCATGTCGGCGTGAAGGTAGATGGCGGTGGTCGCGGTGGACTCGTGGCCGAGCCAGAGCGCGATGACCGCGGTGTCGATGCCGGCGGCAAGGAACCGCATCGCCGCGGTGTGCCGGAGGGTGTGGACGGTGATGCGGGTCTCGGCCAGTTCCGGACAAGCCAGTGCTGCGCGGTGCAGGTGGGTGCGTAGCCGTTGCCCGATCGCGTCGGCGGACAACGGTTCGCCCCGTGGGTTGGGGAACAGTGCGTGCCCGGGTCGGGTGTGCCGTTCGCGCAGATAGGCTTTCAGAAGCATAGCGGTGCCGGCTGTCAGCGGTGTGGTGCGGTGTTTGCGGCCTTTCCCGGTGCAGGCAACATGTGCGGCGGTGCCGAGATGAACACTGTCGACGGTCAAGGAGATCAACTCGCTGACACGCAGCCCGGTGTGGGCGGCGAGGGTGAACATGGCCTGATCCCGTCGCCCGGTCCAGGTCGTGGTGTCGATCGCGTCGAGCAGGGCCTGTGCCTGGGTGGCGGTGAGGTAATTCAGCTTCGGTCGCGGGTGTTTCTTGACGGGGATCGCCTGAACTGCCGCGATGGTGTCGAGGTGCTCGGGCATGGTCGCGCACTCGAAGGTCAGCACCGCCTTGATCGCAGCCAACCGCAGGTTGCGTGTGGCGATGCTGTTGCCGCGATCGTTCTCGAGGTGATCGAGGAACTCGGTGACGCAACGGTGGTCGATGTGTGCCAGTTCGAGTGCGTGGGGCGGGATCTGCGTGCGTTCGGCGACGAAGGTCAGTAGCAGTGCCCAGCAGTCGCGGTAGGTTCGGATCGTGGCCGGGCTCAATGCCCGCTGGGTGAGCGCGTAGCTGGTGAAGTACCGCTGCAGGATCGGGGCGAGACGGTGGTTCATCACCACTCCTGGCCGTGGTCGAGGCGCCCGGCGGCGATCGCCGCGACTTCCGGTGCGGCCTGCAGATACCAGTAGGTGTCGACCGGGTTGGAATGCCCGAGCCAGAAGGACAATACGGTCAGCGTGTGTGCGGGATCGCGTCCTGTCCGGTAGGCCTCGATCATCGTCCGAGTGGCGAAACTGTGGCGCAGATCGTGCAGGCGGGGACGGGCACCGGCCCGGCGGACCAGTCCGACACGACGCACCATCTGATGGAAACCGCCGCAGACCTCGGAGTAGGACACCGCGGTGCCTCTGCCGGTGACGAACAGCGGCCGATCGGCGCCGGTTCCCAGAACCCGACGTGGTGAATCGCCCAGGTAGACGCGGAGCGCCTCGGTGGTGCTGGTATCGAGGCAGACGATGCGTTCGCGACCGAGCTTCGCGTGCCGGATCATCAGGGTGTTCTGCTCGGTGTCGAGGTCGCCGACATTCAGGTGCAGCGTCTCACCGATGCGCATTCCGGTGACGAAGAGCAACCCGACGAGGGTGCGCATGGTGGCAGCACGCAAGGGCGTGAACACCACGTCGGCGGCGTCCATGAGGTCGACGATCTGCGAGGTCGAATACAGATACGGGGTGGCTCGACGAGACGAGGTCGGTGCCTGCCGACTGGCCGGCACGACGACGGGTAGGCCGGATCCGGCGAGATAGAGCGCGAAACCCCGCACGATCGACAAGCGGGCCGAGACCCAGGACGGCGCCGCCCGATCAGGGGCGTTCGCCCAGGTCAGCACATCGGAGTTGCTGAACAGCAGACTGTCGTCGCGACTGTGAGGCAGCGAGGCAACGAACTGCGGGAGCAATCGCTGTATCTTGCGGCTCGGTTGGAATCCTCGTGCGATGCGGAAGGCGAGGTACTCGTCGATGAGGGCAGCCCAGTCGGGCATCACTGCCCCCTGACCGGCCACGGGCGGGCGAGGGGACGCATCGACGTCAGATCGAACGACGAGTACGCCATGGTGACCTGCCGGGTGGCGTGCCCGAGCAGCTCACCAACCTCCTCGAACGTGCCGCCACCGGCCAGCACGGCACGAGCAGCACTGTGTCGCAACCGATGTGCGTAGATCGTTCCCAGTCCTGCTGCCCGGGCGTTGCGGGCGACCGCAGCAGTGACCGCGCCGCGGGTCATCGGCACCGGCGTGCCGTAGTTCGTGAGGAACACTTCACGGAGAGGTGTCGAAGTGGGACGCCGATGAAGGTAGTCCACCAGAGCAGAACCGACATCACCGGGGATGGGCAGCTCGAGGACGTTGCCGCCTTTGACCCGCACTCTCAGGTGCGCGTGTGCCCAGTCGATATCGTCGAGGCGTAGTCCGCCGGCTTCGCCGGCACGTAACCCGAGACGGGACATCAGGATCAGCAGCGCGTAGTCGCGGGCTCCGCCCAGCGTCCGCCGATCCGGCGTCGCCAACAAACGTGCCAGTTCGTCCGGGTGCAGCGCCTTCGGGATCTTGCCGGACCGATGGGTGATGACCGTGCCGACCGCGCCGGTCAGATCCGCGCTCATCTGTCCGGACATCCACGCGAACCGCAGGAAGCAGCGCAGCACAGTGGCTTTGAGTTTGCACGATTGTGGGGCGTATCGCCCGCTCAGATCTGTGACATAGGACCGGACCTGCGGACCTGACACTGCGTCGAGGTCGACCGTGCCCGACGGCGTCGTGACGGTGTCGAGGAATGCTCGAGCGTGCCGGATGTAGCACTGACGGGTCATCGCGGATGCATTCTTGCCCGTAATCAGGTATCGGTCGAAGTCCTCGATCGCGTTGTCGATCGTGATCCAGCGGGAGTGGTCATTGGTAGTGGACATAGCTGGGTTTCCTTCCCTTCGTCACCAGGGAAGACCAGCATCACGCCTGACTCGGCAGTCGGTGATTATGCCGAACAATCCACCGGCGACGACGCCGCCACCAGCAACGATGCGAACCGTGTCGGCATAACCCCGACATCGTTATAACCTTTATTAGGTCGAACTCGGCCTAACAAAGGCTACGTCACCAATCTTCCTGTCTCGCTGATGGATCCGGGCGAAATCATCGCCAAGTACCACGAGTTGTGGCATGTCGAGCAGTCGTTCCGGATGTCGAAGACGGACCTGCGGGCACGGCCGATCTTCCACCGCACCCGCGACGCGATCGAGGCGCACCTGACCGTGGTGTTCGCGGCATTGGCCGTCTCCCGGGTGGTGCAGGACCGCAGCGGCCTCGCGATCGGCAAGGTCGTCAAGCTGCTGCGGCCGCTGCGGTCGGCGACCATCGCGATCAACGGCACCCGGCACACCTTCCCGCCGCAGGTCGATGCCGACCTGCAGGCCCTGCTCGACCGGATTTCGGGGTCCTGACTCACGCACTAACGAAATGAGCCAACTCGGGTCAGTGTGGCGAAAGTCGCTGGGACTGCTGCATGATCGGGTGACAGATACGGTCATGCCGCCTGTGCGGCTGGTGTGGTCATGATGGTCTCGAACTCGACCGGCGTCAATCTGCCGAGTGTGAGCTGACGGCGCCGGCGGTGGTAGGGCCGCTCGATCCAGGTGACGATCGCGATGCGCAGCTGCTCGCGTGTGGTCCATCGGTGCCGGTCGAGGACGTTGCGTTGGAGCAGCGCAAAGAACGATTCCATCGCGGCGTTGTCGGCATCGGCCGACAACACCCTCGCGGAGAGCTTCAACGCGGCGCTCAAGCGCGAGCTGCTCGAGGGACGTCCCGCGTTCCCCGACGCGACAACGGCCTACCGGGCCGTGTTCCGGTGGGCGAACCGCTACAACACCCAAAGGCGGCACTGAACCATCCCGGGTCTCATACACACATTGTCATTTGTGTGCGACCGGTTGATCGGCACGATGTTCAGCGTAGTACTTGGCTTCATACTCGGCCGGTGGGATCCGCCCAAGGCGGTGCATGAGCCGGGCGGTGTTGTACCAGTGCACCCACGCCGAGGTGGCCTCCTCGATGTCACTGACGGTACGCAGCGGGCCCTTGCGGAACGGGGAATCGTCGGCGATGCACTCGGCCTTGTAGAGCCCGATCGTCGTCTCTGCGAGGGCATTGTCGTAGGCTTGACCGGCTAATCGCGGCCCAGACCGCGGTGATCCCGGTCGGAATGGTTCATCGCAGGGACGCTGGATTACGGCGGAGTCGTCGCAGTTGTTCCTCGTGTCTGGTGACGCTGGCGGCGAGCTCTTCGACGACGGTGCGCAGGTGCGCGACCTCGGTGGCCAGACCGGTCAGGGTGCGGGCCTCGGTTTGTCGGGTGCGGTGTTCGTCGACGACAGCACGCAACTGAGTGTTGCGGTAGAGCGTCGCCCGGCCGACCTGCGCTCGTTCGGCGACGGCAGTGAACGTGATCGGCTCGCCCACGGCGGCGAGCTCGGCGCAGACCCGCTCGACCCTGAGCAGGGTGTTCTCGCTCATCCAGCCGCCGATTCGGAGATCAACACGTCGAGTCGCGATACGAGAGCGCGATGCCGCTCCGCCTCCTCGATCCATCCCCGCTTCTCCGCATCATCGGCGAGGTCCCGGGCGTCGACGCGTTGCGCTGCAAGGACAGCGAGGTGAGTGGAATCGGTGTGGAAACTCGGGCAATGCTCGCAGATGTTGGCATACGGGCACGAGCCTTGCGCGGGTGCCCGCACGCAGTATCCGCCGGCCAGCCGCGATTTGATCGCCGGTGCATCCTTCCATCCGCCGTCGCCGGTGACGTCGATCAGCGGGAGCGGGGTGCGGCCGGTCGGCATCGGCCCGATGCGGCTCTTCGCCAGGTCCAGTGCGCGTTCGTACTCGCTGCGCACCGTGGCATCGAACAGGTGCGCATAACGCAGACTCATCTGGGTCGACACATGCCCGAGCAGCGCCATCAGCGCCTGCAAGGACACACCGGCGTTGATCAACGCTGTGGCGTAGGTGTGCCGGAGTTGGTGCGGGGTGATGTGCCCCAACCCTGCCGTGGCAGCGGCCCGGTTCAACTCGTCCCGTACTGCGTTCTGCGAGAGCCGTTTTCCGTGATGGGTGAACAGGAAATCGGCGGGAGCGCCCGTGCGGGGATGACGGAGCGGCCGGCCGGACGAGCGGGTCGCGGTGATCCGATCGACAAGGGTGAGAACTTCCTCGTCGACCGGGACCATTCGCTCGGAGTCGAGTTTGCCGAGAGGGACCTTGAGCCAGGATCCCTGTCCGGGGATTTCGTGGATGCAGTCGAGCTCGAGGTCGAGGAGTTCCCCGATCCGCAACCCGCATGCCCGCTGCACCAGCAGTGCATCGGCGGCAAGTCGGTAGGGTGAATCCGATAGTGCTGCAGTAAGTTTACGATCCGCATCGACCGGCAGATATCGAGGCAGGACGCGCTGCGCACGAGGCAGATCGGCGCGGAAGATCAATTTCCGTGGCGGTGCATCGTCCCAACCCCATTCGGTGATCTCGGAGAGGAAATTGCCGACCGCATGGACACGCCGGATCCGGTCCGCGACGGTGATCGGCTCACCGGTGACACTGTTGACGGTGGTGGTCAGCGAGGTGATGAACGGTTCGATGTGCCGACGCCGATCCAGTTCGGCCAGCGAGACGATGTGGGGGTCGATGGTGGCAAGATATCGGCCGAAATGTGCCAGCCGGGTGGCCAGGCTGCTGACCGTGTGGGTGGTGCAGGTGGCGCGTTTGCGGTGCAGGGGCCTTGACCCCAGTCCGTGGACACAGGTGGTGGATTACGCGACGGATGCCAGCGTAACCGTGTAGAGGCTCTCGTAGGTGTTCGGGGACCGGTGCCCGCACCAGGAATGTCGCCGCCGGGTGTTGTAGCGGGTGACCCAGCGGAACACTTGACGCCGGCATGTAGCCTCGTCGGGCCAGGTGTTCGCGTTCTGGAGGACTTCTCGTTTGAGCGCGGCGTTGAAGGATTCGGCGAGGCTGTTGTCAGCGCTCGTGCCGACCTTGCCCATCGACTGGATGACGCCGAAACGGGCGCAGAGGGCCGCGAATTCCTTTGACGTGTATTGACTTCCGTGGTCGCTGTGAAAGACCGCCCCGGCCAGTCCATTGCGATCCTGGGCGGCGGTATGAAGGGCGTCGGCGACGAGGTCGGTGCGCATATGGTCGGCGATCGCCCAGCCGGCGAGTTTACGTGAGTAGCAGTCGATCACAGTCGCCAGATACAGGTTGGCTCCGCCCTCGATCGGCAAGTATGTGATGTCACCGACGTAGATGCGGTTCGGCGCGTCGGCGGTGAAGTCCCGCTCGAGCAGGTCGGGCACCTTCTGGTCCGCGGGTTCGGGGACGGTGGTCGTGACCCGTCGTCGGCGCCGGTAGCCGACGATGCCGTTCTCACGCATCACCCGGGCGACCCGCTTGTGGTTGACCCTCTCGTCCACAGTGACGTCATCGTTCAGTTCGGCGGTGATCCTCGGTGCTCCGTAGGTGTTGTCTTCGGTGTGGATCACCCGGATTCGTGCGGCCAGCTGCGCGTCGGCGTCGACGCGAGCGGCCCTGGCGGGCTCTGCGGACTTCCAGGCGTAGTAGGACGAGCGCTCGATCTCGACGAGCTCGCATAACCGCTTCACCTGATAGGTGTCGGAGTGGTCGGCGACGAACTGGAAGCGGTTCACCAGTTCGTCTCCCCGGCGAAATACTTGGCCGCCTGGCGGAGGATTTCGCGTTCGGTGGTGAGCTTGGTTGTTTCCGCTCGTAGGGCCGCGTTCTCGGCTTCGAGGCGGGCGAGTTTCTGCTCGACGGTCTCCGGTGCATCACCCGTGCCGGGGCGTTGACTGTGGGGCCGTGCCGGGGTGTGCACCCGGGTGCCGTCGACGTGGGTTTTGGTGCCGGTTCCGTAGTGGTCGATCCAGCCTGTCAGGGTGCCGCGTACGACGCCGAGGTCAGCGGCGATACCTCGGATCGTCGCGCCGGGTGTGGACTCGTACAACTCGACGGCCTGGCGCCGGAACTCCTCCGAGTAGTTCTTTCGTGACATGACTGAAGATCATCTCGCTTCCCCAGCAGATGCTGGATTCAGCGTGTCCAAGAACTGGGGTCAAGGCCCCAGGTAGGCCACGAACGCCGGACGCAGCGCGGCGGGAACATCGGCCATCCGCTCCTCGAGCGTAAGCGCAGCTGCGGTCGTCGGTCGTGCTGGACTGTCGAGGATTCCGAGGTGGAAGAGGATCTGCCGGGCACTGTGGGTAGTGGCGCGATAGTGTCTGGCGCCTCGACCGGTGCGCATCTGCCGAATATCACACGCGTGCAACAGGTCCTGCAGATCACTCTCATGAAGATCGGTCAGCGGTCGAGCAGTCTGGATCAGCAGCCGGGCAATGATCTGCGATCCGATGGCGGAGGCGACGCGCTGGGTGAATCCCAATTCGCGTGCTGCGCAGATGAACCGATTCAGGTCTGGTGCGAGGCGACTGTCGGCCAGTTCGTGCCACAGGCTCGACAGTTTGCGGTGAACGAGATAGTCGTAGCCCGGCTGCAGTCGCCGACTGACCATCAGGAAGGTGATGAACGGGCGGGTCGAGCAGTTCGCCGCCAAACGCGTGTCGAGCGGCAGGTCTGCCCACTGCTGGACCTGCGGCCAACGCCGCAGGAACGAGCGGGCGGCCCGGGTGTAGGCGGTGTTGCCGCGGCCGCGCCGCTGGAGGTGGACCATGTAGGCGGCGTAGATGTCCGCCGGGCTCTCACTCTCGGGTGCGGTCGCGTAGTCGTGTGCGGGCTGCATCGAATTCCGCCTTGACGTGGGTCGGTGTCAGATGGATGTAGCGGGCTGTGGTGTCGACGTGCGCGTGCCCGAGCAGTGCTTGCATCACGGCCAGATCCACACCGGCTTCGGCCATCGCGGTGCCGAAGGTATGTCGCAGCGCATGCGGATGACCGGCGAGTACTCCCGATTTGCGGCGGTGGTAGCGGAAGACGGTCCGCAACCCGGCCGGGGTCAACGGCTGGCCCCGGTTCGGGCCCTTCGCGACCAGGAACAGTCGCGGGCTCGACGACTCGGGTCGTTCGGTGAGCAGATATGTCTGAATCAGTCCTGCCACTTCCACATCGAGTGGCACTCGACGTTCCTTGGCGCCTTTGCCGAAGACTCGTATCCAGCGGGTACCGATGTCGATATCGGTGACCTCGAGAGTCAAGACTTCTCCGGATCGTAAGCCGGAGAGCAACATCAGGCCGGCGATCGAGCGGTCCCGCCATGTTCGCAGGCTGGAGAGCAGATCCGCTGTTTCACGCCGGTCGAGCGGTCGTGGTAGTCGGCGGGGTTCGCGCAGGCGTAGCGCCGATCGGCGTTTGGGCCGGACGAGGTGGCCGAGCAGGCCGTTGCGTTCTTCGGCGCTGACTCTGTGGGCTTCCCGTCCGCTGGGTATCGGGTTGCGTAGCTCGGGTTCGCGCAGAGCGCGGAAGGTGAACAGCCCGGTCAGGGCGGCGAGCCGGTGGTTGATGGTGGTAGCGCAGTAGTGATCGAGACGCCGGCCGGTCATCGACAGCACGTTGGCGGGGCGTCCCTCGATCGCAGTTTCGCGGCAGTGCCGCATGAAGTCCAACACGGTGTCGGTGGTGACCGAATCGAGGCTGGCGCTGTGAGATTCGAGCCAGCGGCAGAACGCGAGCAGATCGTAACCGTAGGCACGCACGGTGCGTGGTGAGTAGTTCCGGTCGGTCAGGTAGGCGAGATATTCGTTGACCGATGGGTACTTCTCGGCACTGGACCCGGACATCTTCCAGGCGGCTTCGGTGCCGGATTCGAGATACAGCCTGGGCTGATCCGTCATGAGACAGGTGTAACGCCGTCGTCGATGGTGGTCAAGCACTTCCAGCATCGGCGTGTCGGTTTCCGGGTAACGATCCGGTGGATTAGCCGGTCAACAGGCAATCGGCCACCGACCCTATCGACGGCCGAAGCCCTTGCAGGAACAAGGTTTCCCCGAACCGAAGAGCCGTATACTGCGACCCGGCATCCGAGTGATGAATAGTGCTCCCGAGCAACGGATTACCTTGCATCGACCGCAGCATGCAGGCCTGATTCACCGCCCGCTCCACGAACGCGGTCTCCTTCGACGTCGACACCTCCCAACCGACGACCGTGCCGGCGAACGCATCGATCACGAACGCCGTGTACGCGAAACACGGCACCATCCGCACGTAGACATCCCACGCGAGTCAGGTGTCAAGCAGCTACCGGCTGAGACGGGACTGGATAATCGGGCCATGCGGCGTGATCGTCCCAGGGTTCGTCGTGCTGCAGGCACCACCACAGCCGTCCGAGGAGCTTGTTGGCGAGGTTGCGCAGCGCCGCATTGTGGTGGTCCCCGGCGGCGCGGCGCTTGTCGTAGTGGGCGCGGGCTCCGGTCGATTTGGTGAGTGTGGCGAATGCCCACCAGTGGCATGCGTCGCCGAGTCGTTTGTTGCGGACCTTGCGGGCCTTGACGTAGCACGAACGCCCGGAGGCGCGGGTGATCGGCGCGGTGCCCGCGAACGCACGCAGCCCCGCGGGGCTGCTGAATCGTGTGGGGTCGTCGCCGATTTCGGCGAGGACTCGAGCGGCCAGGATTGGACCCAGGCCGGGGACGGACCGCAGGGTCGATGCCTGCGGGTGGGTGTCGAATGTTCGGCCCAGTTCCTTTTCCAGCCCGTCGACGGCCTGGTGCATCGAGGCGATGATGCCCAGCAGTCCGGTGACCGCCTGCCCGAGCGCGGCCTCGACCTGTGGTGGCTGCCGCAGTGTCGGTGCCTTCAGTTCGGTGAGGATCTGTTCGACGAGGCCCGGATCGTTGCGCCGGCCGCAACGTCCGAGAAGAGTTTCGAGACGTCGACGGGTGAGCTTGCAACCCGCCGACGGGGTGGGCGCAGCGGTGAGCACGGTCAGCGCGGCGCGGTGCTTCAAGTTCGGAAAAGCTTGCAGGGACTGGGGATAGAATTCGAGCAGTACCGACCGGAGTCGATTGATGGTTTGGTGCAGGGCCCAGATGGCCTCCTGATGTTGGCGGGCCAGTGCCTTGACCGCTCGTCCGTGTTCGCTGATGGCCGGCAGCGCTCGGTGCGTGTCCGGGTCGGTGCGCATAATGTTCGCCAGAACCGTGGCGTCACCGGGATCCGATTTGCCGCCGGCCTGGCCGTGGCGTTCGCGGTAGCGGGCCACTGCCCGTGGGTTGATCGGATAGACGGTGAAGCCGGCCTCGGCCAGGGCAACGACGAAGAGGTTCTTGTCGGTTTCGATCGCGATCGGAGTGTCCTTCGGGTTGCCCCCGTTCTCGGCGATCAGCCGGAGTAGTGTGTTGAATCCGTCTGCGCCGGTGCCGGTTCGCGCTCGTGCCACGATGTGTCCGGTGTCGTCGGCGAGGGCGATGTCGTTGTGTGTCTCGGCCCAATCGATTCCGCAGGTGATGCCCATGTAGTGTCCTCCCTGTGTCGGGTCGTCCCTGTCGGTGAGCTCGGGGTTGGTGCGGCGACCTAATGGACAGCGCTCGCGGGCGCGGCATCTCACAAGCCGATCACTATCCCCGGGGCGACTGGCAGGGCCACCGTCTACGTTGCGAGACCTCTCGCGCAGTCCGTGTCATCAACAGCAGTGGTCACCTGTCAGCAGCTCACCACTTCAGACTGCGCCCGGATCGGTGAAATCTCAGTGACCTCCTGCCGGTCGCTTTTCGTGTCGGACCGGGGGTCCGACTCTTCCATTACGTGAAGTCGGCGACATAGAGCGCGTCGGGCCGCTCGACCCGGAAGTTCCGGTCGACCAGATCCGGAGGCCGCGATGCCGACGCATCCGGCACGGTGGTGCGGACCTTCTTCGCCCGGGTGGCACCACGCCACCCGTTCACGCGCATGAGCCGCTCCACGGTGCAGCGGGCCACCTCGATGCCCTGACGCTGCAGGTGGGCCCACATCTTCAGCGACCCGTACAGCGGACTCGGGTTTGCGTCTGCCGTGCTCGTCCCGCTCGACGTAGTACGAGGCCAGCACCGCGGTGATGGTGGCGTCCCACAACGCGCGTTTCGACAACGGACGGCTCTGCCACGCGTAGAAGGTTCTCGGGGCGATCTTGCATCCGTGCTCGGTGAGCACACGGCAGATCGGTGCGACCCCGAATTACTCTCGGTGTTCGGCGATGAATCGGCAGATCACTTGCGTGGGGGGTCGCACTCCCGCGCGAAGAAAGACGTTGCAGCCTTGAGTATTTCGATGGTTTTCTCGAGTTCCTTGTTCTTCCGGCGTAACGCCCGGATCTCCGCATCCGCCTCGGTGGTGGTCGAGACGGTTGTGCCCGCCTCGGCGGCTTCGGCCTTGCGGACCCACACTCGGACCGTTTCGGTCTTCAGCGACATCCGTTCGGCGATCGTTCGGATCGCCTCGTATTCCGACGCGTAGTCACCGCGGTGTTCGAGGACCAGGCGGACCGCCTTCTCCCGTACCTCGGCTGGATAGATATTCGGCATAAGGATCACCTTCCCAGGAAAGAAGGTGTGCATGGAACCCGGGACGATTCAGGAACGACCCGGATGCCACTTCCCGATCGACGTGGTCTTGGTGGGATCCGCAGACTCAGCGAGTTGCGGTCGAGGTTCGGAGCGAGCCTCGATTCCCGGATCAGTGCCAGGTGACGTCGAGTTTGTCGATGGCGTCGAAATGGAAACCGAACTGGTCACCGTACACATCGAAGCCCTTGTTCTCCGGATAGTCCAGGGTCGCGTGGCGTTCGAGGATCGCCACCACACGCGCCTGATCGTCGTTGGCCAGGGCTGCGGCGAGTTCGCGTGACTCCTCGGCACTGAACGGGACATCAGAGTTCCCGAAATCCAGTGTGCGGGTGCGGTAGTCGTATCCGACTTCGTCGCCGTTGCGGACGTGCACCCGGCCGGTGACCCGGATCATCGCGACCTTCGGTGTCCCGTCGGGCCGGAGAACACCGGCCTTGCGCATGGTGTTGTCCGCTTTGGCGGCTTTGAGTTTGGACTTCGCGTCGTTGCGCAGTTCGTTGGTCTTGCCCGACATGTACTTACGCACCGACGACGGGTTGCGGCCGATCTGCTGCGCCACCGCGTTGACACCGCCGAGCCGGGCGATCGCGGCGCGGCGCTGCGCCAGCTCGGCGACCTCGGCGTGCGGGATGCGGCCCTGCTGCCCCCACCGGCGCAGCGTCCGGTCCGAGGGCGGGGTGCGGCCGGCATCGATCGCGGCTTGGCGCAACCCGTCGTTCCCGATCTCGCTGCGCAGCTGCCGGACCGAGACCCTCGCGGTCAGCCCCGCCAGGCCGCGGCTGGTTTCCTGCGCCTTGGCGATGCCTTCGGCCGCGGCGGCCGCGACCGTGACGCGCATGCCGTCGAGACCGGTGGTTTTCTGCGGCACGGATTTCGAGCGCGGCTTGGGCAGGTGCAGCGCCATCTACTGCTCCTCGTCGGTGTCGGTGCCGTAGGCCGCGGCGATCGCGAGCCGAACCTCGTGGGTGGTTTCGGCGGCCGCAAACGCCAGGATCATCTCGTCGGTCAGCTCCACCTGCTTCTCGAGGGTCATCTTGCCGAGGGCGGCACTGTCGTCGGCGATGTCCTGCCCCTCTCCCAGCAGATACACCCAGGAGTCGGTCATGGTACGGATCGGCCACCGCCCGGTCTCGCGGGCGATGCGCATCGCCACCCGGCGCCCGCGCCACCGGCAGTGCGCCATGATCGCCGCCCGCCACAACGGCTGGTGGTGATGCTGCATCCGGCTGGCGGTCCACATGTCGGGGTTGACCATCCGACCCACGTACCCCTTGTAGCAGGCGCCGAGGAACCGCTTCATCGCCACATCCCCGGTCTCGACCGCGACGGTGCGGGCCTCGCGCAGGATCTTCGCCCACTTGTCTAGGGCCCGGCCCTGTTCCTCGTAGACCCAGGCGTCGGTGACGTCGAGGTCGTCGATGTCCAGGCCCATTCCGCCGTCGGCGATCGGCGCGCACAGTCCTTCCAGGCTGACGGTGGTGATCCAGGTCCGCACCGGCTGGTCGTGCAGCATCGCTGGGTGCGGCAGCGGGAGCTTGTCCGGCAGGGCGTACTGGCCGGCGGCGGGCAGGGTCACGCGCCAGATCCCGAACGCCGGCTTGTCGACCGCGGCGACGGCCGCGGCATCGGCACCGCTCAGGTTGCGCACGCGGCCGTAGCCGAACGAGAGCATCCCGGCCGAGGCCAGGTAGGCAGCGCGCTGGTCGATGGTGACCAGCCGGGTCACCCCGTCGAGATCGTCGTCATCGGGAATCCGGGACCAACCGGCGGCAGGTTCGAGATCGCCGCGGGGGGCGCCGTCGATCGGTGGGACCGGACCGGCGGCGGTCACCACGATGCCCTTCCCTGTCTGGGTGCGTTCGCGGCGGATCTTGTCGAGAATCGCAGCACCGGTGCGGGCCGGGGTGGGGCCGGGCAGGGTGCCGAGGTGTTTGGCGGACCAGGCCAGGCGGCGGCCGAGCTCGCGGGCGGCGGGCAGGTCCTCGTCGGGCAGGTAGGTGCCGGCGGTCGGCGAGCCGAGGATGCCCATGTCCCCGACTCGGTTACCCCAGCCAAAGTCCTTGTTCCAGTACGTCCATACGTACGGTTCGAGGATGAGGTCGACCATTTGGGTGGCCTTGCCGAGCTGACGTTTGAGGTGCACGACGAAGCCGGGATCGCCGCGCAGCTCCCAGCCGGCGGCGATGAGCGGCGGCAGCGTCGCGGCGACGGCCTGGGTCAGGTCCGCGGCCGCGCGGCGGCGCAGCTGTTCGAGGTCGTCGACGTCGTCTTCGCTGCCGGGGTCGATCGTCCAGCCGAGTCGGGCGCAGGAGTCGATGCCGACGAACCACACCTGGGCGGTGAGACCGTGTGGGGTCAGGGCTGCCCAGTGGATCAGCTTGTCGAGCTTGTCGATGGTGTCGACGGGGCCGGTGAGTCGGGCGCCGGAGGGACTGTAGGTGGCTTCGGCGGTGACGATGAGGGCGTGTCCGTCGGCGTCCGTGCCGGTGGGGAGGGATTCCCAGGGTTTCGGGTCGTCGGTGTTTTCTGTGTTCGGCTGGGTGTCGTCGCTTGTTTGGTCGCTGTCGGGGTCTGTGTCGGTGCCGGTGTCGTCGGGGGCCGGATCGGTCGTGGCGTGGGTTTCGGTGCGATTGTGGTCGACTACGTCGTCCTCTACCCGATCCGATTCGCCGGGTGTCGAGGCATCGGGTGGGGCGGGCACGTCGGTGTGTTCGGTGTCGGGTTCGGGTTCGACATCGAAGAGCGTGAACTGTTCGTTGTTTCGGCTCATCGGGGCTCCGCTGGGATTCGCATGAGGGTGTGGCCGTGTGAGGTGCGCGGACGGTGATCGAAGGTTCCGGATGGGAGTGGGTCGCGGCATGGTGTCCCGCAACCAGCCGGTGGGGGTCCGGCTGGTTGCGGAACCATCTTGTCCACGAACGCAAATCGGTTAGCGGAGACCGAGAGCGTCGATGAGGGCGCGTTGTTCGTCGTTGGAGTAGTGCTTGCGCACGGCGGCAGCGAGGACAGCCGGGTCGACGGACAACTTCTTCAGTGCCTGCACCACTTTGTCGGCGGGTTCGATCGGCGCCGCCTCGTCCGGATCGTCCTTCGTGGGCGTATTCGGCTGGGAATCGGCCGGTCCGGGGTCGGCTGTGGACTTGTCCGACTCCGGGTTCTGCGCGGCTTCCCATGCTGCGACCTGTTCCTCAAGGGGCACCTTGGCGAGCGAGCGGGCGTGCCGGATCGCGAGATCGCCGGCGCGCAGCGCCGCTTGGAGTTCCGGTGCGAGTTTGAGCAGTGCGCGGCGCTGGGACACCCATCCCTTGGAGCGTCCGAGTTTGGTCGCGGCGGCGTCGGCACTGCCGAACTCGGCGACCATGAGCTCGACGGCCTTGGCTTCTTCGAGGACGTCGAAGTCGCGGCGGTCGATGTTCTCGCTGGTCGCCGCCCAGAGGATCTCCCCCTTGTTGACGGCGATGCTGTCTCGGACGACAACA